>Ga0182004_10004945_pt1 | contig 10808 bp, 12 predicted proteins | sample Sormic07211540_1_FD_120479 | JGI IMG/M metagenome (GOLD analysis project Ga0182004, IMG submission 120479) | Endophyte microbial communities from Sorghum bicolor roots, Mead, Nebraska, USA - 072115-40_1 MetaG | ecosystem: Host-associated > Plants > Roots > Unclassified | place: USA: Nebraska...
ACCACGTCTAATCTATTAATTACTACTCTAGCGTTATAAAGACTAGAGCACTTGATGCAAGCGGGAATCCAATAAATAACTTGAATGTAAATAAAAGTAATTAAAGAACTCAGGAATTATGAAATGAAGAACTTGGAGAACGATGAAGAACGAACCAGTTGCAGCAAAAGTATAATGTTGAGGAAGATCCGACAGATCTGGCTCCTCCTCCGCTCTCCTCTTCTCTCTCTCCCTATTTTCTAGATTACAACTAGAACTAACTAGAACTAAAACTAGAGGAACTAGAACTAGAACTAGATGAACTAGAGAGATCCTCTATACTTGGATGAAGAATTGAAACCCTAGCTTTGATTCTGTAGAAGATGAATGCCTCCAGGGGCCTGGGGGCCTTGCTTATATAGTCTTTTCAAATGAATTTGGGCCGTCGGATCAAACCGACATTCATTGAACGGTTATCCTTGATCCTTTAGGTCGGTGGAGCATGATCCGCGAGGCGGACTCTGATTGGGTATCATAGGAGGGTAGGCGCCCTGGTCTCTAGGGCGGGCGCCCTGGGCTAGGCCCCGTTCTGCCTCCGCTTCATTCCCGTGGCTTCTGGAGTTTTCTAGATGATAGAAAATTGCGCGGCATGTTAATATCTCTATGTAAACCCGCCGTGTGGGCCTTTCCTCCGTATTTCCTGATAACCTCTTGCAGAAATAGACAAACACCAAAACTCGTGGAATTCTGTCAGATAAAACCCTAAGTCTGGGTGTTGGTTGCATTTGGATCCTTTTCCATGATTAGTTGATGGTTAAATTTGAGCATTAAGGACCGTCAACAGCCAACATGATTGATTTTGTGAAAGAGCATATTGTTTACCGATTCGGCATTCCCCAAACAATCACTACCGGTCAAGGTACTATGTTTCCGTCAGGGGAGTTTGATGAATTTGCAATCGGTATAGGGATTAAAGTGTTGAATTCTTCCCCTTACCATGCTCAAGCCAATGGACAGGCCGAGGCCACTAACAAAGGGATTATTAAGCTCATTAAGCAGAAGATTGAGGAAAATCCCATACAATGGCATACTCTGTTAAATGAAGCCTTATGGTCATATCGGATGGCATGTCATGGTTCGACCAAAGTGTCACCTTATCAACAGGTGTATGGACATGATGCAGTACTACCTTGGGAGATTAAAACTGGTTCTAGGTGAATATTTTCGCAGGATCAGTTAACTGCCGAAGACTATGCTACTTTGATGAAAGATAAGTTGGACGATTTGGCAGGGCATCGGTTAAGAGCTTTAGTTAGCATATAGGAGAATAAAAAGAGAGTGGCTAAGTGGTATGATAAAAAGGTAAAGGCCAAGGAGTTTGCCAATGGGGATTTGGTGTGGAAGCTAATTCTACTGATTAGGACTAAAAGCTCAAAATTTGGAAAATGGTCTCCTAATTTGGGAGGGTACTTATCGGATAAATTGATGTGCCCCTGCCAATGCTTATATTTTAGAAACTCTCGAAGTGGTTATATTTCCAAGGGCATTAAATGAAAAATACTTAAAAAGATACTACCCTAGTATCTGGGTTGAAGCATAAAAATTTAAATGCCGATAACAGTCCTATCGGCTGGACAAAGTATCAAATGTATTTGGGGCCATGCATGAAGAGTTTACGCCCCGATAACAGTGCTATCGGCTAGACCAAATGATTAAAGTTTTTGAAAGAAGTTAAACAAGCTGCCGATGAAGAGTTTATAGGTTCAGGAAGGTTTGGATGGCCGATATTGCACGCAGACGAATCTGGTTGGCCTCCTCTATCTCTTGGGTGTCTGCATCGGCAGAACCTTCCACTGGCTTCAGCTTTTTCTTCATTTGCAATGCCTTACGAGCTTGGGCATCCCTCTCTTGTTGAAGATTCTTGAGCAAATTGGGCAGTTGGCTTTCTTCTTGTTGACCTTGGGTTAGAGCTTCCTCCACTTGTTTTAGTTCAGCCAGCAGAGCCTCTCTTCCTGCCGATAGATTGGAAATCTTCTGTTTTAGTTCATCACCTGAGGATTGCAGAGTGCCGATGCTTTTGTGTTTCTCATCAGCAGCGTGCTTCACTTGTAGCATCTCCTCATTGAGTTGGGCAGAAGCGGCTCTATCGGCAAGGCGCTGAGTAGCCTTCTGGTACTGAAGTTGGCGACTTTCCAGATGGGCAGCTTGAAAAAGAATCTCCTCAGCATCAGCTAGAATCTGACCATAGAGAGTCTTGAATATGGCTTTGGCTGGATCAGAATCGTCCACTAGCTGGGCTGTGTCTTGATGCAACAGAGCTAGTAAATCTTCAAGCTTGGACTTGATCTCTGTCGATGCGATTCCAAGCGTCATTGAGGAGCTTGCCTCTTCGCCTTCGTCATCAGATATGTCGATGGCAAAGGAAAATAAGCTATCAGGAGAATCTTGCTCCTGGAAAAAGAAGAAGATAAGTTACCCAAAATTAAGTTTCGACAATGCAAAATCTGATAGATCGGATGACTTACTTGTTTCAAGGCAATTTCTTGTCTCTGGCGTGGGGATGCAGCGTGCACTATAATTTGATCGGCTGGAGCTGCCGATGGAATATTTTCAACTGGAAATTACCAAGGGTGACGATGATATTTATAAAAGAAGTCATCGGTAATGATTTTGTGATCGGTACTTTACCTTGAGGAGGGATGACGACTGTCTGTTCAGGGATAATGGCCGATGATGTGCCTAGATCAACTGGATCGGTGACCTGTTCGGACACATTGGCCGGGTCTGTTTGCGTTTGAGGCACTAGATGAGGTGGAGAAGAAGGTGTTAGTTGAATCGGGGATGCTGGACGAGGCGGAGAGGATGGGACTATCTTTTGTCGCTTTGGCTGGGTCTTAGTACTTTTTGGACCCTTTCTCTTAGGTGGAGCCTGACTGGGCTGGGGGCATCGACACCCGATGATTGAGTGCTCTTGGTCCTTGCCGACGCGCTGGTCTGTTCTTACAGAAGAGCAAGGTTTTACAGGTTAGATATAAAAGTAGACAAAGATTGTTGGAATTCGAAAGAGTAGAATGCTTGGTACAAAACAAAATTACCGATGACGTCCCAGTCATGGCCGATGCACCCTGAAAGAATCATGTGAGTATGGGATGAAATGGGTATAATAGAAAGGAAATTTGCGAATTCAACCTTGAAAGCTTATGCCAGAGTGGCCGAAGGAGAGGTTTTCGACCGTTTGGTGGTTGTCTTCTTGAAGCGGATGTTTCGGCGCATCAGGACTGCTAGACTTGGTGCGTTGTGGCCGATCAGAGAGACTGGGCCTAATGGAAGAAGGTCGATTGGCCTCCCACTTCTGCTTACTGTCGGCACTGGGTCATCAACCTATTGAAGTAAAAGGGCTTAGTTACCGATAGAATTGAAGTTAACAGAAAAGACCGAGTACGAAAAAGAGACTTACAACATCATCAGGAACTTTGTACTCGAGGTCGATCATGTAACGATACATATGAGCCGAAACCTTGAACAGGTGCTCTTTCCATTCTTCCCACCACTGTTTGTATGACTTAGTGATGAAAAGGGCTGGAACCCAAGCCGATAGATCAATATCTGTCGTATCGGCATCTGGCTGGAGCTGAGCTATAGTGATCCACTCATGTCCACTGGTTATCACCTCCCTCGGTTTAACCACATTAGCATAACAAAGTTTAATTGGTAGCTGACCAAAAGCTAGCTGACGAGCTAGTGCCGATGGGTTGTAGAACTCGTAGGTGGTGTTGGTCTTCTTTCCACTGCCGAAGTTGTTCACTGGGATTGCTCTTGGGGTAACGATCGCCATCATTATATAATTGTCCTTGTTAAGTGCATCATCGATAGGGTGGAAATTGAGTGGAAATCTGGACTCCGGATCTTCGTAAGGCATTCAGGCTCACTGATCTTTGGAAAGGCCATCATACAATGTTTGGAAAAATCGGCCGGTCTGGTTCTCATTTGCATCGGTACCAGGGAGGACTAGATGGCTTCACCCTAATTGAGAGGCGAACGTGTTGCCGATTCATCCTCTACCAGTTTATAATCTTCAGCGATGTCTCATGGAAATTGCTATGCAAAGAAGTCCCATTGGAGGTGCTTATGCAGATGGACGTTGAGCCACATGTGAATAAACCACCAAGGACCTCCTAGGTTGCTGATGGGTTCACCTAGCAAGAGTTTCTCAGCTACTTGGTGAAGGAGGTGGTAGACAGAACCCAACAGATATCGACCAAGGGGGAATCGGTTACCATTAGCTAGTCGCTATGCCGCTGATAAGTAAACAGAGGTTGGTCCTACCGATCGGCTGCAGAAAATGAATTTGTCTAACCACATGTTCAGGAAGATGGCGGGCTCTCTCTGGCCGACGGATCCAGTTTGCCGATATTTCTGGACATATCCTGACCAGCCGCCGATGTTGCGGGTTTCTACTTTATATTCAGTTTTGAGGCCGAAAATACTGCCATCATCGGCAGTTGCAATGTCCAAGCCAGTAAGCATGACAACATCAGCAAGTGTGGGGGAAGCTGGGCCGTGACCAAAGATGAAAGCGTTGAAAGTGTCCGACCAAAAATATGGAGCTGCTATCATCATCGACACATTCTTCTCCATATCAGCAATGGAGAGTCTAATGTTTTGGTCTAATTTACGTTCACCCCAGTATACTTTATTCGTTTTGCTAACTCTCATGAACCAATCTTTCCATCCTTTGGTGGGTTTTGCCCAGGATCGGAAAGTGTCCTTCCATAGATCTAAAAAGAAGTTCTCAGCCCTAAAACGGATCCTATTGGTTTCTGCGTTGATTAGATCGGTGGGATCTGGATCACGCATTGGGCCAAGACATTGGAGGTGGGGTTGTTTAGTGCGAATAACAATTTTCTCACTCAAATCCTGGAGTTTGGAAATGAAAAGAATAGGAAGAAATAGGGAGAAAATGCTAAGTTAATAAACTTGCAAAAAGTAAAGGATTGCAGTAAAGGAAAGAAAGGGTGGGGATGGATTGACCTCAGGCACAATGAAATTGACAGCCATTTCTTCGCGAAAGAAGAAGGAGTTGAAGACTTGAAGATCCTGGAGAAAGCTTTTGCTGCTGGAGTTCTTGAGTTCTTCGTCAACGCCGCCGTCGGAGAGATGAACTTGGGAATGGAGGATGGCAAGGTAGAGAATGAGTACTGAGGAAGGAAGTATTTATAGGTTGAAGTGAGCAGGGGCATTTTTGACTTATCCGTTTGCCGTATCCGTGAAATTTGAGGTTGTTCGGATGGATATGGTAACTATTCGCACGATAATCAAGGGATTGTACAGGTGATTTGACAGCAAGTAATCATGATTTTAGGAGATATTTCACTATACGTGGTCTTTTGGTCGGTCCATCGACAATCAACCCTAACAGAACAGGTGTCGATGAGCGTGTTTCTATGAGATTTGGTTCGGGTAGTTGAGAGATTCGAGGTATTTACTGGAGATCCGAGCACTACAAGAAATGTGTAGGTTTATGACGTTTAAGGCATGACATCAGGTTAAAAAGTCACTAAATCAGCTACTTTATGACGATTTTTCGAAAGGCACCTAAACTTAGTGACATAAGTAAATGTATGTCGTAAAAAATGTCTTAATACTAGTCCAATTGTCTATTGTACAACATTTGCCATGTCATAAAGTGTGCTTTACAAGGATTGTGTGTCATAAATTATTTTATGTATTTTGTAACATTGTTGTCCAAGGTGGCATGTGGGTCTAACCATCAATACGGGTCTAATAATACGGTAGGTGTTGATCAATGTCGTTAATCTTGTCCATAATCCTGTATTATTCTACTAATTGATAAGTCAAATAAATCAAGATGTATATAAATTATGTAAATAATATTTATTTTTTAATTTTTTCAAATAGTAAATAAAAGTGTACACCTATACGATATCAAAAACAATAAATAAATGTTGTAATAATATATGTGCGTGGTTTTGTTAGGTGTTAAAATAATAATTAAATATTAATATATCTATATATGCACGCATTTCTTTATTTTTAGTGTGGAAACTCAATTATGGTCAAAGTATTTGTGGCATGTGGGTCTAACCATCAATACGGGTCTAATAATACGGTAGGTGTTGATCAATGTCGTTAATCTTGTCTATAATCCTATATTATTCTACTAATTGGTAAGTCAAATAAATCAAGATGTATAGAAATTATGTAAATAATATTTATTTTTTTATTTTTTCAAATAGTAAATAAAAGTGTACACCTATACGATATGAAAAACAATAAATAAATGTTGTAATAATATATGTGCGTGGTTTTGTTAGGTATTAAAATAATAATTAAATATTAATATATCTATATATGCACGCATTTCTTTATTTTTTGTGTGGAAACTCAATTATGGTCAAAGTATTTGTGTGTGTCTATATATATATATGTATAACTTTGCTTATGTATATATACGTAATAATTTTTTTTAATATCGATATAATAATTAAGAAAAAGAAAACAAGAAGGAAATACAACACACAAAGGCGGACCGTCGAAGGGGATTCGAACCTGGGACTGTTAACCCAGGTGGAACAGCTACGACCACTGAGCTACATGTTCATCTTGGCTGAGTACATTAGTAGTTGTATATATTTGCTGGCAATTGAGTAATTAAATTAAAGTAGAAGAAACAGTAACTACGTGTTCATCCATTTCAATGTCGTAAGCTACTTTTTTATTTGATATCACTTAATATCCCAAAATTCTATTCGAAGATCTAATATTATGGAATTCAAAATTTGAACTGTTCAAACAAAGTCATATGGAAAAATGACCAAAATAAAAATAGTATATCTTGATGCGTTAGACAGATTTGTTAGGGACTCGCAAGGCCACCAAGATGTATGATCTACTAGCAGCCCAATTAAGAGCAGAGTATATATTGCAAGAGTAACCCTAACCAGCTAACTCTATCCTCTCTCTCTCTCGATAGTTCTTCCCCTACAACCAGCCGCAAGCGCTCCACTCTCTCGATCTCCTTCCGTCATGGTTCAAGTGCTCTTGCAACCACTAGCCGGCGATGCCGTCATGCAGCTAGCGCTCGTCCCAGGCTCATGCTCATCCTGACTAGCTCGCAGGCTCGTGCTCCAGTTCTACACAATCATGGCAAAGCTAGAGGACAGGCGTGTTCGGTCGGCATGACTGCATCCCCGTGACCTCATCCTTGGCCAAACTCTCGATGTTCTCTCTCTACTGACTCTTTGCTCGGTCTACAGGAAGCCAGGTAGGTAACGTTGCTCGATCTACAGCTACAGGAAGCCAGGAAGACAACATCTAGGTGCTGAGCCATATTATTTTCGGTTTGTGAGATCTGCATTGTGATTCCTTCTAGGGTGCTGTGATTGTGAGCTATGATTTTTAAATTGTTCTACAATCCTATTTGATGTTGTTGCAAGATACATTTACTTAGTATTTTTGTGCCTTTGAATTATTGATTTGAGAAATGTTTTTTATCCTGTAGAGGGGACAAGTTCCCCATTGGGGATGAATTCCCCGCACGAGGACGGGGATGGGAACAAAAACATCCCACGTGAGCCTTAACAGGGATGGGGATGGGGAAGGGGAAGTTTTAGCTCCACGGGGATGAGCATGCGGAAGCAAAAGAAATCCCCGTTGCCATCTTGAGCCACGAGCTCTGGGTCTTGATGGTCAATTGGGGCTCAGACCACCGCCTGCCCTTCGCGACCACCGCCTGCCCTCCGCCACAACCTGCTGTGTTGCCTGCAAAGGCCATGCTCCCTCACCCCGATGATGGGGCCTGCTGCTGTGACTCGTGGGTCATCTTCTATGACAAGCGCAAATGCAATAAGAAGTTCGGCGAGGTATGTCCAGTCCATTTTAGCCCCCTCTGTTGTCTACAATCTACCATTAGAAGCCAACTGTTACGGCACGGGAGAGGGCGAAGGCGATAGGGATGAGAGGGAGCCCGCAACAGGCGAGGGCGACGTCGGCGTGTTGGAGGCGCCATGATCGATGGTTCCTGAGGGAACGAGAACAGGGAGACACGGTCCTGGCGCCCAGGTGAGACTTAGGTCTCAATCCAGGCTTAATCTCATTAAGAGAAATGTCTTAGCCTTATAGTCTTGGCTGATTAAAAAACAAAAACAAACCTCCTACTTTCTCTCTTCCTAAACAAAACCTCCCTGGACTCTAGAATCCTAACAGCACACGGCCTGGACTCCAGGACCCTAACAGCCCACGGCCGAGCCCTCCCCCAGCCATGCGCCTTCCGTTTCCTTTGATAGGTGTTGCCTATCATAACATCTCTCCTCTCCTCGGGAAACAGCTCGTCCTCGAGCTGGAAGTCCGGGTGTGCTGCTTAGAACTCCTCCCGGTGCTCCCACGTGGCTTCAGACGCTGGCATATCTGCCCACTGAACAAGAACGAACCATTCCCCACGACGCAGGCTGGAACTGAGAACACGCTCAGGACACAGCAGCGGCCGCCCAGGGCGTAGCGGAGGCAAAGGTCGAACATCGTTCGGGGGAGTGCCGCGGAATGGCTTGAGCACCCCAACATGGAAGACATCGTGGATCCGTGCACCTGCAGGAAGAGCCAGCCGGTATGCCACGTCGTTGATCTTTTCGACGATTTGATAAGGCCCAGCAAACTTGGGAACAAGCTTACCACGACCTCCCGGGACCAGCGCCTTGGTCGGGGGATGCAGGAGGCGGAGCCAAACCCAATCACCGACAGAAAGCTAGAGCGGACGGTGCTTGGCGTCTTACGTACGGCGTGCGTGTTCTTGGGCTTGAAGAAGTCGAGCGCGAACTTCAGCCAGGAACTCGTCCTGGCTGGCTAGCATGGCGTCCACTAACGCTGTGTCGGCCCGCCCCTGTGTGTATGGCAGGAGGTCTGGGGGTGGCCGACCGTAGACGACGGCGAACACCGAAGTCCAGAGCGTAGAATGGAACGCCGTGTTGTAGCAGAACTCGGCCTAGGCAACCAGTCGAGCCAGTAGCATGGGCAGTCGCCGATGAGGCACCTTAGGTACATGGCAATGGTCTTGTTCACCGCCTTAGACTGGCCATCCGTTTGAGGATGGAAGGCCGTGCTGAGACGCAGCTGGATGCCCGCGTGACGGAAGAGGTCCCACCACACCCGACCAGTGAAGACCGGGTCACGGTCTCTTATGATGGACTCTGGAAAGCCGTGGAGCCGAACAATGTCGTGGAAGAAGGCGCGGGCGACGGACACGGCAGTGTACGAGTGCCCCAACGCGATGAAGTGCGCGTACTTGGAGAACCGGTCCACGACGGTGAGGATGACGCTCTTGCCGTGCACCTTGGGTAGGGCCTCCACGAAGTCGATGGAAATATCCGCCCAAACTCTGGAGGGGACCGGCAGGGGCTGTAGGAGGCCGGCGGGGTGGAAAGCCTCGGTTTTATTCCGCTGGCAGGTGGTGCAGGCTCGAACAAAGTTAAAGACCACCCGCCGATCATGCTCGACAAAAAAATTGGCCCTGAGGCGCTGAAGAGTTTTCTGGATGCCTTCATGCGCCCCGGTGTGTGCAAGCTGGAGAACGTCGTCGAGGACCTGCGCATTAGCAGGGATGAACACCAGGCCGTTGTGGAGGATGATGCCGTCGCGCACGCTCCAGCTGGGGCCGTGCTCGCCTGCTGTGACCGCATCCCGTCGAGTGCGCAGGTCGGAGCTCGCCTGCAGCTCTGCGCGCAGGTCTGCGAAGAGTTGGAAGGTCGGCATGGGCAGCGCTGCCAGCGCTGGCTCGGTGATCAGGGAGTCCAGCAAGGGGGAGTCGCCGTCCCGACGTGACAAGGCATCGGCGACCACGTTGAGGCGGCCTTGTCGGTACTGCACTATAAAATCATAGCCGAAGAGCTTGCTCACCCAGTGGTTCCGCGGGATCGTGGAGAGGTGCTGATTGAGGAGGAACTTGAGGGCGTAGTGGTCGGTGCAAACGATGAACGCACGCCCCCAGAGATACGGCCGCCAATGCCGGACGGCCTATACCAACCCGATGAGCTCGCGCTCGTATGCCGCTGACTTGAGATCAGTAGGCGGCTGAAGTAGGCGATCAGTCCTTCCCCTTGGTGCAGCACCACACCGAAGCCGGAGCCGGAGGCGTCGCAGTCAACAATGAAGTCCCGCACGAAGTCCGGTAAGTGGAGGACCGTTGCAGCCGCGAGGGCGGCCTTGAGCTTGTCAAAGGCTGCAGTCGCCGCGTCGGTCCACTGGAAACCGGCCTTGCACAGCAGCTGCGTTAGGGGCGCGGCAATGGTGCCGTAGTTGCGGATGAAGCGCCGATAGTACCCTGCGAGGCCAAGGAAGCCACGCAGCCCCCTGGTGGAGTGGGGTTGCGGCCACGCCTGGACCACAGACACCTTTGATGTGTCCATGGCCACATCGATCGCCGTGATGACGTGCCCGAGGTAGTGCACGACCTGTTCGGCGAAGGATCACTTCGAACGCTTGACGTGGAGGTGGTGCGCTCGAAGGGTGTCGAGGACGACGTGGAGCTACTGCAAGTGTTCTGTCCAGGAAGCACTATAGACGAGGATGTCATCATAGAAAACAAGGACGCACCGGCGGAGGAACCGGTTTAGGATGAAGTTCATGAGCGCCTGGAACGTCGACGGTGCGTTGGAGAAGCCAAACGGCATGACGAGGAACTCGAAGTGGTCGTGTGAAGCGCCCCTGGTAAACCAGGAACTCAAATGTGATACAATACTAGTCCCAGGAGGCTAGTAACACATTTATTACATCAGATAAGTTTCAGCGCAATAGTCTTGGAAAGCGTGGACAAGGAA
>Ga0182004_10004946_pt1 | contig 10806 bp, 5 predicted proteins | sample Sormic07211540_1_FD_120479 | JGI IMG/M metagenome (GOLD analysis project Ga0182004, IMG submission 120479) | Endophyte microbial communities from Sorghum bicolor roots, Mead, Nebraska, USA - 072115-40_1 MetaG | ecosystem: Host-associated > Plants > Roots > Unclassified | place: USA: Nebraska...
AAATAGTACAAAACCTTGTCAATTGAACCAGCTCAGCCCATGTCATAGTGATCGAAAAAGTAGAAAACAATCAAAAGGACAAGCTGCACAAGTTATCGAAGCATTGTGAAGTGAAAGAACAAGTGATATTTCAAAGGCAGGTCACGACGCTGATATATATACTCATCTTTGTGAATGAAACAAGTTACAAGTGAGAGAAAAAAACCCTCTCTACACAAAACATCATTGCTTTCGCTTCTTCAACTCATACTTCTTTCCAATCACCCTCTCTGTTAAAGATTGTATCCTCCAGTATTGCATGTTACAAGTTTATATAAATCACACACATATTTGTACAACATTGTACAAGTGTCTCGATGAGACAGAAGAGTTCCAAGCTCGTTATTGTTTGAACGCTGGAACCGACCGACCGAAATCTGGCAAATCAATTTACCTGTCAATCCCCTCAATCTTGTCTTCAACCTCCGAGTAGAGCTCCCTGAGCCTGTCCAGGTTCTCCTCCGATGTCTCCCAGTAGCCTCTGCCACTGGCTTCCAGGAAGGTCTGCACCAGCTTCCTGAACGAATTGGGGTTGGTCTCCATGAGCCTCTTCCTCATCGCCTCGTCTTCGATGAACGTGGAGTTCGCCTCCTCGTACACCCAGTTGTCGACCTGCCCAGACGTCGCGCTCCACCCAACGGTGTTGGTGAGCCGCTTCTCGATCTCCCTGACGCCCTCGTATCCGCTCTTCATCATCCCCTCGTACCACTTGGGGTTCAGCAGCTTGGTCCTCGCGTCGAGGCGCACCGTCTCCGACAGCGTCCTCACCTGGGCGTTCGCCGTGGTAGTGTCAGCAATGTACGACGACGGCGCCCGGCCGTCCTTGCGCAGCCCCTGCACGAGCTTCGTCGGGTCCGAGTCGAAGTAGTGGCTCACGTCCGTCAGCGAGATCTCCGACGAGTCGAGGTTCTGGAACGTGGCGTCCGCCGTCGCCAGAGCGAGCTCGAACGCCTTGCGCTTCTCCTTCATGCCTGCCCCTGGAGCGTCGCTGTCGAACGCGAAGGATTTCCGGCTCAGGTACATGTCCTGGAGCTGCTTCTCGTCTGTCCACGACGCGTTCTCCACCGCCAGGTTCACGTTCGACGAGTAGGAGCCTGATGCGTTCGAGAACACCCTCGTCGCCGCCTCTCTCAGCGAGACGCCGAGCTCCTCTGCCTGCTCCTGGGCATGCTTGCGCACGTAATTCATCTCTGCTGGCTCGTCCAGTTCGGCGACCATCTTCACCGCCCGGTCCAGCAGGTTCATCTGCAGGCATCAAAATGCATCGTTCCATGAGTAAATTATTCAGTTCAGTCAGTGCAGTAATGTATCTATGCAAATTGTGTACAAAAGATCAAAGGCAGCGATGTACTGAATTCATACCTGGTTGATGAAAAGGTCTCTGAAGACACCAGAGCAATTGACGACGACGTCAATCCTTGGACGTCCAAGCTCCTCAAGGCTGACAGGCTCCACACGGTTGACACGGCCGAAGGTGTCAGCAACTGGCCGTACACCAATCATCCACAGCACCTGGGCCAGTGACTCACCATAGGTCTTGATGTTGTCAGTGCCCCACAAGACAAGTGCAACTGTCTCTGGGTACTTGCCGCCATTGTCGGCCTTCTGCCTCTCCAGGAGACGGTCGACGACGATCTTGGCACTCTTCAAGGCAGCTGTGGTTGGGATGGCCTGTGGGTCAAGAGCATGGATGTTCTTCCCAGTCGGAAGCACCTTCGGGTTACGGATCGGGTCACCACCAGGGCCAGGCTCGACATAGCTTCCCTCAAGGGCGAGCTTCAAGCTGCCCAGCTCATTGTCTTGCACGACGAGCTTCAAGCATTCCCCCAGGAATCCAAACAAAACCCTCAGCTTCTCTCTGTCTGCCCTGATGAACTTGGTCGTGGACAGGTACTGCACCCATGGCTCTGACAGACCAAAGCCAAGTATGTTGCTGAGGTTGTTGGCAACATTGACGACTTGCCCTTTGCTGTTTGTGGTCTTCTCTACAAAGGCGGTGATGGCGCCACGCGAAGCTTCAGTTATCTGCCTCAAAAGCTCGACGTCAGCCAGTATGCCCTTGTCACTTCCCCTGTACACATCTTCAATCTCCCTGCCCACTGTGGCAGCAAGTATGCCAGGCAGCGAGATTATGCCATCCTCTGGGCGGTCGAGAGCAGCTATGTTCACCAGTGTGGCCACAGCTTCGATGGCGCTCGGTGGCTCACCGATCACATGTAGACCACAGGGAAGGAGCCGTGACTCTATCTCCATGATCTTGGAGTACACCTTTCCAACGACCAGGTCACGTTCACTTGGTGGGAGCTCCTCCCCTTCCTCGGGCAGTGGGACATCCTTGTCAAGGTTGCACTGTTTTGCAGTGCTGATGATTGAGCTCACAATCTGAGTACCACGCCCAGTGTCCTTGAGAGACTGGTAAGAGGAGATGAGCTCTGATAGCTGCTTGAGCCCCTTGTAGAGACCGGCATTCTCAGCTGGTGGTGTCAGGTAGCTGATGGTGTTTGCATAGCTCCGGCGCTTGGCGACCGTAGCCTCTGATGGGTTGTTTGCGGCATAGTAGTAGATGTTGGGGATGTTGCCAATGAGGCTGTCAGGGAAGCAAGCATCACTCATCCCAACCTGCTTGCCAGGCATGAACTCCAGGGACCCGTGTGTTCCAAAGTGCAGAACAGCATCGGCCTGGAAGATCTTCTCAACAAAGGTGTAGTATGCTGCAAAGCCATGGTGAGGGCTGGCAGACTTTGAGAACAGAAGCCGCATCGGATCGCCTTCATACCCAAAAGTGGGCTGCACTCCGATGAAGACATTGCCGTACTGCTTCCCATAGACAAGGAGGTTCTCGCCATCAGAGTTGAGGTGCCCAGGTGGCTTCCCCCAGTTCTCCTCCAGCAAGGAGGCATAGGAGGTGAGTGCCTGGTACTCCCTCACATTCATGCGGTAAGCCACATTGAGGTTGGGGCTGTTGAACTGAGCCTCCTTGTCATGGATAACCTCCTCGATGAGGGCTTCCGGTGTGTCTGGGAGACCCTCAACGTTGTAGCCGTCCTTCTTGAGGTCTGACAGCACAGAGTAGATGGAGTTGAACACATTCAGATATGCTGCAGTCCCCACGTTGCCCTTGTCAGGTGGGAAACTGAAAACAGTGATTGCCAGTTTCTTCTCCTCCTGGAAACAGGCAGACAGACAAACAAAAGGTTATTTTCGCAACTTATGCATACAGGGACTGATTGCTCAGTATCAGTATTTTTCAGCTGATGAACACCATGTCATGAAAGTGCAGAGCTTTTAGTCTTCCACTAATGAAATGGCCACATCGACGGGAACAAGAATTGTGCACCCAAAGTACTAAATCCTGCCCATACTATATATTCTTCATTTTGATGGATTTGGCCTGGAGTAAGTTGGAAGCTACAGATTGTCATCTAGTATAATTTATTTATAATGGGCTGTCTTGAGAATATTTTTATCATAGCAAGCTTGTGGCATTGTGTATGTATGGGAAAAAAATTTCTTCAGTTACGGTTTTCAGATCAACAACTTCAATCTCAATATGAAGTCTATGATACCATAGCAAGGATTGAAGCATTTTTTTTGGAGAGACAGGATTGAAGCATTCGTACTACCACCGTTGGTTAATTAGTAACATGTAACCTAGAATGGCATTAGTAACATGTTAATTGAACATACTAGTTCTGTAACAAATTTTTTGTTTCCAGTAGCCGTCACCTTGACTAGTGAAGTAGCAGAACTAGTATGTTCAATTAACATGTAATCTACAAGTCATTTGTTTCTCCAAGAAGAGTTGTAACATTTCTCTACTCTGTATTAGAATTTGCAATCTGTGCAGGACTTAGTACTGTATACAGTAGTTTTATGGGAACCACAGGCGCACCTTAGTTTTCCTCTTCAGTTGTGCCCATCTGATGGCTCTAGTGCAGAGCTGCTCCACTCTCTTATGCAATGCATGTGATTTTCCTGCATCAAGTACATTCACAATTCAGCTTAAGTACAGGTGTCCCAGAAGAAAAATGCAGACATTCAGGTATGTCAGGAATGAGAGAAATGGAAAATGGGGCTTGCCTGTCCTGGGGTCCCGGCCGGCGAATACGATGGGCTCCATCCCACCGTCGAGCTCCGGCAGCGCGACCTGCAGCGCCACCTGAATGGGGTGAAGCCCCAAGGTGCTGTTGAGCCACTCCTCCGTGGTCTGGAACACGAGCGGAAGCGCAACAATGTACGGCACGTCGAGCTTCTGCAACGCGGCAATGGCCTTGGGGTGGTCCTGCCTCGCCGGCCCGCCAACGAGCGCGAACCCGGTGAGAGACACCACGGCGTTCACGAACGGCTTGCCAGTAATCGGGTCGACCAGGTAGCGTTGGGTGGGCCCGGAGAAGTCGAGACCGCCGGCGAAGATGGGTATGACCTTGGCGCCCTTGGCCTCGAGCTCCATGATGACGGCGACGTAGTGCCCGTCGTCGCCGGTGACAATGTGGCTCCTCTGCAGGACGAGGCCGATGACGGGCGCGTTGGGGTCCTTGAGCCTGTCGTTGGTGTCCCGGCGCGTGCCGTACCAGTTGAGGTACTCCTTGACGTCCTCGTACATGGTGGGCGCCAGCGGGTGCCAGATGCCGGAGTCGAGGTAGAGCACAGGGTCGTCGTACTTGATGCCGGCGCCCCTGAGCGCCGGCACGTAGGAGCCGGCGATCATCTTGAGGAAGTTCTGGAGGTTGTCCGGCGAGCCGCCGAGCCAGAACTGGAGGCTGAGGATGTAGAGCCTGGCGTCCTGCGCCTTGTCGGAGGGCAGGTACTTGAGCACCTTGGGCAGCGTGCGCACGAGCTTGAGCATGCTGTCGGCGAAGTTGCTGGAGTTGGACTTGTTGCGCTTGAAGAGCTGGAAGAAGGGGCTCTTGGACTGCCCCAGCTGCGACATGCTGAAGGAGCCGAGCTTGTTGAGGCGCATGACCTCGGGCATGGAGGGGAAGACGAGGACGGCGTCCATGCGGTCGCGCTCCTTCTCGACGGCAGCCTTGACCTTGAGCGCCAGCTCCTCGACGAAGATGAGGGAGCCGATGAAGACGTTGGCGTCGGCGAGGTCGGCGCAGAAGGTGGCGTAGGTGTCCTCGTCGCGGAGCTCCTCGACGAGGTATCCCACGACCTCGAACGCCGCGGCGCGGCGCGGGTCGGCGTTGAGTTGCTGCACGGCGGCCGTGACGGACGACTGATACTGCGCCTCCAGCACGACGTAGACGACCTTGACCCGCGGCAGGCCCCGCGGGTCGGTCGGCACCACGCGCCGCACCTCGGGCTTGGTCTGCGTGAACAGGCCGTTGCCGCCGGCGACCGCGCACCGGATGGCGCCGGCACCGCCACGACGCCCCGGCTGGCGCCGGCTGCTCAGGAGGAACGAGTGCAGCGGCACGGGCGCCGCCAGGAGCTGCTTCTGCGCCGCGGCGGCGAATGGGGTGGACACTAGAGACGACGACATGGCGTCTGGTCGCAGGACGGAGCCGGCGGGCGGAGGACGCGACGCTCGAGTTCAGTCAGTAAACAAAATCTACACTACAGTAAGGCTGGCTGGAGGATTGTTCTTGGTGGCCGGCCGGCGATTGTTCTCGGCGGCCGCCGTTCCTCGGAAACAGGGCAGGGGGAAGAAGAAGCGAGCAGGGGAGCGCGGGAAGCGGTAGAATGTATAGGTTGCCCGTCGTCTCCTGGCGGAGGAGAGGACAGGAGCGGCGGAGGGAGTGCCTCAGTGAAGGGGGAGGAGGATTTGGTGGCGGGAGCCGGGACACGTTGGCGCTGACGGGGCGAAGGGAGATAGATGCCAGGCCGGGGCGCGGGGGAAGTGGGAAAGGTGGATCGCGGTCGCCCCGGGGGCGCGCTGTGATTGGGCGCGGGGGATTCCCGGGGCGCCCGCGGCCGGAGGGAGGCGATGAGGCCCCGGATAAGCGGCGGTCGCTGTTGCGGCCGTGCGCGTGGCGCCGACCGCGACCACAGCCGCGGCGAGGGCAGAGGCCGGGTTGCTTTTCGCTTGTTGGGCCGTGATATTTGTCAGGCCAGGCCTCGGGTTCGTGGACGTGGATGAAGCCTGGTGCTGGGCACGGGCGGTGGCGCGCAGACTGGGGGCACGCGCCCGCACCTGCCCGTGAGACAAGCGGACAAAGCAACACCGTCGCCTGCGCTTGTTTCACTTGGATTTTGGATGGTTTCGGTTTAATTTAAATACGAATGATTTCAATGAATATGCATCTTCGGCCGACCTCGCCTGAGCATGACTAGCGGACTATGCGAGGAGTCTTGTTACCAGCACTGCTACGACAAGGCCACAATCTGACTACTGATCATGGGCCTCGCAGAAGTACGCGCCACCGTCGGCCCACTACTCTGTTGAGCGTTCAAGGGGACGAGTGGGGGCAGAGCCCATGTATAATGTTCAAAAAAAGAGAAAAAAAAATCTTGCTCAGAAGAAGAGAAAAAAACACAAAGAATGGAGAGTAACAAACTTAGTATTACCTAAAAAAAATCTTGCTGAGTATAACAACCGGAGGGGGGGATTCCAAGAATATTAGAGAGTCAAAATATTTTAACTTTGACCAAAATTATAGAGAAAAATACAAAGACTTATAATATCAATTAGGTATAATATGAAAATATAATTAATAAAGAATATAATGATACTAAGTTGACATCATAAATATTATTATCTTACCATATAATTTTGGTCAAACTTGAGATGGTTTAACTCTCCAAGATTCTTAAAATAACTTATAATTTAGGATGGAGGGAGTATTACCTAAACTATCAATCATGTCCTCGCTATCTCCCTCGTGCTTATTGTTTGTCTTACTTGATTCACAAATTCTCCATCCCAACACTCCTCCCCTCACACCTAGCTAACACTGATTTCTCTAACATGCCCTGTAGGTAAATTATGAGGTGCTATTGAGTTCACTACTACAATAAAACTTAACCTTGAAAGGCCTTTTGCATTTATCGTGGTGGTAGCAAAAAACGCCACGGCCATAGGTCACGATTAATCGTGGCTTAACCGAGGCGGTTTTTACAACCACCTCAGTGAATGCATTAACCGTGGCGGACGACATAAAGCAATCGCTATGGTAAATACTCATTAACCATGGCGGTTGTCTTATGTCGTCCGCCACAATTAATGTATTAACCGAGGCGGTTGCATTATGTCTCCGCCTCTATTAAAATTTTAATAGAGGCGGTTGTTTTTAACTACCCGTCTCTGTTAATGTTTCACATTTAAAAAAACTCTTTCAAATTCGGATTTCAATGTCGGTAATGTTCTTTTTCGAGCAAAATTTTGATAATGTTAGTAGCAGCAAATAGATGACAAACATATATATACATTCATGCATGTTAAATTTAAAACAACCAATATTGGTGATCACATCATTATTTTTTATAACCACGTATCATTCACATCATTCATGCATACATGGTTCTACATATCATGTAAGGCGGACAACAAGTAATCCTTCATCTGTAACCCTTTTTTCTTGTCGCTCCAGTTTCCGATCCTCTCGAACTTTGCATCCAGAGCTAACTCAGTTTCCTTGTTGAAGAATGTTCGACCTTCATGTGCAGCCTCGGTGACAGACTTACATATGTCTGCTACAGTTTTGTCTGAACTGAGAGTCGACCTTCTCACTTTCCCACCAACCTTGTGCTTTCTTAAGATGCCGCCAGCTACTGCTATATCTGATGCACGTCCTCAGATACTCACAAATATAAAATCCACATGAAACTGAGCCATAGAATTGTTTGGCGCATTGCACGATACAAATAATAGTGAGTAGAGTATAGTATTGTAAAAGTAGCAGTAGTGTAGTTGTAGTGTAGTAGTAGTACATTATTAGTATTGCTACTTACCAGGAAATCACGCTTGAGTTTTAATTTTTTGTCGTTCTTGATCTTTGACTTTTCAATCATAGCACTCAGGATCTTCCACGTACTTCTTATAAGCACTATACCAAAAAATACTATTGTCAATGATAATTTAAAGGCATTTATATGTTAACTCTAAATGAATAAGAATAAGTTCTATCCCATACAAAGGAGGTGAAGAACCACTCATATGAAAAAAGGCCATGGATAGCACCTTGAGGCCGAACCGGCTCAAGATCAAGTGTGGGTTTGTTGACTTGACAGACGAGTGGCAATTCTTGCGATTACCTTAATGTGGATGTAGGTGATTGAAAAGCCCCCTTAACACGTGGTATATATTTGTGCCCTCCCTTGTGTGGCATGTCACTTGATCACTCTACTTTTACACTTTACATTGTACTTGCTCAATTATTGGAGTGGAGGTATTAAGGCTTGTCATCCTAGGAAGCGAACCGAGCTAGTCTCTTCATTTCTAGTGGCATAACTTGGTTCATAGCTTTGAGACTAGAATTGTGTACGTTGCTGAACACACTAGGTTTGCAAAACACTAGTTTGAGTAGAATTATTAGTTCTTCGTTTATATCTAACCTTTTATCTACTATTTGTGAGTTTGCAAAATTTTAGTTTAGACTACTAATCTATCTATAGACATCCAAAAAGATTTTTTTTCACCTAGGTATGATATTAACATCTACTGATCTACATCGTTGGATTCAAGGAGTGGCACACGCCATGAGCCCGAGAACTCAAGGTTGTTCACATGCACTAGCTCCATTGCTAAAGAGCAAGTGGGTGACGATATTCAACATGACTCGTGACCTCGTGCGACAACTCTACTTCCTTATCTATACAACAACTTATCCCTAATTATCATTTGCTTAGATCTTCAAAAAACATCGTTTGCTTTCAACTCTGCCTTTTTATCTACACAACAACTTTTCTCTAATTCTCGTTTGCTTTTGTGTATTGATGTCGCTTGCGGCTCTTTGCTAATATTGGTTTGATATGCAAATTTTCCCTTGGTAGGATGGCAATGTTGTGGTGGAAAACAAGACCATGGATAGAATCACCAAATTTTCATTGCAATCCATGTTGGCTATCAAGTTGTCACACCACATCATCAAAAATACCAATAACACTAGTATTCGCTTTCTCAGGTATCAAAAAACATAAAAAATATATTCCTACAAAACCACAATGGAAAATGGACACTCCTTAGGGATAACAAAAGTTGACCCTTATCCGCCCTCCTAATGCCCAAATCCATTCTAGTGAATGTTCATTAGAAACTAATCCAACGAACGATCCAGTCAGCGTCTTCTACTCTGTTGACGTCCCATGGACGTCATCTTAAAAATACAAATCATTTATTTTAAATTGTTATAACTTCCAAACGGTTTATCCAATTTTTATTTCGTTTGCACCAATGTATTCTTCATGATGAGACGAATAAAACTAGATCCCACTTACATATATTTCGAAGATTTTTTTTTCACGTAGAGATTTATATGTGTTAAATTATAATAACATATAACTTTATAACTTATGCACATAAATTGGTGCAGATCCCACTTACATATATAACTTTATAACTTATGTATTGATTATCTTATATACACAAGTTACATGGAATAACTTATGTACAGAAGTTAGCTTCCATGACTTTTTATGTTTGTAAGTTTTGATATAAGTTATAAGTTAATTCATTCCTTTGTATATTAATAACTTTTGTGTTTGCAAGTTTTGTCAAAAGCTATAACTTAGTACATTACAAGTTATATATTCTAAGTTATATTTTCTAAGTTATATCTGATTATTTGGTACACATAAGCTATTAAATGTAAATGGTGTGTTCTAACTTATATGTTCTAAATTATATATCCTAAGTTAGTACATATAAGTTATTTGTAGAACAAAATTCTTCAAAACATATGTAAGTGGGGTCTACTTTTATTCGTCGCATCGTGTAGAACACACTGGTGCAGACGAAATTAAAAATGGACACACCATTTTTAAGCTATAGCATTTTTTTAAAAAAATTATTTTTGTGGGTTATATCAGTGCTGATATCATAGACAAAGAAAAAGAACGAAGTGAGAGAGGCAATGAGATACACGGGATGAGTATTTTCTTAAAATGGAAAGCTTAATTAGTCGGAAATTCGTTCATTTGATTTAGTTTGAGTGATCGTTCGTCAATTAGTGGCGTCGCTCCTAATGACTTGTTTGGCTGTCCAATCACCACCTCAACATAAATGAATTGAGGTGGATACATGGACAGTTTAAAGAGACTTTACCCTCAATAGACAGCCTCTGTAATAATAATGAAGCAAATCATCACGCGTTTCCACCTGCAAACGTACGACACACACTCGCCGCCGAATCCTGGCCGGCGTTCTCGAAAGCGGGCGAGGAAGAGGAAAAGGAGTCCGCCTTTTTCGTAGCCGTTAGCAACAACCTCGGCCGTAAGGCGTAAGCACGGCGCGGGCAATGAGGCAAGCAGTCCTGCGCCGCATTTTGCATGCCTTGGAAGCTGAAACCGCAGTCGGAGGGACGTGGTACAGCCGTACAGGCAGGCCGCAACGTCCGGAACCATCACTGCTCCAGCTGTTGTCTGACGGATCAGCGGCGTCGTTTCCTTTACACCTCACTCCCTACCGTGTGCCACACGGCCACGGCCAGGCCTTTATATGCCGGGCTTGCGCCTGGCGTCGAGAGGCGATTCAGTTTGAAGCTCCTGCGTGCGCTCGGCAGACTGCAGTTGTTGGCATCGAGTTGTCACTCGGCTCGCTCAGGCTCTGCCAACTGCCATGGCGGCGGCGTCCGGCCGGGCTCCGGCTGCCTGCGCGCTCCTCCTCCT
>Ga0182004_10004947_pt1 | contig 10805 bp, 7 predicted proteins | sample Sormic07211540_1_FD_120479 | JGI IMG/M metagenome (GOLD analysis project Ga0182004, IMG submission 120479) | Endophyte microbial communities from Sorghum bicolor roots, Mead, Nebraska, USA - 072115-40_1 MetaG | ecosystem: Host-associated > Plants > Roots > Unclassified | place: USA: Nebraska...
GAGTTAACGGAATGGTGCTAGACATAGGGGATTTGGGGGAGCAGCTGGCTTGGCACTGCACTCCAGCTGGTTTGTATGGGCTGGGTTAGGCCTTGCTATATCCAAGAGGAAAATAATTTTAATATAAAAATAATTAATTATATTGGCTGTTTTGAGATGTGTGCACTTTTTTAGAAAGAGGGATATTGGAGTAGTTCTCATATTTGCATTGGAAAGGCTTTAACCTGACACGAAATGCCATCTAGGAGAGCAACTAGAGATGAGGGATCACAAGCAATCAGATGGAACACACATTTGTCAAGATTAGTTACAGACGAGATGCCTGACCGAAGGCCGATAAAATCTCAAGCATTGCACTGATCTCTTGCATCGTTGAATTCAAAAAAAAAATGTCTCATCATCTACATATATGCTCACCCTTAGCTTCAAAAATCTGTATTGAATTGGTTGTAGCATGCCAAGCTGGGTGGCAATATCAAAGAGCCTCTGCAGGGTGTCAATTGCCAGAACAAAGTAAAGATAACAGGACCTTGCGTTAAGGCCTGTTCGCTTGACTGAGAACTCATGGCTAAAAATACTATTTACTGATTTATTATAAAAGAAAAATATTATTAGTTGGTAGAAAAAGTACGGCTTATAAGACAAACAAATTGAGCCTTAAAACCCTCTCATGATTAAATCTATTCACCTCTTGAACCATTAACCAAAACAACATTGGAACTTGTGTACATGAGGGCAGACACCTAGGTAAAGTTTATTTTGCCTTTGAGGACATGTGCCCTCACTCTCCCACCCATTGAATTCGCTTTGAGAAGTGTGCAAACACATATCTCAATGCAAACCTGCTTTGAGATGTGTGTTTACACACTTCTCAAAGCGAATCCAATGAGTGAGAGAGTGAGGGCATGTGCCCTTAAGGGTAAAAAAACCGCCTTCCAGACACCCAAGCTGGCCACCATGCGCAAAATCCTAGTTTCTATAAAACTTCCTATGAGAGCCTTTGCGATGTCGATGCTCTGTTCTATGGTAAAAGCGCTCTGGCTTCTCAAGGTCAAAGAGCCTAAGGAGGTGGCTAGCCTTGACGCTAATAGTTTGGATATCAGTTTCGCCATACTATGCATCATACTTATTGGACGAATCTGCATCAATTTTCTTTTGGTACGAGGACAATATGTGCAATGTTGACCGTCTTTAGGTGCTAGTCATGCTGCTCCCATTATGTCATGTTTGATTATTTCACATGACACTTGATTACTGCTCCGTAGGTAAATCATTTATTATTGCTCTAGCTTGCTCATCTGAGAACTGTTCTTCAAAATGAGATAGGTTCTGTGATTGTAAATCAAGCATGTCCCAAACGGTGTGAGTTTTGGGTTTCGGGCTGCCAAATAGGTTGGTGAAGTGTTCAAGCAGTGTTTGTTCTTTTTCATTGGACTGTAAAATTTGAATGAAGCTTCTACGTGTGGCATTGATTCTCACGTAGAACAGCTTGGAGTCGGTGTTGGGCACGTTTATTGCTATGAGGTTTGAGCGTTGTTTGGCCCTCAACTTGCTTCAACTGAGTGCAGAAGTGCGATTCATCCTGGCTCAACCTTCTATATCCTGGACCATCCAAATGAGTTGTTTTGCTGCTACCAGCATCTAGAAAATTCATTAATGAGTCAACATCCTTTCTTATTGAGCAGAACAAATATTCTTTGTTCATGAGAACGACCGTCCCATATTTAACATAAGTTACTCCCTCTGTTCTAAATTGTAAAACGTTTCGGCTTTTTTAGATTCATAGCTTTTGCTATACACCTAGATATATGTTATGTCTAGGTACATAGGAAATGCTATGAATCTAGAAATGCTAAAATGTCTTATAATTTGAGATAGAGAAAATATCATATACAAGGAAAAACATTCTAGGTTCATAGGTTTTTTCTAGGTTAAAGTGAAAATATTTTTCTAGTCTTATTTTTTAAAAATAAAACCTTAATAAAATATAAATTTTCTTATTTCTAATGTACTAATAAATATCATTATTATTTATTTTATTCAAACTAATAATGTCCCACTAGACATTGGCACTGTCCATGAAGGGGATATATACTAAATCTAGAATAATAAAATTAAATCTCAAAATTAAGATTTTTGTCTCATTCTTATTAAAAGAGGTTATTTTAAGGAAGGACAACTTATAGAGAGAAATTAGAAAGGGGATGGTAGGTGTTGTTATTTTACAACAAAGAGATTATTCAACATTTATATTTATTGATTGCCATGTCACAAGATTTTTGTGAAGAGTTGAAGTAGTTTTTGGTTTACGTACACCGGCTAGGATGGCAAACTTCCTAAGAGTTTGGCTTCAACGAGAAACTACCTTCTCAAATTTGTGAGAGCAAGTGCATTTGTTTGGTCTATTTGATTAAGCATAAATGATGTTATATTCTATTTGCAAGTTATTTTTAGGTCTACGACGCACTTGTGGACCATACTCTAAAAGAAAAGCAACCTACCAAAGTTGAAATGGGCATGCCAAGCATGGATTGTTGTGGTAGAACGTCGGGCTTTAGATCGCACGAAGTAGGGTGGGGAGATTGGAGCGTGAGCGCGGGAGGTCTTGCGGCGAGAAGGCGCCGTGATCAGGATCAATTCCCGAGTAGCAAGAGCTAGGAGTAGACAGGGTACGCAGCCAGACGCCCGTAGGGAGATATGAATCTCATCCTGGGCTAAGCCTTCTCATTAATCAATGGGGGACTCTTATAGTCCTTACATGACTCCATAACGGTGACTTAACAAACTAGATCTTCTAGCAAATATAACTAACCAAATCTGATAAATATTCCTAACTATCTCCTAGTCGTAAACACCCCCTTCGTGGTGACCGCACACAGGCCTGGTCAGCCAGGATCCCTACGCTTGTATGTTTTCCCGAACATAACATGTTGTCATCAAGGTTAGTTTGTGATCAAGCGTTCCTAATTTTTAAGAGTTTTGTGATGGACTAAATATTACAATTTTGATCTTAAACCGAATAAAGAAAAGAAGAAAGTGGAGAACAATTGAGAAAGAGCAAATGAGTATAGAAGTCATGGTCTATCTCCCCTCTTTCCTTTTTATAGAAAATGTGTGAGAGAAAATTTTCATGATTTCCCCTAATAAAGTTTGTATTTTAAAAAAATATTTTTAAAGAAATTATTATGTCACAATGTTATGTGATTGGGCCCTGGAGACACTAGTATTGTTCTTAACATATATTATTCTAAATATATAGATGCTAATTTGTCAAAAGATGTTAGGCCATGTTTAGTTACGGTAGGAAAATATTTCGTGACACTGTATCACTTTAGTTTGTTTGTGGTAATTATTGTTCAACTATGGACTAACTAGGATCAAATGATTGGTCTCGTAAATTTTGACCAAACTGTGCAATTAGTTTTTATTTTCGTCTATATTTAGTACTCTATGCTTGTGTCTACAGATTCGATATGACGGGGAATTTCGAAAAATAGGTTTTGGTGTGGAAATAAACAAAGGCCTTAGAAAGAAAAAAAAAAGAAGTTGATAAAAAAAGAAATGAAAAAGAAAAGAGAAAAAAAACTGTATGGGCTTTCCCACTCGTGCTCAGGCTCGGCCCCAGGGATCGGAGCAAGTCGGGCCCGAGCAACTCCCCCTCGGCGGCGTCCAGCGACGGAGGGGCAGTCCCAGGCTCGGCGGCGGCGTCGGCGGCGTCGGCGGCTCCCCCTCCCGCCTCTCGCCAGTCGCCTCGCGCCCTCGCCTCCGTCCTCCGCGCACCGGCCGGCGACCCTGCGTACGCACCTCCCTCTCCCCTCCCGCCTTCCTCCGCGCACCGGCCGGCGACCCTGCGTACGCACCTCCCTCTCCCCTCCCGCCTCTGCTGTACCGTGGGAGCCCGGCCAGCTGCCCAGGTGGCCGGGCCTTGGCTCCGCCGGTCTATAACTATAGATGGAACCTATAGATTTCAGAAAGAACAAAAGTTGTCGACTATCATTGAAATCTGCAATGAACCTAGACTTCAGAAAGGACAAAGTTGCCTACTATGGTTATGATATCTAGCTCTGTGACATTCCTGCACTAAGCACAGCAAAGGGAAAAAGGACGGCAAAAGAAACAAACCTGTAGGATATGGCCTATCAGGGCAAGATAATTTTCTAACTTGCATCGTTCAGAACTGTTATCATCAACTGATCAACTGATGGAGTTCATAAAATATTTTATGTAAAGCATTTCGGAATCAGAAAAATATAAATGTGTGATGATATGTAGTGTAACTTTTATCTGCAACTGATACTTGATGTTGAAGTTGTCACCTATGATAAGACTTCGTCCTAATTATATCTAGTGCTTCCTTTGTCATCTTGCAGCTTTGGCCACTCAATGTCAATGGTTACCTGTTCATGGAAATGTCAATGGTTACTAAGGAAGCAGTCCAATCATTACTGCCAAGAGCCTCTGGTTGGTTTACTTTCGTTATCATATGAAAATATAAATCATTCTCTCAGTTGAACATACTCACATTCATCAGGAGAGAAAGGAGAGACTTGAATATCAATTGTTTGATTGGTTTGCATCAGACATTTGTGGGTTCTTAAGATAAGTTGGAAGTCTAAAATCTGAACAGTTCTATTTATGTTGGGTATCCATTTTCAAATTGTGTGGACATTTTGTTTTTGTCGCATATTTTTGTATGCCTATATCAGTTATGTGAGAATTTCTGATAGTTTTAAATTTTTAACATCTAATTTAGTCCTTTTTCTCCAAAAGGTATATAGATTAACATCTTCAGTATCTGAGATCTTCCTTCAACTAGCAAAGGGAACTAGGATTCCACTCCTCAGTCATCATCAACAGAGGTAAACAGATACAATTCTTCATATTACATTGTTACAGCTTATAGTTTGTTTGTATGTAGCCAATAAACACGTAGAGAAGCCAATGGGAAAGAGAGCATTCAGTTTACAGTCAGATTTGGTCGAATAGAAGGTCAATTAGAGGGTCAGGCGTGAGTCTTTTATATTCTGGTTGGGTTGTGTCTTGGTGTATGCCAGGTGTCCAGATGATTTTTTCTAGTGTTAGCTCATGACCTCCTCATACCCTCTAGGCGGGCAAGGAGGTTTTGTATGGGATTCTCCTCCCTTTTCCTCTCTTTAATGCAAGCGAATTTTCAGGCTAAGGTTAAAAAAATCCCCTCGTCTGTCCCATGCCAAAGCACAGGTCTAAGGCCCGGTCCCGGTCGTTGGTCGTTCTCACATGGGCTACGGTGCCGCTGTGTATGGGTGGGGCAGGGGTTCGGGGGTTTTCTCGACCTGCGTGAGAAGGTCTTCTTCTTAATACAATGCCCGGGGGCTGTCTTACCCCCCGCAGGTCGAGTTTTTTTTTTCTTCTGCATGTTCGAGGAAAAAAAAGTTTACAGTCAGATTCAATTAAATGGATTGTATTTAACATGCATGGAATACAATTCTGGTCATTTGGCTTAAGGACAAAATGAAGGAAAGATAGGGGCAAAAAAAGGCCCACCGCATTGACATCTCCATACTTTTCATGTGTCCAGTGGGCAATCTTCTGGGTAAATTGGATATCTCCGTTTTTCTATCCATGCATCTCTTAATAATATAGCAGTGAAATGCAGTTAGGGTGTCTTAATAGTTCTACAATTTGAGACAACAAGATCCAACAGTTTTCGTTCCAGGAGATTTTGCCTGTTAGAAAAAGTGCATATAGTCCAAAGCTGCAAACAGAAGATGAACTTTATTCCCTGTGGGGGGTATCCACCAACCCTGGTCTCTGACTTTCAGTGACAGATTATCTTACACATAAAAATTTACCACAAGCATGAATCATTCATAATTCTCATTCTTCCAACTTACAAAACATTCTAGTACTAATTAATACAATCAGCAAAATGCATCTGGTTTATTATAGGGTAGGGCTCAGGACTTGGGAGAATTTAATGTAAAATAAGTTCATTGACTTCCTAGAAAGAACATCAGAAGGCCCTTATTTATCATCAGGTGGACAATAAGAGCTGGAATTTTCAGCGTCTCCTAGCTGCAGTTTCTCTCTGTGCATTGAAGTAGACAGCAGCTACAGGGAGGCCAAGGTCATTTTCCTCAGCGAACTGCCGAGTGTTGAAATGATCTCTGGAGGATGGCACAGTTACAGTTTGCCTACCCTTCTGCTTGAAGAGCACAAAAATGAACCTGTGGATACCAATGTTTGGTCTTGGGCTCTCGTAGCTTATGACCTCTCGCCCTGCAATTGAAAGATGCATGGTTATTAATTCAAAGAACAATAAAACATGGAATAGACTAAGCCTAAATCAGCTGAACATACCAAAGGAGGCATCTGTTGTCCCAGGTATATCAGTCACGATCCTGCAAATGTAAAGGATACCATTTAGCCAGATTACTCATTGAAATGCTAAAAAACATGCAATTTTGTTATATGAAAGGTATGGTTCTATCTTCCTCAGCAATATATGTTATTTGACACCACTACTAAGGTAAGAAATGCTGAATATTACCAATGAAGGTGCTCCCTTAGATATGGATCACTTGGTCCTGGGACATCTGGGTCCGTCATAACCTGAAATTTGATGACCATGGCCATCAAGGAAGGAATAGCATTTGTAGAATGTTTATCAATGATGGAACATTTGACTGCTAACCAATGTGAAGAAAGACCGCAAGTCACCCCCTTGAACCTCTACCCTAGGTTTAGATACAACAGCTGATGGGTAGATCTCATGGCCATTGAATACAAGTTTGTTTGAGTTGTAGGTCACTATCATCTTCACACATGGGTTAAAGGAGTCGAGAACTTCTCCAATCACCCGCCCAACTATGAGAGGCTCCACAGACCTAGACATGGTTGGAGGGACAGGTATTTGTATTTTGCACAAGAAATGCTCTGACTGAATGGAGCAAGCGAATGCACTCAATGATACGCAGTGAGCTTCTTATTGGGCATTGGTAGAGGACAAGCCTCTATTTATAGCGGTTAGGAGGCTGCTGCTGAGTGTAGGATAAAAAGAGGATGTGAGGCATGTGTGTCTTTTAGTTGGGTATGGTGTGGATGCAGCTGAAATGGCAACAGGAGGGTTGTACTGCTTTTTCCAAGAAAGCCAACAAAGGATGTCATATCTTCTGGAACGGTTACAGATCAAATCTATGCAAGCAATGCTTCATGTCTCATCTTTCATGTTCTAGGGATAAAGCATTTTTCTCTCTTTGATGACTACGTATGTGCAAAATTGTTCTTTCATGACTCAAACAAAGTATTTCAGGTCACCGTGGAGTCCACAAGAAAATATGTGATAGACCAATATGTTTAATTCTTTATAAAACGTTAACACACCTCCAGGAAGTGGGCCAGTAAAGACTACAGTGCTAAACTATCTGGTATTATTGGGAAACATTCTCCCTATCTACATGTAGGGTCTGTATGACAGTTACTTTGCAGAATTTGTTGCTTAATGATGTTATCAAATTGTCATGTGCCATTGTCTCTGTACCCTTCTGGAATAGAAAAAAGTGAGCTTTTACATAAAATCGTTACCATCAGTTTTCTGGAGAGCACAATTCAAGCACCTTATCATTTACCTTTTTTTCCCTTAAAATGACATATCTAGCTGTTCATGGCAAGTTAGGAAGTAGTATCATTTTGCGGAGAAAAAAAAGGAAAATAAAGGGGATTTTTTTCATTGGCTTGGAAAATTGCTGTGTTGTTGACGTGGAAGCCTTTGCACTCTGCAGAATATGATGCTTAATCACCTTATCAAATTTGTGTATTGGCTCTGCATTTTTTTATGAGCTATTCTGGAAAACGTGTAGTAGTATCTGATTTCTGGTGAGCATACCTTATCGTGAAAAAAAAATCTAGATGAAAAAAAAAGTCTAATAGGGAAGTGTGACTTTTCTGGATCTAAATGAGAAAAAAGGAATATAGTTCTTTAGAATTTGGTTTTTGGTGAAATTATCAATTCCATTTGGCATGCTTGATTTGACGTTTATTTAAATTGCCTATATTCTTATCCTCCTGTTTTCTAATATTTCTTTTTCATGATCTGGGAGACAAGATGCCGCATGGAAGCCTCTCAACCCTCAAATGTTTATCTTTGCTGGTTTATTTGTTTAGGCAACCCTCATTTAGCTGCCCCTTTTTCTGTTAAGGAAAAGAGAAGCTTTGAGTTTAGTTGCTGCCGGAATCTTTGCTCAAACTGTGATACCAGTTGATTTACAATTACATCTGTTTATTCTCTTCTTTGGAATGCCATGACAACAAATCACTAAAGAGAATAAAGGAACAGAATGCAGTGCCACCACCACTTCATCATGTAGGGGTGCTGTCTAGTGCAGAGATGTCAACTCAGTTATAAAAAGTTCCTAGGCTCTTCTTGATTGAGCATTTAAAAAATCTTTATAGTTTTCCATAAGTGGTGGAGCCAAGTACAGTTCTGTGCATTCTTCTGCTATGGTCAATTGCCATCATGCCTGCTTGGCACCATGCCCAAGTGGTAGAAGTGGAGTCAAGTACGGCCTGGTGACAATTTTCTGCTCCTGGCCAGTGCCATAATATTTGATTGAACCTAGCTAGGGTAGTGGAATCTCGTAGTTGTTCCGACCAATGGTAAGTGCATATAATTGCACCATTGGTAGGTAAATCTCAACAGGTCTGTTTTTTTGCAACTTTGACTAGTTTATTTATATCAGGTCAGGGCTCTCTTTTTTCCTCTAATAAACACACATTAGCACCTTTTACAACTTATAAAACGACCTCGACCTAGCGACAACTCATGCTTGGCACAATGACTAAGAGGTATGTAATGCTTTTAGCCCCGGTGATTCAGGAAAGAGCTCAATCTTTTTTATCATCCTAGTTGCGTGGCAAACCTGGAAGCATTGTAATGATTTTTAATTGAATGTTGACAAATGTATGGCTGATAATCAGGAGCATTTCAGAGGAAAGCGCCTTGTGTTGTGCCGTGTGCTGCAGGTGCTGAGGAGTAACACAAATTAACTATGATCTAGGCTGTAGTATTCTAGTGACTGTCCCTCCCTTTGTTTCACCAGTGCGCATGTATGTATGGTGTGTGTGGTGTCTTTTTGCTGTAAATATTGAACCGTTCTTATTTGATGAAAAGATATACAGCTCTCCTGCTTGTTCGGGGAAAAGAAAAGGTGGAGGCACATGAAAATATTCCCTTTCTTATCCCTACATCTAAAGATTTCCATTGATTTCACTATCATTTTATCTGCCGATTTCAATGTTTTCATGTTACTTTTCAGCGAACTACAACATTATTCAGGAAAGATAGTCGTCAACTGCCATAGTTCGACCGGAGAAATCAAATACCAAGTGCCTAGCAGTTATTTTGTATGCATGTGATCCTTGCACATCTCTTGGTCAGTATGCTGAGTGATGAGTAGTGATCAGTGTATATGCCAAGCTTTTACAAATAGGCAATATTTGACAGTGTGTTCCTCACAATAGTAATCGTTGACTAGCTCCACTTACAGTAGAATTTAATTTTTTTAAAAAAAAAGAAAGTGAAAGGTTGCTTTACCATAGCTGAGCTCCTCTAGCAAGTTTCATTGATACATCTCTTAGGGCACACTAATCATCTTTCACCTCCATGCAGATGGCGATGTTTCTTGGTTGCTGTCATAAGCTGTTTATTTGACACCTCGGAGGTCTGAAGCACCTCGGCAAAAAGGAGCCGTCCACTGAGCCTTTTGTCCCCGGACCAGACATGCAGATGAGTGGTAAGTAACCAACCTGAATGACAGGAGGATCATTGTGGGGGCAATCGCCAGGAGGCAATTAGATATTCGGATCATGGCATCAAGACTTTGCAATGCTGCAGCGGATCTCCATGGATCAAGGTGTCGCCACTTGATTGAGTACGAGTCAGAATCCAAACGCACAAGATGATAGATAATAATACTGTAATCAAAGTTGTTATCAATGTGGGGGCTGACAGTGGGCGAGTTTCCGTGTGGTTTTGGGCTAGTTTTTTTTCCGTGTGGAATTGGAATTGGGCAGTCAACGCCACGAGATTTGGAAATATCACACTTTTTTTTTATTTGTTTATCCCACTTGGTGGGGAAGCCGCAGGATTTGGTTGAAATAGTGAAAATGATGTTCCCGGCTTTGGAATGCCGACAGACGTTGCGCGTTCCGTGGAGGCTCGTACACACGGAAAACTAGCTGACGAACTGGCTGGCTCTGGTACGTTGCGCGTTGCTTTGAAATTTGCAGTGGTGGCCAGATCATCTGTTATCTGAAGAGCTGGCTGGCTCAGGGCACCAGAGCTGTTCATTCATGCCTCATAATAGTTTGCACCAATTCTGCCCAGTATCGACATTGTCGCGTTTCTTTTTATATTTTTTATTAGTTGGAAAAACATGGAAATGTTTAGAGTATTAGTTGGAAAAAAACATGGAAATGTTTTAAAAGACATCAAGTATTTTTTTTTATTATATAGTACGACACTCACAATGTATGTACACTTATCTCTACGAATGCATGTATGAAAAATCTATCTCTCTGAGCATCTCTTGAGACAGATGATAAATACTTGAGATTAATCAAGTCATCACATGCGCCTCGTTATTAACGGAACGTTGGGCCTATTCGCTTGGCTAAAAAGTCATAGCTAAAAGTACTGTTCGCTGATTTATTGTGAGAGAAAAAACACTATTAAATAGCTGGTAGATTCGGTAGATAAGCTTAAATGAACAAGATGGAAATACAATGCTGTTAAATCTTAGAAAATTCGCTAGTCGAACCAGAACCTA
>Ga0182004_10004948_pt1 | contig 10805 bp, 9 predicted proteins | sample Sormic07211540_1_FD_120479 | JGI IMG/M metagenome (GOLD analysis project Ga0182004, IMG submission 120479) | Endophyte microbial communities from Sorghum bicolor roots, Mead, Nebraska, USA - 072115-40_1 MetaG | ecosystem: Host-associated > Plants > Roots > Unclassified | place: USA: Nebraska...
CGCGATTCTCAACTAAACTATGTAATTAGTTTATTTTTTTATCTATATTTAATGTTTCATGTATATGTCCAAAGATTCGATGGGATGGATGAAAAATTTTTGGGTGGGAAACTAAACAGGGCCCCCTGAATATTTTCTCTCATCGGTACTGTATCTAGCTTATGGCTAGACTAGCCTGTGAGGTGCCTCTGCTTTGCTAAACGAGGCTTAAAGCCTGTCGACCATTATCATGTAGTAGTAATTTATATGCTAGATAGACGTGCTACTTAAAGATTGACAGTGAAGCTGGCTGGTGAAGAGAAGGCTCAGCTACAGCAGTGGTCAGGGTAAGGCCTCAGCTGCTGGTCAAAAGGAGTAGAGTGGGCACTGTCTAGTGGGGGACAGAAACCATGAGTAGTGCCTACAGCAAATTGCATACTACTCTACTATATTATTATTATGTAAATAATTATAAACAAATTGGTAGTAGGAGTACTCTGTCCTAGTGTGCTACAGTATTATGAGTAGTACTACACGCACGAAGGAAGGTACTCCCTCCGTCCATGAAAGAATCAATTTCTAGAGTTGTCCTAAGTCAAACTTTTTAAACTTTGACTAAATTTCTAGAAAAAAATGCTAAAATTTATAGTATCAAATTAGTATTATTAGATTCATCATAAAATATATTTTCATATAATGTGTATTTTATATTATAGATGTTGTTACTCAAGTTAGTCAAACTTTAAAAAGTTTGACTGGCACGGATCCTAGGAATTGATTCTTTCAGAGACGGAGGAGGAGTAGTGAGCTAGGGAAGAAGATGATTATATTAGGAGGCAAGACATTGAGATGATGGTAGCCCTCCACTGATGCGGATCTTGGGCGCCATCATCGCGGATGATAGTGTATGCATGCATTTGTCATCGGGGGCTGGCAGAGTTAAGTATTGGTTGGTGGGCCTGCTCCCTCCCAGCGAGACACCTTCGTCTGCTACTGCTGTGCTACGGCCCGCAGCCGCACGCACGGCCGTCGACTTGTCCACTGTCCGCTCAAGTCATCAGCCACCACCTTCTCTCAACTTCTGCTACAGTTGGAACAAGAACTTCTAGCGCCGCGTATTGGCAAGATCACCTACACAAGTCAAGTTTTCTAGAAGGAAGCTAATTACCTGACCAAGCAATGTACTACAGTAGGAGTACATTTCAAATGATGATAATGCTCCATCCCTTCCTTTTTCTTTTTCCGAAACAAAAGCGAAAACCTTAGATTTCAATAAACCTTTAAATATTGGGAATTATTTTTATTTATTGCCGTCACTGTGGTCTCCTATTGCCCTCGTTGACAGTGAGAGGAGCGAAACCCTCTTCATCTAGTCCATTCATAGTAGTTAGGGTTTAGATTTAAATGAATTATGCACCATGGGGTATTTGATAGTGTCATCTTTATCGATTCCTCAACGGATTGTGTTACTTGTAGAGAATTCCGGTGCAAAATGCATACGTAAGACTCTAACCTGACATTCTTCATGTTGTTGTTGTTTTTTTTTTTTTTTCGAGGTTGATGTTTGCTACTGGCTCATTGGATTCGATCCCATAATATCCAAAAGTTATTCAAACTTCCGGTTTAAAACCTGTAAAATTAAGTCTATGTGTGGGCTCTCGAGCTAGCCCTCTTACATCCTTGTACCTCATGTCGTATAAAAACCAATTAAGGTTGTTTTCCAAGGGCATTTGTACAGACTTCAAGCCTCGCAACACGTGAATGCATAGGCTTTAAGCTAGCCAATGCAAAATGGGTATCAATACCACCCCTGAACATATATGGGACCAAGACATAAATCCACCCAAACCATTGCTTGTCTCTAAGTCCTAACACTAGAGACCTGTTTGGTTGGCTCCTAGCTGAAGTTACTTGGTTAGATCAATGTTTTTCTAAATGCTAAACGGTAAACAGTCGGTCACCTACCGTTTAGCCATTATTCGAGCTAAGCAGTTCATTAAATAGACTAAACGGTCAATTAAACGTACTAAACGGATGATTAAACGAAAACGTGTACACAGCGTTTAAACGGTCTAAACGGTTGTTTTGTCGACCAGTGGGTCAGATAATGCCCCTAGGTGTCCTATTTTGAACACCTGGGGCCAAGCAATCAAGTTGATTTATCGGTTTAGTCCTTCGAATATGCTTATAAGGGTACCTAATCATGTTTCCTTTTTATTATTAAGCAGCCCCGTCTCATAATTTTCTGTCGAATTTTTATTAGTTGTGAGTAACGAAAATAGTTGTGCAATTTCCTTTGCCGAAAAGAAAGAAACAAAATAAGGCAGCTTCCGTAGGGCAGTGCCAGTGTGCACGCACGTACGTGGTTGGTTGGGGTTGACACGTGCGAGCAGCGATGGTTGATGGTGATTAATTAATTAAGGGAGTAATGAGAGATGTGGGTGGTGGGGACACCACACTTGGGGGACCGTAGCGTAGGAGAGGTAAGGCTGTCGGCCCGGGCACGGGGGTCAACAGTTGCCGCGCCCCCCCCCCCCTGTCGGCTTGTCGGGTCGGGCCGGGCCGGGACCCACCCCACTGCACTCTCTCCGTTGCTTTGCTTTCTTTCCTGGGACTGGGGGAGTGGTGGGTGTGTGTGCTTTGCAATTCTCGCGTCGCTTTCCCCGTCTCCCCTTGCACTACACGCACTCTAACCCTTCCGCTACACGCACGCAACCCTGTTGCATTGCACTTCTTCCAGTCAAATCAAACGATTACCTCTGGGCCTTGTTTAGTTTCAAAAAAATTTACAAAACAGACACGGTAGCACTTTAGTTTATATTTGACAAATACTATCCAATCATAGACTAACTAGGCTCAAAAGATTCGCCTCACAAATTACCGACAAACTGTGCAATTAATTATTATTTTTATCTATATTTAATATTCCATACATATACCAATTTTTTAAAACTAAACAAGGTTCGATGGACAAAAGTGGCAGCTTAGCTAGGGGGCCGGACTTGGAGTGCTACTGGTACTGTAATTCTGGCCGGCTGTTGCCAACAAATATAAACCTCTGCTAAGTACTCCATCGGTCTTAAAAAAAGACTATAATTCTCATTTTTTAAGAAGTTAAACAGATTAAGTTTTAACTAAATTTATATAAAAAAGTACAAAGGTTTATGATGCAAAGTAAAAACTATTAGCTATAGAATATATTTTTCATAAAAAATATTTAGAATAAAAAATATTGATAATATCTACTATAAATTTATATAAAAAGTATAAACATCTAACATGACATATCTTGCCGGGCTAATGTATTTAGCGCGACAGTGAACTAGTACAACCAAAAGGGTTAGATCTATAAATAAAATTTACGTATGGTTATTCATTATTAAAATATAAAAAGGCTAAAAATGTAAAAAAAAAAAATCCAGAGGGAGAGGGCTCATCGCTCACGTGATGGGGACTTTCCCCCGGCCTTTTGCGATTTTGTCCACCCTCTACTCCTCCCGTTTCTGCGGGCAACCGCCTTGTCTTTTGCATTTTGTACACCCCAACAAAAGCTACCCGGGGCCCACCACCCAACGGGCAAGGCCCAAAGCAGACGACCACTGCAAAATGCTTTGCCTACCCGCTCCTTATCCCCTGTAGAAATATTACTATGTTTAACAACAAATATCAAGGTTAAAACCAAAAACTTTTATATGATACTCCTTCCATCCTAAATTGTAAGTCGTTTGACTTTTTTTACCCCAAGTTTGACCACTCGTCTTATTCAAAAAATTTGTACACATATAGTCAAATTTAAGTCATTCTTGAAGAACTTTTATTAATAAACCAATACACAACAAAAAAAGTGATATTTTGTACAAAACTTTGAATAATACGTGTGGTCAAACTTGATATTAAAAAAGTCAAACGACTTACAATTTGGGATGGATTGAGTACTACTCTAACTAAACCATTCTTTCTTTGGAAAAAATTGTTCGTTGGTTGATATGTAGAGCCACTCAATCTCATATGACATGTCATATGATATAAGTGCATGGCTATCCTACCCACACAATATAATGTATGTATAAATTCATAAGTTGTTATATATTAATATACCATATTATTTCTTGTGGTCTTTTTTGCTATATCTACCTAGGAGTATGTGTTGTGCAACAATCTTCACCACCAATATTAATGATGAGAACTCACTACTTAGATGATTGTTGAATGTTACACTTTCTCTTCAAGCCCAAACACCCTTTTGTGCCTCAACCACACATGATGCTTTCCACACATGTTGCTAAGTTTTGCACAAGACCAAAAACCATGCCACTGTTTATTCCATAGTGTAGTATTATTAATTCATTATTCTCCTTCAGATAAGATGCTTGCGTAAGAAAAAAAAACCGAGATTCTACGGTTTTGAATTTCAAGCTTAGCAGTCAACTAGATGTTGGAGCCATATCCATATGGCATTTTATCTCTAAGACCATGATATCACAACTAATAGGGGTAGACCCAAAACACGCCCAACTAATTGTGATGGGCACCCATTTGGTCTGTGTGGTATAACATCTTGCAGTTTTGGATTCCCTTACACTAGCACTGAAGCAATGCTATTCACAAAGAACTATTTTTCTCCATTATAGCAAAATCACGTAGAGATTAGCTCAGAACCAGGGCTTGAAGGAGCCTCGCGAAGCTATAGCTCAGAACTAGGGCTTAAAGGAGCCTCGCCCAGCTGTAGCTCGAAACAGAGGCTTGAAGGAGCCTCGCCAAATGAGACCTAAGGCTGTCTCCAACAGGCTATGCATCATGCAACCCATACCCAAAATGAGTGATTCACAGGTAAAAAGAGCCCTCCAACAGAAGAGGCAAACGGATGACCCATTTTGCGTCCACCATGAGAGGAGACCCAATTTTGCATCCTTCTCTCTCCTGGACGCAAATCATTGGAGGCAGAGATCGTTGGGGCGACTGGACGGGGAAGAAGAAGACAGTGAGGCTCACCGTGGATCCACAATGGCTCGAGCCGGAGCTAGAGTCAAAGCCGACGAGGGAGGCTGTAGCAGGGCATAGGAGGCCACGGCGGGGCACAACCGGCTCACCGAGGCGAACCCGCGGCCCACGAATGACAACGACGACGACGAAGAGAGGGCGGCCTCGAGGACAGCACGGTCGAATCGAGCTCGGAGCTCACCAGATCGAGCTCGGGGCTTTCCGGATCTACGACGCGCGGCCGGCGAGGAGCGGCCTGACGCGGCGAGGCGGGCGACGCTTGGCTGGGCGACGTTTTGCGTGCGGCTGTTGGAGAGAGGAAGTTTTTGGGTCTATGACCTTTGTGCGTGGGAGGCCCAAACAGACAAATGCCTCTTCAATTTAGGTGCAGACTGTTGGAGACAATCTAAAGATTGTGAAAAAAACATTTTTGTCGTCCCACATACCTACATCAATATCCTGTAAAATGTTATTAAAATAGTGCCTTTACAGTTACAGTGGACAAGTGGCCTGTGCCCCTAGCAATTAGGGGCTATCCCGGCATTGCAGGTCCCACAAGTCAGGATCGCAGGAGGCGAAAGCTTCCTACACTGGCCTGCACGCATACCCAGAACTCCTCTCTCTCAGCTCACAGATAATAGCAACAGCTCCTTTCCTCTCTCTCGAGGTGTCTCTCCCAAAACGCACGCCCACGCACAGCACAGTCGCAGAGCCAGGACCAGGAAACCACCACCACTAGCGCAGCGCCGTGATGAGAGGAGGAGGAGCGGGGCCCACGGCGGCGTTCATCTCCGGCGACCCGCCTCCAGCCGCCGCGGAGGAGGTGGAGGAGAACTCCGGTGGCGAGGGGGACGAGGAGGTGGTGGTGGTGGGGCAGGACGACGACGACCTGGAGCTGGGGCTCTGTCTCGGTTCCAAGAAGCAGCAGCCGTCGCCGGCGCCGTGCCGGATCCTCACGGCCCGGGACCTTCAGCCGGGGTCCCTGTCGCCGGATTCCTCCGTGTCCTCTTCCTCTCCCGCGGCAGGTGCAGGTGCCGCAGCGCCCAGCAAGAGGGCCAAGGCGGATGCTGCCCCCAACGCCACCACCTCGCCGGGGACGGCCGTTCCTGGCCATCCACAGAGGTGAGCAGCAAGAGCAACTCCCTTTGCACTGCACGCTCCTTCCTTGCCTATGCAGAACAACAGCTCCAAGCATGCGTAATATCAGGGGAAAAAGTTCAGAACTCTATCAGTATAAGTGCCTCCTCTTCTGCTTGTTGTTAGGATCGTAGAATGATGCATCCCGTGCATTTGCACCTAATTTGTTCCGAAAAAGAAACCTTCCTTCTTGTTCATGCACAGACAGTTTCCTGCGAAGCTGCCTAATTTGCACGGCTTCCGTTATTAAATCTTTTTTTTTGTTTTACGATGAGCGTCCTGCAAACTCAGAGACAATAAAAAGCAGACTTTTAGTTTGTTGCACACTTCCATTGCCCTTCAGATCTGCAACCACCAAAATTTTGACAAGAAAAGTATCCTTAGTATCATGTCTTCTTGGTTCCGAAAGAATGTCATTCCCTTGCTTGCAGAGCTACCCAAATCGATTTCAACTAATCTTGACTGCATTTTCCGCTTTGGTAGCAGCTATGGAGTAGTGGGATGGCCACCCATAAGAACTTTCAGGATGAACAGCCTATTTAACCAGGCCAAAGAAAATGCCTCTGAGGCTGGCACCAAGAAGCCCACCGTTGAATCTGACATGCAGGAAGACAAGGAGGAGAGCAAGAAAGGACGGGTCGTCGGTTGGGTGAAGGTGAACATGGAAGGAGATATCATTGGAAGGAAGGTGGATCTCAACGCCCATCGATCTTACAAGACCCTTGCCTCAGCACTTGAGCTCATGTTCATGAAGCCGTCCATCAGTCTTTGCACTTCTAGTAAGTCACAGTCTGATCTTTTACTTTCACTATGTGTCTAGTAGAACCTAGTGCATATTCTGATCATGTCAACCTATATGGTGTGGAGCTTTTCTGTATCTTTTCCTTTTTCCCCCGATAACCATCATGGCATCAAGTGTACAATTGCTGCAAATGGTAACACTGAAATAAATCGGAAACACTGAGTACTATCCACTTGACAGGTCAATCCGATGCTCTACTGTATCAGGGTCTGTGGTGCCATAGTTATGGCACCGAGGTTGCATACTTGGATATATACTTAGGACGTGAGACTGTTCTAGATATAGTTCCATATGTTGAGGATGTCTTTTCTGCTCTCATTTCTGAACCTGATCTGCATGAAAATTATCAGGTAGTTCTAAGTCTCTAAAGCTATTGGACAACTCATCGGAGTATCAGCTCACCTATGAGGACAGGGATGGGGACTGGATGCTAGTTGGAGATGTACCCTGGGAGTAAGTCCCCTACACTATGTTAGCAATCAGAAGTTGAACAGGAAATCTTATTGTAGATCGCTATTTCAGATGCTTATTGTTTTACTCTGCAGGATGTTTGTAGGTTCAGTGAAGAGGCTCAAGATCATGAGGACCTCAGATGCCAACGGTCTCGGTTAGTTTCCTTTCTCATTCTTCTTCAACCTAGACTAATTGAATCCATAAGTTCAATACATGCTGGTTATCCACTGAGTAGCTGGATTTATATCACTGTTATTACTAGCCAACATTGTAAATTTTGGTTCTACCATGTTTGATGCCAAACTTTCCAAAAATAAAAACCCTGCTGCAGGTCCGCGATTCCAAGGGCCTCACAAACCTACAGCAGCTTGCACAAGAGGCAGGATATGAAAACCACCGATGGGCGTTAATTTGGTGCTAGAGAGCTATACCGCTGGTGAAGCTTGAACTGTGTTTGATACCACGTAACAGCAGCCCATATCTTTGGCATAGTTGTGAGATTACTTGTGTCTAGTGGAAATAGTAGAAGTTTTTTTTCCTTCTTCTTCTTCTTCTTCTTCTTCTTCCCTTTGGTGCACTCGTTGAGCTTTTTCTCATGGGCTATGACTAGGAGCATAGCCCCCATCTCTTCTGTCCACACTGTTTTTACCTGTGAGGCATTGTCGCCCAAAGTATCTGTTCTGCTGTTTCATATTTGTGTTCATATCTGAATTCCCAGTTGCCGCACAGTGTCTGTGCTAATTGCTGCGGTCTGCAATGCAACGCCAACCACCCGAGTGTTTGGGGGGGACAAAATGTGGACGTTTGAGACTAGTGCAGTGCTGCTGAATGCTGATGGCTCACTTTGCTGTTGTCCGTGGCTGTGCCTGAGAGTGCCTCTGAACCTAACCTTGTGAATGGACAAATCCTACGGCACATTTGAACAGCACCCCAAAAGCGACGTTGCTCCTGCCATGGGCCATGGAGCACGCAGATCGCGTGGTCAGCACTGCAATGGCTTCCTTCTTCAGAAAGAGTCTGGACATGAAAATTCCTGCAAGCAATAGCCAACAGCATGAGCTGCTGATACATCAGAGGATCACACTCCAGAAATCTTGCAGCACAACCAGCAAGTATCATGGTCATCCAGGTTTCTCGACAAATCTTTCTGATCGCAAGCAACAATGCAGGATTGGTCCAAAATCTGAATCGGAAAGCAGAATACACACAGGACAGACAGACTAGTATTGTGACCACTAGGTGGGTTCACAAGGAAAATGTTTGGGACACAGCAACACAGAGTGGGACGCCCAGAATACACAAATCATGGATATAGTTTCGTGAAATCAAGTCACTGGGGAGGCCTAAACTCCATCTGGATGAAGCCGAATCCCTCCCTGTCACTCAATCTGCACGCCGTAGGCTGTACCACATTCACCTGTATGAGTCGGCACGTTTGGGCTTGCTTTGGACCACCGCCTCAATCCTGTCGAGAACCTCCGGCGTCAGCAGTGGAATGACATCTAGAGCCTTCATGTTCTCCACGATCTGTTCATGCGGTTTGCCAAATGGGTCAGAGTATTCCTTACCATGTAGACATGCACTTAGAGCAGTAGAGATCCTCTGAAGAACATGAGTTTGGAAAATGTACCTGGCTTTCTTTGGTGGCTCCAGTGATCACAGATGAGACGTTGGGGTTCGATGCACACCAAGCAATTGAGAGTTGGGCTAATGTAACACCAAGTTCATCAGCGATAGGTTTTAGCCCATTCACTTTTCGAAGCGTGTCGTCAACCAGGGACCTATTTGCCAGGTTCTGGAAAGTGGAAACCCAAGGCAAGGAATGGATTAGCTATAAAATACTTGGAACAAATAACAACAAAATAAAGATATGTTAGGTTATACATAACAAACAGATAAAACAGAGCTGAAACCAGTAGCTGCTACAAAGTAAAGTTAATTCCTGCAAAGTTATGCTAGGTTATACATTGATTATGCAGTGTGCCACCTGCGATCTTCTGATCATGAGCTAATGTCTAATTATTATGATACAGTAGCAATGCAGTTGAACACTGGTGTTGCTTAACGAAAATTGGTAATTTTACTACTTAAGTCGTGATCTCCACAAAAGCAAATGTCTAAGTGGAATTGTAGAACAGAATGTGATACAATGATTCTGGTATGGTTTCTCTTGGCACTTTGGTTCATTTGGGGGATTGCGTCCTAAAAGGTGTTGGTATTCTAAACTCCCTCTGTCCGAATGTGTAACCACTTTTTATTCAAGTCCTATAATACAAGGTGTGCTCTTCACCTCTCTCCTCTGGACGGGCGTCCATCCATGCGGCATTCAAAGTTCTCCAATTGGCCTTCTTGCCTCCCTCCTCTCACGCATGCATGAGTATCTCTCTCTCTCTCTCTCTCTCTCTCTCTCTCAACACTCTACTGCATGTTGTGTACTACTCGTTAATGCGCACAGCTGGACGAGGAAGAGAGGAGAATTAAATATGTTCCTTGATCTTTGAACCAGATATAATTACGCCTTAAATATTAGGACAGAGGGAGTAGTAGTTAAGAGAATGAGTACTGGCATAATATAAAAGGGTTCCCCCAAATACCTTGTAATTGTCTAGGGCAAACCTGCTATCAGCTGGTACGTTCCCTTTGCCATATTTGCCGGTTAGTACTCCTGAAGCTAGAGGACTCCATGTAGTCAAACCAATGCCATAGGTGCTGTAAAGTGGCAAGAACTCAGACTCGACCTGCAGAAAAGTAGTGTCCTATTAGTTCCTGTAACACAAACTGCATGCATAGGATGATCTTTTTTAGACCTTTTTTTTAAAACCATTCAAGAGCAAATAGTGTTTATTATTGAACCATGGAATCTCAAATAGAATATATCCGCGCAAGAAGGGACATCACAGTTCTCCACAAAAAAAAAAGGAATATCACAGACACAAATAAACATGAATGATTCTAGTCGCAAAATGGCAATTCCCTACCAGAAAGTCTCATGCTAGCATACTGGTATCGATCTGCTGAACTGGCATGCTTAGGCATGCAACAAACTGTATCTGAATCATTACAGACTGATGAAGGAAAATCATATGGTGCCGTCGTTCTAAAATACCATGTTTCAAAAATCATGTATGTAGTATACCTAAAGTTAAGTTTAGCCACAACAATTCAGTTTGAAATTCATCTTTGATGCTGAGATTAAAAAACCAGAAGTGTCACTATCAACACATGATGAACAGTGCCAGGTTGACTGCTTGTCTTTTGTTTCTTGGCATCTAGGCTGAATTTCAAACTGAATTGTTGCGCTATACTTAACTTCATGTGTACTACATTTTTCTGTGATGATTTTAGCTAACAAGCGCCCCCCCCCCCCCCCCCCCCCCCCCCCCCCCCCCCACCCCCCCCCCCAAACCCCAAAAAAAAAACAAATTTTAAACAACAAAACCAAAACCTAACTATC
>Ga0182004_10004949_pt1 | contig 10805 bp, 9 predicted proteins | sample Sormic07211540_1_FD_120479 | JGI IMG/M metagenome (GOLD analysis project Ga0182004, IMG submission 120479) | Endophyte microbial communities from Sorghum bicolor roots, Mead, Nebraska, USA - 072115-40_1 MetaG | ecosystem: Host-associated > Plants > Roots > Unclassified | place: USA: Nebraska...
CTTCCCCGCGGGAGATCACAATTGGCTACTCTAGTGGATTGCTCGTGGCTTGGAGGATCCCCATCTTGTGAGTGGATGTGTGGCACCCGGTGAGGGTTTGGCTTTGGATTGCCAATTAGCTCGCAATCCATCAAGTGGGTGTATCACCACAACGAGGACTAGCTTGTCGGGAAGCAAGTGAACCTCGGTAAAAAATCTTGTGTCATCTCTTGCCGAGGATTATCTATTGTGATTGTGATTGTGAGTGATTGGTTGGACATATCTCTACTCTACAACGTTGGTATAACCATCACTCTTCACTCTTTTACTTACTTGTATACCTTGCTAGTTGTTTAGCTTGTGTAGCTTAGTTCTTGTTAGTTTAGAGTTGTTGTGTAGCCTTCTCTAGTTGTTGTGTTTTAGTGTTTAGCCTTCTTGCTAGACTTGTATAGGTGGCTTGCATAGCTTAATTGTGCTAGTGCTAGAATAGCTTCGCCACTTATTTTACTAACTCACTTATCTAGTAAAGTTTGTAGATTTTTTAATAGGCTATTCACCCCTATCTAGCCATTTAGACCTTTCAAGGGCTCCCAAGGCCTTAGTGTGCTCAGCAACTGGCCAAAGTCGGCCAACACTTCTATTTATAGCTCTAAGGGCTAAACTAGCCATTGCCCCTTCACTGGGCAAAAGACAAGGGCATCGTACACTCCGACGCTAGGCGTCGAATGCGCCACCCCAGCGTCTGACACTCACAACACTGCCATGTGTCACTAGCCGTTTGAACTTAGCTGTTGCCACCAACGACTAACTCACTCGTGCGCCAGACACAGTCAAGTCAGATACTCCGACGGTCCATGTCGGACGTAGAGTCTTACGTGAGACGCTACTCAGAGAGAGGTCCAGAACTTGGTCACTCACCATCGGACGTGTCCAACGGGTGGTCATCGGACGCGCCCTAGCGTCTGACACGTTCACTCTGCGAAACTCTCACACGCGTTCATGCTAACGTCACTTAGCACTGGACGCTCAACAATGCTTGGCCAGTGTCCGACGTGCCGACGCACCACGCACAGCTGCGCCACTAAGTTAGCACACGTCGAACATAGACTCAATGTTCAATGCCTCCACAACCAGCGTCCGATGAGTGTTTTTCAGCAAAAAACACTCATGCGACTTCTTCAAAACTTCCCTCTAGCGCAATAGAAAATGAACATTTCATTTCCATGAAAACACCAAATCCTGCCTCACAGGCTCGGGGGGAGGGAGAGAGGATCTCAAATCCCTCTCTACCCTTTAAACACCCCCTCCTTTGCAAAAGTGCCAACACCACCAAGTGTATGCCACCATGTGCATGTGTGTTAGCATTTCACAAACATTTTTCCAAAGGAGTTAGCCTCTTAACTTGCCACACCACTTGATCCTAACACGTATTGAAAGTTAGATCACTCAAGTGGAACTAGATGACCGATATGCAAATAAGTTTGCCCCTCTTGATAGTACGTCCATCTATCCTAAATCTGGTCATAAACTTCTCTACACACCTATGACTGGTGAAATGGAAAAGCCCTAGGTTATATCTTTGCCTTGCGCTTTCCATTTCATCTCCTCCAATGTTGATGCAATACATGCACCAACCAATCACCAAATGATATGATCTACTTTATATCATCACGTGATCGTATTGATTCATCGATCTTGACCTCACTTGCTCTTCACTGTTGCCTCGGCCCATCGGCGTCAAGTCTTGCTCAAACTTCACCGTCACACGTGGTCCCTCGCTTCAAAGCCTCTGACTTGCCCTTCACACTTGCAACCGGTCCATCAAGCCAAGCCTCATCTTGATCTTCTTCATCTTGGTCACATGACTCTATGTCATGTCTTATATGCAATGAGCTCCTCCATCATCACATATTCACCTGTGGACTAATCTCTTATGTATCTCATATAAACACTATTAGTTCATCTAAGTTGTCACTCAATTACCAAAACCAAATAAGAACCTTTCAACATATCCTAAACTATAGGCATTTGAGATTTTGAAAGATGTCGAGCAACCTCCTCTGCTCACTGCCGCCAAACTCCCCAAATTATGGGTTTAGGAATCTAGTGTACTCCTTAAATGTCCTCCAGCAAGAATGGATAAATAAGCATATGATAAATAGTGTTTTCCCTATAAAAAACTCCTCCCTTAGAGCATCTTCACCTTATTTCCTATTCCTTCTCTATAATTAGTTATAGGAGATCTCTCAAAAGTAACTTTAGGATATAAGAGACCTTTGCTCTAGTAGATTGCGAAACTTCATCCTAGAGTGGGAGATATCTCCCCTCTATTTAGGATTAAGAGATGTGTTGCATTTAGGAGATCTTCTATAAAATATAGGGATATGATATGTGATAGCTAGGAGATCTGTTGCATCTATTATATTTATTATTTAAAGGATCATTGATATTATAAGAGATATGGTAAAAATGCTCTTAAAGTTTTGGATTATAAGAGCATTTAATTTGTAAGTTAATGTGCTTAACTTGTACCACTTCTAACTTGCATGTAACAGCCTGTCGATGCTGACCTTATCTTTAGTTCTCTATCCACTCAATTCGCTTTGTCACAGTGGCATTGTCCAAAGGCATCACGTAGGTTGGCCCCAGTTCTGCTTCCACGAGGTCACACAAGGATGAGTTCACGGGTCAGAGTGACAGAAAAAGGCCGATATGCTAGGTTTACAACCTTCACCGGGCATACTCAATCATGTGTTCTGTTTTTCTTGTTCTAGTTTTTTGAAGATAAATTCTATCCGAACAAACTCATTTAATGCCCCTATTGAAAAAGATTAGGAAAATTCACAGGTCTCAGAAGCGAAGACAACTAGTACTGCAGCCACAACCATGTACTAAAACTCCTTAGCCAAAAGAGACACTGCAATTTATGCAAAGCTGGTGGAAAGATTTACAAGCTGTGTAAGGATATCCAGAGCACTATAAAAAAATTTAGGTATCTTTAATCTTATATTTCTTACAACCATATTTCTTCTATATGGGTTTGGTGCTACTTCAGTGTCAACCTTTTGCATTTGGGATAATAAAAGAAAGACTATTGTGTTAAATTCTGCTCTTCCCAGTAATGAAATATTGATGATTTCTAATGATATATTCAGGTGCCAAAGATTAATGTCAGTGCTAATAAAGTTATGCAATTTGGTATATGCAATGTTTTAATACATTAAATAGTTGTGAAGGTCTTTTATGCGTCTAATACCTATTCTATTGAACTAATTTTTGTGAATACTTGTGATTATCTGATAATATATTTGTTTGTTGTTTTGTAATCCATTATGTGAAACTAAACATAGTGGAACTAAAACCTAGAAAACAATCCTAGCTCTACTATTCATAAAAGACCTCTCGGAGGTTGACAAGGTTAGAGTTTTTCAGGACCCCATGAACCCCAACTACAAAAAAAAATCTTCTAGTATTTTTCTTATCTTGAATCTTATGTATCATGGAGCTTTAGTCACTATTGCAACAATAAGTTGCTTAGAAGTTAAAAGTATGGTTTAATTTGTGGTGACATAGACAGTTTTGATTTAAGATTTTTCAAAAGAGACAACGTTAGAGTTTTTCAGGACTCCATGAACTCCAACTACAAAAAGAATCTTCTAGTATTTTTCTTATTTGAATCTTATGTACCATGTAGCTTAGTCACTATTGCAATTAACAATAAGTTGCTTAGAAGTGAAAAGTATGGTTTAATTTGTGGTGACATAGACATGCAGTTTTGATTTCAGATTTTTCAAAGAGAGATTTATTTATGTAGAGAATAGTGGAACACATGACACCCCTTGGGTTGGGTGGCTCTCATATATATAGTCACTAAGGACTTCAATACAACTGCAATTAAACCCTCAGATATATACATATCTAACACTTCCACCCTGCGGTTCTGGTAGTAGAGGCACTCGAAGACACAAAGATAAAAATATCAGGTTGCTGACCAAGAGGCAAGTGAAGGGATCTCATTGTATATGGAGAAGTATGGGTGGCGATTAAGAAGATAGGTGGTTGTGGTGAGAGCTTCGGCCTAGTAGACAGAAGACATGGAAGAATGGAGGAGAGTACGCACTATATTGTTGATGGCATGCAAGTTGTGATCGGCCTTGCCATTCTAGCCGAGGTGTAGGGATAGGAGAGACACAATAGGATGTCATTGGTTGCAAGGAAGCTAGCGGTGGCGTTGTTCACAAACTCAGTGTCATTGTCAGCTTGAAGGCACTTGATAGGGATATATGTATTGTTCACTAAATAGTCACCTGTTTAAGATATATGCATAAGCACACACCTACAAGCTAGTTAATTACCTATACAACGATTTAAACATATATCACTTTGGTTACCCAGTAGCACTTATTTAGAATCAACTCTACATATTCTGCAGCAACGCACAGGGTAAGAAATAATTTGAAAAAATAATTTTTCTCAAGCTTCGCCCGGGATAAGAAATAATTTGCACGCTCTCATACAGAATGAAAAAATAGACTTCTTTGAAGAAGTGGAGAAGGCTTATCGTGTGGTGGGCTTGCCGAGGCCTGCCTCATGGGCTTCGTCTGGGCTATTGGACTTCCTTCCCACCCTCTTTGGCACAAGAAAGGCCTTGTTTAGTTGGAGAAACTTTTTAGTTTTGGGTACTGTAATACTTTCGTTTGTATTTGATAATTATTGTCAATCATAGACTAATTAGGTTTAAAAGATTTGTCTCACAAATTACAGGTAAATTGTGTAATTAGTTATTTTTATCTATATTTAATACTCCATGTATGCGTTTAAAGATTCGAGATGTGACGGAGAATCTTGAAAAAATTTTGAAAACTAAACAAGGCCAAAATACACCATTCTTCTCCGTCATCACTAGCTAAGATCAAGGCAAGAGTGAGCCATCCATGTAAATTAGTGTGTTGTTTCATGTACAAGCCAGCCATTATAAGGGCCCTAATCTAAAAGTCGATTAAAACACAGGTACATATTTTAAGAGGTTTGTCTCCAAAAATAGTTATATTAAAAAAATAATTCATGATATTTTTCATATGAAGTCAGATAAAAATAAACTTTCTATTAAAATTATAGCTCTCAAAACGATCTATAACTTATGTAATTGAGAAGCTTTTGATTTGAAATTGTTTATAGTCCTAAAATATTATTTTAAGTTCACATATTTTGAAATTTTAAAAAATCTACAAATAAACTGGGACGTCGAATGGTCTATATTAAAGTTATAGTTCTTTGCAACTTTGTAGTTAAAATTTTCTTTATTTGAGATTATTTAAGTCCTAATATAAGTTCTTTTTGAATCACGGTACAACATAGGCTCATACATATCCATATACTCACTCATGTGAATGTACGCATATAAGTCCTATCACCACGAGCAACTTCAGAAGTGCCTTGAGACTGAACTAGTAGATCTTGAGATCGATGAAGGCACAGACGCCTCGCTATCTATTAGAATGATGCATACCATTGAAAGAACAATGTCATTAAATTCTAGAATAAATTTAGAAAACATGAGCACCCATGTCAAATCAAGGACTTAAACTTGGATGGATAGGTTCTACTGCAAGGAATCTAGCTAGCTGAGCTATGCTCTGTTCATCCTAAATATGTGTTTTAAATTTCTAGATTTGGAATTCAAAATTTAGAACTTTCAAACAATCTTGAAGTTTTGCATAATTTATACCAAAGTTGTAGTGATTGATCTGATATCCTACATGTTTTCTGTTGATAAATTTTTATTTTAATTTAGTGTCTCAAATGTTTATTTTAAATTCAGATATATTTTGAGACTTAATTTTTTAATTTTTTTTAAACAATCTCGGATGGATACAAGTTCTATATCAAAGTTGTAGTACTTGACAAAATTAAAACTTTATAGTTAAAATATTTTCATTGAAGTTCATTTAGTAGTCAAAATATTCAATACAAGATTATGTAATGTTGATAAAACATAGCATCCCATGTATAGTCACAAATGTTTGTTTTGTGTAGTGGCAGAGAGGTGTTACAACTAAGTAGTCGGTCACGGGTTCGAATCATTGGTGTAATACCAAGGTGGTAGCGGTAGGAAGGTGTTATCGTCATCTCTAAAAATGACCGATTAAAGTAACCACCAGAGGTGGACGTGCTATTACCCATTCTCAAAAATCATTTTGTGTAGTAGTGTTTATTGTTCTCCATACGTGCATGATGGAGGGTTCACATGATTCGTGCCTACATAAATAGAGATGAAGTCAAGATAGAAATTTTGGGGTCACGCGTTGCTGCCAAAGTATTTTCAATCACCGGTGAATCCAGCGCTTGGTTCCTTCCCTGTCTATACATATTCATAGAGAGGGCCATGGATTAGTTAGATCATTAACTCCTTTAATAAAATTATCTTCATGTTAATAGTTGCTCGAGCGGGGGAATAGGCCCCAATCCCAATTGTCACCCCTTGATTTCAACACTTTTGCTTTGCTAACCATAAAACCTCTAGGACTGCTTTGTTTCAACACCTAAAGCAGAGACTAAGGTGAAACGAAAATATTCACCTATGCAAGGTTTCTTGCCATTTTGTTATCGTTGATAGATTTTGCGCAAGGATTGAGGTATGTTAACAGCAGTGGGTGCGGGTACACCCACAACAAAATAAAAAAAATACTGATTATATATAATTAAATTTACATCATATACACATCTTCATAGTAAAAATCTATACAGCCACAAGACCATCATATCCCTTCAGGCGGTGCTTAGACATAAGGAGAGTGGTTGCTATCTTATTGTTCATGAAGACGACAAGTCATTGTAGATTAATGAGATCATTTATTATATCTGCGCCTCCACTTTGCTAACCATTAAACCTCACTACTGTATTTCAATACCGAAAACATAGACTAGGGATAAATGAATCTGTTGACTTCACATGGTAAGGATTTTTTCCCCCTTTGCCATATATTTCAGGTTTGTCTAGATTTTACTTTCCGTTTTATTAATATATGTATATATAATGGTAAATATGAAGCTCGAACTCATGCTAGTTTCATTTTTTACTTCTAGGAGTTCTTCTTTAGTGATTTCCTAGGCACTCTCCATGTGTCAACAACACAGGCAATTAATTGAACGTAATGTATGGATGAAAAAAAAACTAATGACAAGTGTGAAGATGAGAATATGATTGGAGACAAAAGTGAAAACAAATGGAAAATAACGAGGTTGAGTAAATCCCTAGAGGGATGCGCAAATGGTGCCCAGTCCTAAGACCAAGTTACCTGAAGTGGTAGTGTGTCCCAGTCTTTTGGCCGTCGTATACAACAGAGCCAAATACCTATCCGAAGCCAAAAGAAAAGGTTCTCTTTAATTTGAAGGTGTTGATTTACTGATCCAAGTAAATGGGACTAGTTGCCGCACTGTTAAAGGAACAAAAGAATTGTTAATGAAGAGATTAACTACAAGTTTTACTCTGCAAAAGCTAGACAACAAAGATTGGAGTCCCAAAACCCTGCAAAAGCTGATGAAGTCCGAAGAACAGGAGCACATCTTGGGTGCGATGAATGAAGTTGTTGGTATATATTGACCACTTAAGACTGACTCCAACAGCATAGCCATTACGCAACCCATACTCAAAATATGTCGTGCACAGTGTTTTAGGGGGAAAAACAGGCTCCAACGGAGCAGGCAAACACAAGAGCCATTTTGGGTCGGGTGTGACACGGAACGCAAATATGCGTCCTCCTTCCGTCTCTTTGCGTCTCCATCCACGCAACACTAGGCCCACTACCGAGGGAAGGGAGTGACCAGAGCCAGCTCAACGGCAGCTGCCTTGTTGTCGGCGAACGACTCGGAGCTCTCGAACCCAGAGGAGGCGGCCGCGGTGGACGAGGTCGTGGAGTCATCCAACAGCAGGAGGAGAAAGGAGGTGGAGAGCGGCGTGGAGAGCACATTGTCCACCCGGACGCAGCAGCAGGAGTGGCGGAGGCAGGGTCAGAGGGCAGCGCAGCGGGCACCATGGGGCGGCGGCAGCCGGCGGCGCCGCTCGTGCAGTAGAAGCAGGCGAGGGAGTTTCCCATGGACGGAAGCTGGGAGGACGGAAGCCGGAGGAGCAGCGGGGAGGAGCCGAAGGAGCGGAGGAGCAGAGTGTTGCCGTAGTGGAGGAGCTCGGGCCTTGTTTACTTCCCAAAAAATTTTGCAAAATTTTTCAGATTCCCCGTCACATCAAATCTTTAGACGCATGCATAGAGTACTAATATAGACGAAAATAAAAACTAATTGCACAGTTTGGTCGAAATTGACGAGATGAATCTTTTGAGCCTAGTTAGTTCTTGATTGGACAATATTTGTCAAATACAAACGAAAGTGCTACTATTTCTATTTTGCAAAATTTTTTGGAACTAAACAAGGCCTCGGTCGCCTGATCTGGCAGCTCCCCTTGCTTGCCGTTGTGGATGAGAATGCCAAGAAGTCCAGCTGGGCCGCACTCTTTCTGGGTCTCCATTTGGGTTGGCTGTTGGAGCTAATAAATTTTAGGTCCTCAACCCTTTGCCACGGTAAGACCTAAATCATCAAATGGGTCTTTGTTTTTGGTTGGTGCTGTTGGAGTCAGTCTAAAGTATATGGAAATGAATATTACTTCGATGGGGCAGTTTCATTTATAAATTATATCTGTATGTTCTGCATGCTGATTATTTGTTTGTGAATAGTATTGCTGTTATTGACACTGATCATGTTACCATACAACATTACATAATTTCAGTAGAGGAGCAGTACTAGTATGTCAATATTTGCCCTGTGATACTGAAGAGGCAGATTCTTACTATCTCATGCATAGACTTGTTCTGAATTGCTCTTTTCGTTTGTGATTCTAGTAGGATTTTGCTAAATGCTGTTGCATCTGCTGTATCTATTTTTCTTTGAAACAAAAGTCAAGAGCCTTGAATGTTTTTTTTTGTTTGTTTTATAAGATTGGCTCTATGTAATTCGTATTCATTACAGAGAGGAAATGGTTGCTTCCGTGTGCCGTAACATCCCGTTCAACAAAACAAAAGTAGTAACTGAGAAAGTTGAAAGTGTGTCAGCTGTCAAGGGTATTGTCTCTATGTTAAACACATGTAATTTATTTAGTATTTGCAGCTCTCAAACTTGATAACCGACAGACCTGGAGCATTTTTTTTTGTATATAAATAGAAACTCTTTTGTATGGTCCAATTACTCTTTGCAGTGTCATTTCCATTTTCTTTATTCGTAATTTGGCTTGGTCTTTTGGCAGACCACAGCCTGCTGAGCATCGGCGGTAATGGCAGGGGCACCGGCGGCAGCAGCAGCAGTTTGTGGAAAGCTTGCTCGTGCTCTGAACCTCTAATAAGAACAGTGGATAAACATCGTGCAACTCCCTCCATGGATTATAAATTCACAAAGAAGGGATTTAACCTTCTGCTAACACAGGATTACCGCTGCGGGAATACCACTGGTACTCCATGCAGAGTGTATCTTATCTATCTCCTTGGAAATTCCGGTTCAAAGATTGAGCCATAACACCCAAGTCCTATGCTGGCTTGCAATGTCCAAGCACCCATAACAAACGCTACTATTAGTGCGATATCAGCTCCAAGACTCGTTTTATGGGTTGCTGCCCTGTATCGTTGAGAATAGATTCCTGTTATAACAGAAGAAAAATAGCCAAGTTTAACAGCTCTGTGACACCACCGATAAGTTGCACGTGGATCCTCATCCTGATCCTGGTCTTGAGTTAGACCCTCGATGGGAGGCATCCGAAATCTGATAGTGTTTGACCGAGGCATCCTACATTAAATTAAATTAAAACAAACAACAAATTTGTCTACTTTGCAGAACAAATAGGCAAATGATAGTACAGGTTCATGGGTATATGAGCAGGTTCAGCAACCCCTAGGATGATTTATTTTTTTAATCACATCAATTTGACAATGTGAACATACAGATTGCAGGTACAAATCCCTATTTCTGTTGCTGGTTTGAACAAGCTCATTGCAAGTGATAACTGTGATCGACATAGAGCAAGAGCAAAAATTACAGAAACCAGTTCTACTGTACCATTCGATTAGCCTTAAAGGACATTTATACAAATCATGCAATTGAATTAAGAAAGTTATCTATGACGCGAATTCTTCTTGTACCCATTTGCTATGATTTATTAGATACTCCTTATCTTACTATCAGATGTTATTGGTTACATATCAAAAAAGATCTGATACATACTCATCCCCCTCTCCTTCTCCCTCTATCCCCTAATCAAAACTTAATAATCCTCTACTGACTTTACATTCACCACAATATGACATCTGTGAAATTTAGCAAATTTACTTTTACATCCACACCTCCACAAGGCAAGAAAGAATTAACTGTTCCATTAAATATTTATATGTATTGATCACAATTAATGAAGTAAATATGGACTTCGAATACATAAAATAAATAAACCTAGTTCCTATCATACCACAACAAAGGCCTTGTTTAGTTCCGAAAAGATTTCGGATTTCGGTACTGTAGCACTTTCGTTTGTTTGTGACAAATATTATCCAATTATAGACTAACTAGGATTAAAAGATTCGTCTCGCGATTTCCAGCTAAACTGTGTAATTAGTTTTTGCTTTTATTTATATTTAATGCTTCATGTATGTGCCGCAAGATTCGATGTGACGGGGAATCTTGAAAACTTTTTGCTTTTTGTGGTGAACTAAACAAGGCCAAAACCTGTTGTCTGTTATTCCCGCGTGTGCTGCAGCACTGCAACTTTCTCAAGGAAATTGATGAGTGTAGTTGAA
>Ga0182004_10004950_pt1 | contig 10804 bp, 16 predicted proteins | sample Sormic07211540_1_FD_120479 | JGI IMG/M metagenome (GOLD analysis project Ga0182004, IMG submission 120479) | Endophyte microbial communities from Sorghum bicolor roots, Mead, Nebraska, USA - 072115-40_1 MetaG | ecosystem: Host-associated > Plants > Roots > Unclassified | place: USA: Nebraska...
AAATAATTATATAGTTATCCTTGGGCGATCTTGAATCTTAATTAGTACACTCACGTTCCCTGTGGAAAATCGATACTTTGGAATACTCCCGGGTGAAAGCTACATCGGTATCCGTGCGCTTGCGGATTTTTTTGTTTGCGTTTAAAATACCCAACACATATCATAATCATTTTGCCTTCACCTACATACTACTCTACCTCGAGCATCCTGCACATCCGCCTATTGTGCATGTGCATCATATAGGCTCGCAGGAGAACAAGGTAGTGCCAGAGGAGCATCAGGAGACCCCGGTGCAGGGACTTCCGGAGGGACACGAGCCAGAAGAAGAGTTGTAGTAGTGCCATGATCACAAGCCTAGCACCTTCGAGAGAGGCAAGCCCCGGAGCATTCTAAGTCTCCCTAATTTACGCTAACTTACTTTGTTATATCATGATGGTTTACTTTGTTGCGTTAAGTTATAGGAGTTGTTTGACACCATTGCTGCATGGTTATTCCTTGAATTTAACACCTGTCTACCAGCCTTATCCTAAGTAGTATAGGCTCAAAGTCTATGCTTAGCTTGCCTAGCATGGTAGAAGTCGAGTAATTTTCTGTCACCTATGAGATAGAGGTGGATACAAAAAAAGGTTGAGCTATTTGATGCTATCATGGGAAGTAACCAAGTGTGGGAATGAAATTGAGACCGGGCAGGGTCTTATGGGGGTGTTGGACCATAGTACCCCTGCCTGTATCGATTAAGGACCAATCATTGACTACCCTCTTGTCATGTTGAACACATGCCCCACACTTAACTAGAGGGATAAGTCGTTCTGACCGTGAAGCCTGAACACTATCTACGTCGAGAGTCGAGCCACCATGCACTGTATTGTTGATGGTTGAGGAGAACAGCAAGGGCATGGCGTGCAACCTTGGTATACCTTTGGATACCTCGGTCGTCGGAACGGTCCTTGGGTACTAGCGGTGCCTGCCAAACCCGTGAATTGATCCTGGATAGTGTAATACAATGACCTGTAGCTCACTTGATCAGTGAGTGTGGTTTGTGTGGGGAATAATTCACCAGCTGGTTAGAAATCGATTCGAATCGCCATCGCTTCTGGATAGTGAGCACTTGACTTGAGTCCTGTCCTCATAGTGATGACTATGGAACAATGTGGTTATGTGATGTGATGAAAAGTGAATGCTATATGATATGGTACTATCATGTTGAAAACAATTGCTTGCAATAGTCCAGGTGCTAACCTAGACGATAGGTAATGATACTTAAACTTGAGCTAAATAAAAGCAAGGGGTTCTACATATATCTTTTGAATGGGTTAAGCTTTTAGGCAAAAAGGGTCCAGCTATCCCACCATACAGCATTTATGGTCCTTGAGAGTCTTTTATTTCTAGTTTATGACGGGTAAGTCTAGCTGAGTACATTATCGTACTCAGGGTTCTACTTCCATGTTGTTTTGCAGATGGGCAGATGTATTATGGGTATTGCATCAACTGCTTGTAGCCAGCAATGGGTGATGACTAGACCAAGGGCAATGGTCGCTCTACCTCCTCTTTTGCTTTTGTGAGAATGATCAGACTCTAGCACTATACTGAACTAAATGTGTGTGTGGTTTCCAAAACTGAAATGCTTCGGCTACTATTGAACTCGATTTGTAATAACTAAGTTTGAACCCTGATGTAATTTCTAAATGAGGTGAATGGAATGTACTTGTGGACAGTGACTGCTAAACTTATTATGATCTTCGCTGTGTGTATGGAAAAGGTTTGAAATCCCTCGTGATTTCACAGACTGTTGGAATTATATGGGCTTAAGCCTGATGGTTTGACTATGTAAATGGTCGCTATTATGCTTAATCTCTTATAATTTAGACAGTTTTGTTACAGCTGGCATCAGAGCAAGGTTTAGTGGGTTACTGTTCATAAGCACGTTTTGAAACAAATTAAAACGGTTTAACAAAACTAATCCCCTATTACTAATGATCAAGGTGTTAAAATGATTTTTTTTGGAAAACTATAAAGTGTGCCAGTGGTCATATCCTTTATGCCCAGTCAAGGACTCTAAGGTGGCTAGTTAAGTACTAACTTGGGGGTTGTGCATCATATTTGTATTTTCATCGCTCATACAACATGCAATAGTATGAGTGCCATTCACTTGAATGGTAATGAATGGATCATTTTTCCTCTACGCCTCGGTAAGTGAGAATTGTGAGAGCATGATTGGATACACTGCAGGTCTACGAAAGTGCTTCAGGGTCCTCTACACACATAACTCTTTTGTTTAGGAAAAGTACCACTTGGTGGGTGATTCCGTCCTGAGAGGCGAAGCCATCATTAGGGAGAGGATGTGGGTAGCAGCATGCCACATACAAGTGTGGGGCACCTGTGTGTGGAATGCCTAGTTTTAATTACTATTCTGCATGTTTCATACTCCGGTTGGGCTGAAATGAGTTTTCTATAGGTACACTAACCACGTTCTCGAGTAGAGCGATAGTTAAGTATATCAGAGAACGTTGTATGCCACCGTATATACCGATTAGTAATAACTCTTGCTTCTAAGTTTGTGAGATTGTAAGTTTCATGCATTCATCATGTTCATTTCATATCAGTGCTTAGTTCCTCCCCTTATATAAATCTGTCCCATTATAATAAAAATGATAAAAGTTAATCCTCAGTCTTATCCAAGGTATCCCATTTTTCAGCAGATGGCTCGCACCAGGCGTACCGCTCGCAAGTCCATTGGAGGGCGGGTTCCTCACCATCAGCTGGCACCTAGGGACTCGCATCGTAAGAGCAAGTTCCTGGGAGAGTTTTGTATGCCTAATTTGCTATGGAGGGTGCTCAGTGCGTTGGGGTATCCTATAGGAAGGGAACCTCGCTACTATTGGAGCAGGGAGCAGCTTGGTGGTGGGACCCTAGTTGCGGTCGAGGCAGTGATTCCTACCAGCGGCACTGACCCCACCTAGGGCGGCTGGGTGTATGAGTCCAAAGGTAGTACTCCTTTTTGTTGACACTGTTTTTTGACATGTATCTAGAAAGTTAATAGAACTTGGATCGACAGGCAAAAAAGTGATGACCGGTTGACAAAGGAGTTGCCGATGAGTTATGATGCCGATGCTAAATCAATAGGATATGACCATGTCCAGGAATAATGGTTGATCTGTGCCGATGGCTGATGTTAACAGTTGCCGATGCCGATGGAGGATGACATGCCGATGATAGTGGAGGAAGGCGTAGGAATCATCGGGAAGATTGTGGTGGTGTGCCGATCACCTAGGATAGATAAATTAATCATTTCTATAGTTATTAGAGTTTGTTTTGTATACGGATTCTGTTTAATTTGGAATTAAAATCCTAGTCGTACCTGATGTAACTCTTTAGGACAGGGTATAAATATAGACCTAGTAGCAATGTAAGAGACAATCCAATCAATCAAACACAAGTTTTTACATATATTCTTGCATCTACTTTCGATGACTTTGTCAACTCGCATATTTTCTCTTTACTTACAAGTACTTAGGAATTCATTGGGTCAAACTCGATGAATTCTCAAGTTCCGCATGAATACCTCTTGGCTATGGCATCTGGGTGCATCACTGTTGTCGAGACCAAAGTATTCGAGTTATCACCTTTGTCGGTTGTAAGGTCAAATCGGCTGGCACGCCTTAACGATTGAATCGGGTATTAGCCCTTTGTGTTTGCAGATTCACTTTTGCACCAACCCATCTTTTAGCACGCCTAGTGGGACAAATTCATCATCAAGATCAACATGTCTACTACTGAACTCGACGCAGACAATGTCATTGCTGTGACGGAAGCTGATCTTAGGGATGAGCAGAAGCAAGCTATGGCAAGGGCTATGGAGGAATACAAGCAGCTTTGCTTGAAATCCTTCAGCGTCAACAGGAGTAGCGAAGTAATCCAGAAGCTAGAGTTACCGATGCCTCGGCAAATCACCTTTGAAGCCAATCCTGGTAAATTACAAGATATGGTTGATAATGCTATTAATTGTGCTTTGATCAACCAATCTAGTGTGTTGTCCAATACTGTCTTCAACGCTGTGGCTAGAACTTTCAAAGAAGGGCAGGCACCACCATTATACATGGGCCCTGCTTATCATCAACCAGGATTATCATCGGTTACGGCTCCATCAGCTCCTTCGGCTGTTGCGGGTATAGAAGTTACTTCTCCTCCAAGCACATTAGGGATGACTAATGGGCAATCTACACCCATGAGGACTAATCCAGCAACATCAGAGGGATGTGTTCAACTTACTACAGATCTATCGACATCGGCAATGTCGGGGTCTGTGTTCCAGAATTGTCAAGTTCCTCCTAATTGGTGGGGGTATGGTATGCCTCCGGATTTTCTTGCAAATAGCTCTGGCATGTCTCAGTTGGTTGATTTGACTGGCAAGGCCCCTATGACATCGGCACCTCCAGTATCACTGATGACTCAAAATCCTCAATATTCTACAACCACCACTGCGAGGCATGTGACTGGAAACTTTCAGATGCCAACATTCCAGATGCCCAATGCATCGGCGGATCCACTACCGATGCATCAAAGGTTTATGACTCAGACAGGGTATGCCAACCCAATGATGACACCCAACTATCAGCCATCGGTAGGGCCTATGCCAATGAATTCTAACAATGGATGGATAGGGCAGTTTGTCTTTGCACAAATGGCAAAGCAGAATCATCACGCTACGGGATTCCAGCAGGGACAAATGCAGCTTGGTTTTTAGAATCAAGGACCAACCCATCAGCCGATGAATCTCGCTCAACAGATGGGTGGCCAGCAACCTATGGCCAACACTATGTTCCCGGGAGATCGTGCACCTCAGAGACACGTGGAAGCTTATCAGCTGGTGCCAGAGCCGCAAATCGCACATCGGCAGGATGCCGATGCTTATTGTGCCAATAAGATAGCTGAAGTTATGAGAGACCAATTCGGAATAAAACCGAAGGTCAATACTTACTCTTATCAGACACCGTATCCTCTTGCATATGACTTGATTCCACTTCCAAATCAGTACAAGGTGCTAGATTTCACTAATTTCTCTGGACAAGATGACACGTCGACCATGGAACATGTTAATCGGTTCATCATCTAGTGTGGAGAAGCTGCCAACCGAGATGAGTTAAGAGTTCGTTTGTTCTCATCATCTTTGTCTGGATCGGCCTTTACTTAGTTCATTTCATTGCCTCCGAATTCAGTAATTACTTGGGCTGATCTGGAGAAGCAGTTCCATAAGTACTTCTTTTCTGGTGTTCATGAAAAGAAGATTAATAATTTAATTAGGCGGAGGCAACACAATGATGAATCGGTTGAAAGTTTTGTGCAAAGGTTGCGGGATGTCAAGAACAAATGCTACAGTCTGGTTCTGGATGATTGGCAGCTAGCCGATTTGGCTTTCCAAGGGTTGTTACCACACATCAAGGATAAATATGCATCTCAAGAATTTGAAAGTCTGAGTCATTTGGTGTAGAGGATTTCTGACCAAGATATCAAATCTTTTGAACCTAAGATAGCATGGAATAAAAAGGTGTTATTTGTTGATGAGGTAGCTAGTTCAAATTCTGATGAAGAACCAGTCATCGGCTTAGCAGAATGGGTGAAAAACAAGAAGCCGATGTCCTGTCCTTTTGGCCAGAAAGAACTAGAGAAGTTTGCTTTTGACATTACTAAGGCCAATAGGATATTTGATTTTCTGCTTTAGGAGGGGCAGATTAAGTTGTCACCAAATCATGTGATCCCATCGGCAGAAGAATTGAAAAAGATCAAGTATTGCAAGTGGCATAATGCTAATGAGTGTAAGGTATTCAGACAACTGTTGCAATCGGCTATAGAATCTGGGTGAATTAAATTTGATAGCTCCAAAGCTCAGAAGCCGATGAAGATTGATCAGCATCCTTTCCCTACAAACATGCTAGACTCTAAGGGAAAGACTAAAGTCTTGACATCGGAAGTAGCTGAGAAGAGCGCATCGGTAGATCCCCAGAATCAGATCACTGCCGATGACGCCAAAGGTAAAGGATTAATCCAAGAAGGCACCAGTTCTGGGAGACCTCCTTGATCTGGCATTGTGATCACAAATAGGTGGCATCGGGAAACATGGCCACAGCGTGATGATCAGTATCGTCGCCAGCAAGAGGATCGTCGCCGGGAAGAAGAAAGACGCCGACAAGAGTGGAATTGGCATAAAGATCATTGGAATTACCCGTTCTTCATCCACTGTTGGGAGCAAAACATCAAGTCACTAACTGTTAGAGATTGCCCTGAGTGCAATGGTTATAATCGGCATGATAGACTAAATCGCCGATATCAGGACGATGATCGACGGTTTAATGGGCCGATTAGAGTAAGAATGTTGGTTCACGATCGGCTGGGCGGTAGGCTCAGTGTGCATGACAGGCTTGGTGAACGTGTCGGTCATTTTCCAAGAAACCAAGAAGAGCTTGAGGAGATGGAAAATGCACAAGTTCCCGATGAGTTTATATTTTGCAGGGATGCTAATACTTATCGGATGGAATCATGGGAGGCTCGCTATAAACCAGTACGAAGGACACAGCCTCCTCAATGGTGTCCAGAAGGGTTGACAAGGATACAGAAAATGAGGATGCTACGAGAACGATAAGAAGAATTAAGCAGGGAAGAAAATTCTTCTAAGTCTGAGAATCGGCCGCAATTAGATCGCAAGGGAAAGGGACCATCGGCAGATGTTAACATGGTAATTATGTTGCCGATGGAGTTTCTTGCACCTTTCAGTGATGATGAGGTGATAGATTTTCTTGATCAGATAGTCCAGTTGGACCTTGACCTGATGACAGCTATGTTTGAGAAGCCTTCTGATGATGAAAGGCAGCATCTCAAGGCTTTGTTTGTTAAAGGCAGGGTTGATGGGCAGCCGATGACCAAGATACTCATCGATGGTAGAGATGCTATCAACATTATGTCGTATGCAGTCTATCGGAAGCTTGGCAAATGGGATCAGGATTTGACCAAGACTGATATGATGTTAAAAGATTTTGAAGGGAATGTATCTCCAGTCAAGGGGGCCATATGTGTTGAGTTGACCATCGGCAGCAAGACTTTGCCGACGACTTTCTTTGTCATCAGTGGAAAGGGTTCATACAATTTGCTGTTAGGGAGAGACTAGATTCATGCTAATTGTTTTATTCCTTCTACAATGCACCAGTGCCTGGTTCAATGGGTAGGTGACAAAACTGAGATTGTTCTAGGAGATTCTTCATATGTCATTGCATCGGCAGAGTCAGATACTTATGAGAGGACCAGATGCAATTTGGGGGTAGTTCAGGATAAAGATTTCCTCAAGGTTGCCGATTATGAAATTCCACCGATCCAAGCAATCGGTTCTGATGGAGAGTTTTAATGGATAGGTTCGCCGATGATGGAAAATTAGATTAGGGGTTTACATAAAAGGCTGATGATCTAGTAGAAGTAGATATAGGTAATGGTGATAGACCAAGACCTACTTTTATTAGTGCTAAGTTAGATTCTGAGTGTAAGCAACAATTGATAGATTTGTTAAAGGAATATAAAGATTGCTTTGCTTGGGATTATACCGAGATGCCTGGTTTAGACCGATCAATTGTTGAACACCGGTTGCCTATTAAGTCTGGGTTTCGGCCGCATCAGCAGCCAGCACGCCGATGCAATCCTAACATTATTCCTGATATTAGGGCCGAAATTACCAAACTTATTGAAGCTAAATTTATTCGGCAGTGTCGGTATGCCAAATGGATTTCTAATGTTGTCCCTGTCTATAAGAAAAATGGAAAGCTTCATGTCTGCATTGACTTTAGCAATCTCAATAAAGCCATGCCGATGGATGGTTATCCAATGCTAGTTGCCGATTTGTTGGTTGATGCTGCAGCTGGACATCGGATCATTAGCTTTATGGATGACAATGCAGGATACAATCAAATATTCATGGCTAAGGAAGATATTCCCAAGACTGCATTCAGATGTCCTAGTCATGTTGGATTGTTTGAATGGATAGTCATGACTTTTGGTTTGAAAAATGCTGGTGCTACTTATCAGAGAGCTATGAATTTTATTTTCCATTAATTCATCGGCAAGTTGGGGAAATCTATATTGATGACGTGGTAGTTAAGTCTGGAGATTTCACAAGACATTTAGCTGATTTGCGAAAGGTGTTGGAGTGCATAAGGAAGCATGGATTAAAAATGAATCCTAATAAATGTGCATTTGGTGTATCGGTAGGGCAATTTCTTGGTTTTATGGTGAATTAAAGAGGGATTGAAATTAGTAGGAGGTCTATTGATGCCATCAACAAAATAGTTGCTCCCACAAACAAGACTGAACTTCAATCATTGATCGGTAAGATTAATTTTATCAAATGGTTTATATCCAATTTGTCTGGTAAAATTCGTGCTTTTAGCCCTTTACTTAAGTTAAAAGCCGATGAAGAATTTGTGTGTGGAGAAGAGCAACAGCTAGCCTTGGATGAAATCAAGAATTATTTGATAAACCCTCCAGTTTTGGTTCCACCACAGCAAGAAAAACCCTTTAGGTTATATTTGTCTCTCGATGGTATGGTCATCGATTCGGCTCTCATTCAGGAATTCGAAGGGAAGGAGTGTGTGATTTATTATCTAAGTAGAAGATTGGTGGATGCTGAAACAAGGTATTCGGCAATTGAGAAGTTGTGCTTGTGCTTATACTTTTCTTGCGTTAAATTGATACATTACATGCTATCGGCCGAATGCACTGTCATATGCAAAGATGATGTAGTCCGATACATGTTATCAATGCTGATGATGAGTGGTAGAATCGGCAAGTGGATATTAGCATTGTCGGAATTTGATCTATGCTACGAATCGACTAAAGCGGTTAAAGGGTAGATTATGGCCGATTTTGTAACTCAACATTGTGGTGTAGTGGATGCGTTGGAAATCATTCCTTGGACGCTCTTCTTTGATGGATCTACATGTGACCGAGGAGCAGGAATCAGTATGGTACTAATTTCTCCTTGGGGAAAGGGCAAGTGGATATTAGCATTGTCAGAATTTGATCTACGCTACGAATTGGCTAAAGCGGTTAAAGGGTAGATTATTTCTGATTTTGTAACTCAACATTGTGGTGTAGTGGATGCGTTGGAAATCATACCTTGGACGCTCTTCTTTGATGGATCTACATGTGACCGAGGAGCAGGAATCGGTATGGTACTAATTTCTCCTCGGGGAAAGAAGTATGAATTTTCTTTGCCGATTGTTGCCACGTCAACAAATAATCAATCTGAGTACCAAGCTTTGATCAAAGGGTTGGAATTATTAGGGGAAGTTCATGCCGGTGCTGTTGAGATTTTTGGCGATTCCATGCTTGTTATAAACCAATTGGCTGGAATTTATGAATGCCAAAGTGAGGTTTCAATAGCCTATTATGAAAGATGCATACAATTGTTAAGGGAATTCAAGGATTTCCGATTAGAGCATATTCCTCGGTTACATAATGAAGAAGCCAACCGATTGGCTCAACACGCCTCGGGGTATCAGCCCATCCTGGACATGTTGTCGGCAGTCAGTGCCGATGATTGGAGAAAGGAAATTATTGATTATTTAAAGGATCCGTCCTGGAAAGTTGAGAGGTGTGTTAGGTTTCAAGCCACAAAGTACGTACTCCTTGAGGAAGAGTTGTATTATCGAACGATAGATGGAGTCTTGCTCAAGTGTTTGAGTGATGATGAAGCTAGGAGCTTGATGGGTGAAATTCATGAAGGAATATGTGGGGCACATCAGTCGGCTTTCAAGATGAAATGGATGATTAGGAGAAACGGGTATTATTGGCCAACTATACTTGAAGATTGCTTTAAATGTTTCAAAGGATGTCAAGGATGTTAGAAGTTTGGCAACATTCAAAGGGCACTATTGATCTCATTGGCCAGATTTATCCACCATCAAACAAAGGACATAAATTTATCCTAGTTGCCACTGATTATTTCACCAAATGGGTTGAGGCTATTCCTTTAAAGAATGTAACATCGGCCAACATGACTAATTTTGTGAAGGAGCACATTGTTTACCGATTTGGCATTCCTCAAACGATCACTACTGATCAGGGTACTATGTTTACATCCGGAGAGTTTGATGAATTTGCAATCGGTATGTGGATTAAGGTGTTGAATTCTTACTATGCACAAGCTAATGGGCACGCCGAAGCTCCTAATAAGGGGATTATTGAGCTCATCAAACGGAAAGTTGAAGAAAGTCCTAGAAGATGGCACACATTGTTAAATGAAGCTTTGTCGTCATATCGGATGTCGTGTCATGGCTCAACTAAAGTTTCACCTTATCAATTGGTGTATGGGCATGATGCGGTATTACCATGGGAGATAAAGACTGGTTCTAGGCGGATCTTTTCTCAGGATCAATTAAATGCCGATGACTATGCCACATTGATGAAGGATGAGTTGGATGATTTAGCAGGGCATCGGTTGAGAGCTTTAATAAGCATAGAAGAAAATAAAAAGAGAGTTGCTAAGTGGTATGATAAAAAAGTGAAAGCCAAGGATTTTGTCGATGGAGATTTGGTATGGAAACCCATTCTACCGATTGGGACTAAAAGTTCAAAGTTTGGAAAATGGTCTCCTAATTGGGAAGGTCCTTATCGGATAAATCGATCACCTCCTGGCAATGCTTACTGTTGATATTTGGTAACGCAATAAGGAAATGATCCGCAAGCGCACGGATATCGGTGAGCATTTCACCCGGGAGGTTATCCAGAGTTATCGTATTTATATTTTTACCACTGGGAGAAAGGG
>Ga0182004_10004951_pt1 | contig 10804 bp, 6 predicted proteins | sample Sormic07211540_1_FD_120479 | JGI IMG/M metagenome (GOLD analysis project Ga0182004, IMG submission 120479) | Endophyte microbial communities from Sorghum bicolor roots, Mead, Nebraska, USA - 072115-40_1 MetaG | ecosystem: Host-associated > Plants > Roots > Unclassified | place: USA: Nebraska...
CGCCACCCATTGGGACGCTTGACCGTATTCACCTCGTGATCGTGGTCGCGAGGGCGCTTGCCCCTGAAGTCATCACGATTGTCACGCCGCCTATCCCAACCTTCTCTGTGGTCGCGGTTGTCAGGGCGACGATGGTTCCTGTTGTCAAAACGACCACGACTGTCGTCCTGTCGAGGAGGCTGGTCGGGACCTCTCGCATCGTCCCGGATGAGCTTTTCTACGTCATCGGCGTCGGCGTAATTTTTGGCCGTGGTAAGGAGCTCAGCCATCATGGTCGGCCTTTTGCGTAGTAGCTTGTTCCTCAGTGCTTCGTGGAAGTGTAGCCCTTTGATGAAAGCAGATATGGCCTCGTTGTGAGAAATTTTTGGGATTTTAAGACGCATATCCGAGAATCATCAGATGTAATCGCGCAGAGGCTCATTTTTCCTGTCCCTTATCCTCTCGAGGTTGTACTTGTTCCTAGGCTGCTCGCAGGTAGCGATGAAATTGTCGATAAACGCCTAGCGCAGTTCTTCCCAGAAGTCGAAAGAGTCTTCGGGTAGGCCAAGGAGCCATTGATGACCAGCCTGGTCGAGGACTACTGGGAAGTAGTTAGCCATGACGTGCTCGTCTCCTACTGCACAACGGACTGCAATCTCGTAGAGAGTGATCCAGCTTTCTAGGTTTTCCTTGCCGTCGTATTTTTTAAGCTTCTCGAGTTTAAAGTTGCGGGGCCATATGATTTGGCGAAGGTGCGAGGAAAACTGTCTCAGGCCGGGGGGGGCATGCGTGGCATCGTACTGAATGCGCCGCAAGTTTTCGTGCACCGCTCTTTCCGTGGCGCGCCTGTTGATGCGGTCCCAGGCGTCCTTGGGAGGGATATTGTATCGTAGATCCCTGTTTTGGTTTACTTCCTGACCATGCCCATGCTTCTACTCGCGGTAGCCGCCAGCATCCCGACCACGGTTGTCACGCCCCACATTTTTCCTGCGATTATTGGGGGAGCGGCTACGGTGGCGCCCGCTGGGTTTTGGCGAAGTCCGGCTGCGATGAGTCTGGTCGGAAGAGACCTCTGTGTAAGAGATAGCTTGGACCCTTTTGAGTAAGGTGGCTGTCTGTCCCATTGCGGCGATCAGGTGTGCGCGTATACTGGATCGGACACCCTGGCACTCAGGAGTATCAGGGAGTCTGTCCAGGTTTGCCATAGCAACAGCCACATTAGCACTTGGCGTTTTGTAGACTCGCTGATCTCCGACCAAGTCGAAAGCGTCACTGAGGTTATGCGGCGTGAGTTGCCGTTCCTCATCCGCGCGTCGCCGAGCTCGATCGGCGTTGCGCTGTTCTCGGAGCTGCTTCTGCTCGTCTGTCTCTCCGTCGATGACCGGTTCGTCGTTGCTGACGTGGAAGATAAGATCTCCCCGCCGGGGTGGAAAGACTGGAAAGCGGGAAAAACCCGGAGGATACGGTGGTAAATCCAGGTCGTAATCTTCATCCTCGGAGTTGATGACCTCGGTAGGGACGGACCCTGTGCTGGAGTTTGTGCTGGAAACCTGATCATTCGGCAGCACATGGATCGACACCATGTTGACATGATGGCGAGCTGGTCGACTGCTCTGTTTCGGCGACCACCCCGCCCTGTTGAAAAGGGATTGGATGTGCCGGGAGTAGTGAACGGCCGAATTGTTTAGCCCATAGAGAGGACTCTGGTCTGGGTCTGCCTTGAGTTCGACAGACCGTCCCGTGGGGGTGGAAGTTATTGTCAGAGACGTTCCCAGCCGTTCGTGTGTGACGACACGAGTTGGTCGGCGGGAGTCGAAAGAGTCCGTCGGCGCGACTTGATCAGATCGGCGCGAGATCCCATCCACTAGTCGGGAAGCTTCGAGCAGCCTGAAGTCGGCGCGATCAAGGGCTTGGAAAAGATCCGAGTCGTCAACCTTCTTTCCCCTGTAACGAGGGAGCGGTGGTCGAGTGCTCGGTGCCAGCGTGATCGGAGTTGACGCTGCTGTCGTCCCAGATCGGATCTGGGTTTCTTCCGAAGTCGTGGTCGTAAGGCTGCCGCCATGAGTCGTCCACATGATCTGGCCGACGGTGAACGTGAGGCCTTCAGACACGGCCACGGAAGCTGGAACGATGAACATCTTGTTAGCCGAGAGAGCTGTACGCACACCCCCTACCTGGCGCGCCACTGTCGACGAAAGCTAGTCGGCAGTCTACCTTGGAGTTTACCCACGACAGTAGTTTATCGGTAGACGGTGCGCAAGCTACGAACTTGATGGTGACGCAAGACACGGGCAAGCTTTTTATCCAGGTTCGGCCGCCGTGTTTGCGTAATACCTACGTCCTGCGTCTGGTTGTATTGATTTGTGTTGAGAGAATAATGTGTCCTAAGGGGGTCCCTTGTCCCTCCTTATATAGTCCGGAGGGCAAGCTAACAGATCTGGAAACTAATCCTAGTCGGTTACAATTGTCATAGATAGTTCGATATCAATTCCTATTCTAACCGACTAGAATCCAGCTTGATCTTCACGTCTTGTTTCCTTGCGCGAAACTCCGAGCAGTTGGATCAAGCCTCGGACTGTCTTCGTGATGGGCCAAGCCTCCTGGCCCAAGTCTAGCCGTAAGGGTATAGGGGTTTATACCCCCACAATATCCAATAGAATTCTTTCTAAACTAGCTATTTGGGAACCATTGAAGACGCTCTAAGGATGTGTTTGGTTGGAAGCAAAGTAGGATGGAATTGATACATATCTAATTTTAGAAACAATATCGTTCTGTATATGTGTTTGGTTGGAAGAATATAATATATCACAACATGTGATTTTGCATCTAATGGAAACACCTAACTTTTTAAAATGCTTCTTAAACAATATTGTTGTTGTGTCATGTACTCCCTCTTTCCCAGAAAATGGGTTGTTCTAGCGTTTGAATCTTGTCCCAGTGAAAATGTTGCTATAGCTTATGTCCCACCACCATTACCCCGGTCCAAGGCACAACAGGCCTATGCCTATCCACACTCCCCACTCACCCGTCGCACCCTGTGTTTCTCGTTCTCATCGTCCCGCACGCCCATCGTCATCTCCTCCCCCGCCGGCGCCCATCGTCACCACCGTGGAGGTGCCCATCGTCGTGACCCTGGAGGCACGGCTGAGCGCGGAGCAGAGACAGATTGCCCTGGCGTCGAGGCACAACACACGGCTGGCGCGGAAGCAGAGCATCCGAGGCGGAGGCGGATCTACTGGCCCATGACAGAGCGATTGCAACCAACGTCCACATCCTCTTCTCCGTCTAGATCTGGTAGCCTTCATCTTCTTCTCCTCCACCGACAGCCACCCTCGTCCATCCCCAAACCTATGCGATAGAAAGGAGGCACGTGAGGGCGGCCATGCAGTGGCCCACGTGGCGGGGAGGATGCAAGCTCGCCCGAGCGTAGCCTGCGCCGGCGAGGAGGCTTGCTCATCCAACAGCCTTAGTGCGTGGCTTGTGCCGGCGAGGAAGCTTGGTCGCTTGGGCGGAGTCGATCTGGATTTCGAGGGGAGGAGCGAGAATGCCATGGGAAGTGAAGAGTTACAATAGGGCCAGCAGGGTCTTTTCTCCTTGGCCTTGGCATCTGTGTGTCCGTTTCTTAAACGACAATATTTTTGGGACAGAGGGGATAGTTTGTAAGCCAAAACTAAGTCAACTTCAACTCTCGATCTTACCTTGTTTTTTTTCAAAACAAACCACATAAAATTATCTGTGAACTAAATAAACCCCTTTACTAGTGCTAGTCAACGCATATATAAATGGCTCTCATTCAAAATACATAACCAGTCTGTTAATATTGAAACCAGTTGCCAATATAATTAGTTCGTGCTAGTTCTCTCACCTTATCCTCTTTTACAAAAGTCCTTTTTTGCAAAAAATTTAAATGAAATTTACCTAGTCGTGCCCTTGATATGCATGTCAAGGCATGGCAACTCCTTTTAGTTTTCAAAACTATTTTTCCTAAAAACAGAGTTAGGTTGAATTCAAGCCTACACTCGAATTCAACAAAAACCTTGTCTTATATTCTAAATAATAATGCGATGCATTTCCTATAGCATATATATGCATGGTGAAGCGCCTAGTTTGATTTGGATTCGTTTGAAACCAGCGACGGATCCAGCGGTGGGGCTAGCCCCCCTACCGCTGCTAGACCAATGGAGTTTTTAGTATATTCCTTCTAATTTTAAGTACAAATTTATAAGTTAGGGGTGAGCTGAGACCTTTATTTTTTATAAGTTGTTTTGTGAATTTCATCCCTAATTGATGTTTTTAATATAAAACTACTTCGAGCTATTATATTTTTTCTATTAAGATGTGTTATAATAGAGCTAAGTCGATATAGCATTTTTTATCAATTCCCAGGCTTCGTCCGTGTTTGAAACCTAACTTTGGTCTATAAAAAGCATAAACAATTTTCCCTTCTTACCTAGCCGGTAGGCCATTTCTGGCCCAAAGCCTCCGCGTTATTAGGCTGCCAGCACTTTGGGTTTCGGCCCATATACACTAGGGAACACACAGCCTAGTAGCCTCGAGCCCCCCGACGACTTGCCTCGCCGCTTGGCAATCCCGCTTTCGGATTCCGGGCCTGATTGCCTTCCAAGTTCCAACGAACCAATATCATGGTAAGCTTAAACTTTTAGTCAACAATTGGTTTATTATAAAAAAACAATTGGTTTATTATCGAAAAGTTAGCACACTAATATTTATGGTCGAACTTTTGACAAGTCTTTTGAAACTTCTTAAATTCAATAAGTGGACAAATGTGCTCTCTGCTATTGTCATGGCACTCAAATACACTCTCTCCGTTCCAATTTATAAGTCATTCCAATAATCTTGGAGAATCAAAATATTTTAAGTTTGACCAAAATTGTAGAGAGAATTATAAAAATTTATGATATCACATAGGTATACTATGAAAATATAATTAATAAAAAATCTAATGATGCTTAGTTCATATCATAAATGTTATTATCTTATTATATAAATTTGGTGAAACTTTAGATACTTTCATTCTACAAGATTCTTGGAATGACTTATAATTTGGGATGGAGAGAGTATATATTTTTGCCCTAATTTTAATGGGCCGGCAAGTCCAAATTTTGGCTTGCCATGATTTTGGTTGGACAAGAATTAAAAGCCAACCAAATAGACCTTAAGTCCTCACAATTTGAATTTTTTTAAACAACCTCAAATAGAGAAATGAAAAACTCTCACCGTGAGATGGGATCAAAACGGACAAAAACAGGCCGAAAAACTCCTCTCCTATTTCTGTTCCTATATTTTTAGTGAAAATGAGATTAGGTTCAGAAAAAAAAAGATTTAAAACTGATTGGGACATACTGTAATACGGAAACAGACAAATACAGATGGAAAAGCCGGTAAATTAAGTTAGAATAACATGATCAAATATTCTCAAGTATACATAAACAAAGTCACAAAATAATATACAAGTACGAAGTTATCGGTCCAATATTCACTAGCATGACAATGTGCACTACGGAATACCCATGCTTTGCCGAGTGTATGTGGCACTCGGCAAAGGCGTAAAAACACTTGGCAAAGCCTTTGTCGAGTGCTATACTTAGCAAAGACCACACGACAAAATTTTAACCGGTAAAACAGTTTTTGCCGAGTGCTATTTTTCGACACCTCGACAAAAATAAAAACGAAAAAAAATCCAAAAAAAGGAAAAAAATTGCAGAAGGCCACCCGCCAGCTAAGTTCTGGAATTTTTTTGCATCTTTAAGGCCCATCGGATTCGAACTCGTGACCTCGCGTGTCTCCGATGTTAACCATTGCACCACACTATGACTTGTGTTTATATTGCATTTCGATTCCTCAAATATTATACCAAATTATGTGTAAATTGATTATTTGAGGTCCTAAATAATTTCAAATTAAAAAGTTGTCAACTACAAAGTTTTATAAGTTTTTAGGATCTACAATTTTTATTTAGAGAGTTTCTCCATCCGAGGTCGTTTACAAATTTTGAATTTCAAATTTAAAAATTCAAACGTAGTTTTTGCATAACAAGATGATTCCAAAACAAAAAGTTGTCAACTACAAAGTTTCATAACTTTTTGAGATCTACAAAGTTTATTTAGAGAGCTTTTCCATCTGAAGTTGTTTAAAAAATTCAAATTTTAAAACTTTCAATTAAAAACACGGTTTTGCATGACAAGATGAACTCAAATGAAAAAGTTGCTAAATACAAAATTTTATAACTTCTCAAGATCTATAGAGTTTATTTTGGTTACTTTGTTATATGTTCATCTGACATGGTGATTCTAATATTTTTCTAAAATCTTATATATCTCTTTTGTAGTTTCATAAACTATAAGAGGGAGATGTAAAATTTATAAACAAATTTATTTTGGCTTTGTCAAATGAAGAAATGATCAAAATAAATATTGTAGATCTTGAGAAGTTATACAACTTTGTAGTTAAAAACTTTTGATTTAAATTCGTTTAGGGCTTCAAATTTTGATTTGAAATTTTCTTTGCCGAGTGTTTATTTTTTGACACTCAGCAAAGAAGCTCTTTGCTGAGTTCAGAAGAATACACTCGGCAAAGAGGATTCTTTGCCGAGTGTAAAAAAAACACTCGGCAAAGAAGGTCTTTACCGAATGTTTTTTTGACACTCGGCAAAAAAGCCTTTGCCGAGTGTTTTTCTTTGACAGTCGGCAAAGAGCTCTTTGCCGAGTGCCCGAAAATAAACACTCGGCAAAGTATTTAACACTCGGCAAAGATGCGGATTCCGGTAGTGGCTAACATGTTAACAGGCATAATTGGTGATTAGTAAGTTTATGAACATATCAATTTCTAGACATATCTCATATAGATTAAAACAGGATGAAAAATGGAATAAGTACAGGTCAATTCCGGATGAAAATAGGATCCCGTGAAAATGGGTGAAAAAACTCCTCTCTCCTGTTTCGGTAAATACGAAAATACGATCCCACAAATACGGAAACAGAAGGAACAAAGTAAAAAAAAAAAGGAACGGGTCGGAACAAGATCTCTTTTCCTGTCCGTTTTCGTCCTAGCTAGGTTCGTTTTAAAAAATGGAACCAAATTTTCTCACCGCCATGGATCTTACGCGGAAGATACATCTCCTGCATTGTACTGCTCAGGAGTCAGGACAACCACTAGCAGGGACCTCTCATTCGTTGCTCCTAGTCCTGTTCGGTCCCGCGCAGAAAAGCACTCACTCCCGTCCAGCACATGAAAGCAACAAGGATGCATACATTGACAACCCGTCCCATTCAATACTGCGCAAATCAAATGATCTAATAAGTTAGTACGAGTGATCGTGGATAATTCAAAAAGTAAGTAGAAAAGAAACAAAGAAGCTGAGTCCACCAAACAGACAAACAGCAAGGAAACAAAATTCACTATCCACACTAGCTCCAAGCCTAGAGATTTTAGTAAAAAATTACCCTCCAATAAATATAGTCATCCTTTATTTCGAATTTTTTCTATCCAAAAATAGAAGACAGGAATGGCTCCCTAGAGGATGCATGAGATATAGAAAAGCTCTTAGAGAGTAAAAAAATGTAGAAAGCGATTTTTATAAAAATGACTCTAAATAATGATTTAAAGAGTAGGTTAAGAAAGACTCTTGGAGATGCTCTAATAAGAGCAAAAGTGTCTCCAGCTAATAAGGAAACAAGCCTTTTTTTGTGGATATAAAAGTTTCGAAGGTGGATATATTTTGTATGACTCGTTTTATTTATAATTTGGATTAGATATAAATATTTAAACTACTTTAGTTAGTTCACATATTATAGATCTATCATAAACTTGGAACGAGTTGTGCCCTAAATTCTTGGGGATAAATAAATAAAAAATCAGTCATACGAGTCTGTTTAAAAGTCATGACTGAAAGTATTATTTGTTAATTTATTACGAGAGAAAAACATTATTAGCTGGTAAAAAAAGTATAGTTTATAAATCAAACGAATGGGCTAGATTGGAATGGCTGCACAAGCAAATACTTTATATATGCTGATTTCTCCTCCTGCTTTTCCTTAGAGCCAGCCACGGTGTGGAAGTAAAACGATGCTCCGATCGTCTCTCTCCTCACGGAGCATCAAATTCACCACTGCACGTACTGATGCTTTGTCCAAAAATGCTAGCATTGAGGTTTGTACAGGCATCGATGCCCAGCCCATTAAGCAAATAAAAATAGTATATTTTTTAGTATCTAGTTAGGAAAAGAACGAAGAGAGAGAGAGAGAGATTTTTCTTGTTGTCACACAGAAGGAAGTCTGAGATGCCCGTTAGTTGGCCGCATACTTTATTCGAGTACAGGGTCCATATTTGTTTGGGCATCCACGCCTACACTACGGCTTTATTTAGTTCGCAAAAAATTTTATATTTAGCTACTATAATACTTTTGTTTATTTATATTTGATAATTATTATTTAACTATGAATTAATAAAATTTAAAAGATTTATCTTATAAATTATAACTAAAATATATATTTAGTTAATATATATATATATATATAATGTTCCATATATATGTTTAAAATTCGATACGATCGAAAATCTTAAAAACTTTTTAGAACTAAACAAAGCCAACACTGCGGTGGAAAAATGAGTTGGAGCATCAAGGTTTGCACAGGGATGAAAAGACATTTCAAACATCCGTGCCGGTGCTTTATACAAAATTTTCTTTGTTTGGACTCAAATTTAGTAGAGAGATTTACTTGTATGGTATTAAAAAAATGCCTCTTCTTTGTATAGTCTCTGTTTTTTAACTTCCTTCTACCTCAAACGAACTTTCATTCCTTCTATGGTCTTCCGTCTATTTCAGCACTTAACGGTGTTAAGTGGAGGGTAAAAAGACTACAATACCTCTGGTGTGAAAAAAATCACAAAGTTTGGTTTGTTAATTTCTTGTATATTTAAGTAATAGTAAACAAATAAATCGACAATTTAGACACTATAACAGTACATATTTGGATCACAATAAATATTTGGACAGCATCACAGAACAGTATGGTATGTGCTCAAAAATTTCATTTATAAGAAACAAACTAAACTTTGTGAAAAAAATTCATGCCACTTGAGATATTGATGATTCGCAATTTTTCTTTATCTCCATTCATATTTTAATTGGTTTTAATCTGACTCTATATATTGATTTAGTTACCCCCACTTTCTCTCACAGAAATGAATTTTATATATCCAACACAGACACATACATATACTAGCAAACGTCCCCATACGGTGCAACGTAACATATATATTTGTAGTGTGACGCTTGAGATAATGAGCTAGTATTTTTTGCTGGATTTAATTGAGCTTTGTCTAACCTTAAATCAAATAAATTCCATGACTATAATAATTGATAGTGCAATAAATAATTATTCTAGTATAAAAAAATGATAGAATATTTGACTCAACTTAAACAGGTGATCATTATGTGCAATTGTTGTGTGTTAAGAAATGTGGAAGGTGACTCGCACACGCATCGCGTCGCCAACTGGCTCGTGCCACCAAGTCACCAACCCACATCATGACGTGAAATGTGAATGATGCCAAACCAACAAAGGTTTTGCATCTCTAAACTTAAGGCAATACTAAGAAGAGTGAGAGACGACATACCGAGCGAGATAGAAGACAACAATGTTTGCTCTTTAATATTACTAGCAAAAGTGCCCTTGCGTTACAACAAAAAAAAATAATTCTAACAACCATAATAAAATCATAAATTATAAAAAATGTTTTTATTAACAATGTAAAGGCTATAATCTTAAATAAACTTGTCATGGATCCATAAGATAGACTTTTAGTAAGAGACAAGCACTAACTGCAGCAGATCTAGCGTTGAGTCAACCAGGACTTGAAACCTACGCCAGCGCCATTGAATGTATGGAGGCTCTCGTCCTTGCTACAAATTTAGGCCTTGTTTAGTTCGCAAAAATTTTCAAGATTCCCCATCATATCGAATCTTTGGTCGCATGCATGAAGCATTAAATATAAATAAAAATAAAAACTAATTCACAGTTTACCTGTAATTTGTGAGATGAATCTTTTGAGCCTAGTTACTCCGTGATTGGACAATATTTGTTAAATAAAAACGAAAGTGCTACAGTAGCCAAAACCTAAAAATTTTGCAAACTAAACAAGGCCTTATAATCGCTACAGCTTACAATGACAGACTAAATGTATAAAATAAGGAAGATATACCTCTCCTAACATGTTTATAGTTCCACCACTGAGCACTAACTTAAATTGAAGCTTGATCATAATATGCTTACTCAAATAATCCATCACTTTAGAAAAAAAACTCTAAATCAAATTATTGATAATGAAAATTTTTATTGAGCTAAAGCATCGGAGCCTTGGCCAAGACACAAAAAGTATTGCTGCACGTTTTTTATTAGGAACCTTGAGCTTTGAAGATTTTTGTAATAGGAGTATAAATTATTTTTGGATCAATTAGATTTAAATTGTTAGTTGCAGTTAAAATTAACTATTAGTCTATTTAGATTTTAGCCGTTGCATGCGAATGCTAAAAAATCTCTATACTTATAGCGATGTCCTTCTTCGTATCACAACACATGCAAACCTCTTCTAGCCACCCGTGGCCCTGCTCCTATGCACCTGGATTGGGGCCTCGTTTAGTTCTAAAAAAATTTGCAAAATTTTTCAGATTCCCTGTCACATCAAATCTTTAGATGTATGCATGGAGTATTAAATATGGACGAAAATAAAAACTAATTACACAGTTTGGTCGAAATTGACGAGACAAATCTTTTGAGCCTAGTTAGTTCATGATTGGACAATA
>Ga0182004_10004952_pt1 | contig 10803 bp, 8 predicted proteins | sample Sormic07211540_1_FD_120479 | JGI IMG/M metagenome (GOLD analysis project Ga0182004, IMG submission 120479) | Endophyte microbial communities from Sorghum bicolor roots, Mead, Nebraska, USA - 072115-40_1 MetaG | ecosystem: Host-associated > Plants > Roots > Unclassified | place: USA: Nebraska...
AGATGTAAGATAATTGCGCGGCACGTTAATATCTCTATGTAATCCCGACGTGTGGGCCTTTCTTCCTTATTTCCTGATAACCCCCTGCAGAAATAGACAAACACCAAAACTCGTGGAATTCTGACAGATAAAACCCTAAGTCTAGATGTTGATTTCATTTGGATCCTTTTCTTTGTTTATTTGATAATTAAATTTGACACTTAAGGACCGTCAACACTAAGCACTGCCAGGAGACACCCTAGATTACCATAAAAATATAATAATATACTTTCCTATCAATAAAAGCAAGAACTAATGTGAACCCATTAGGGTTGGGCATTGGGGAAATTCCTAGCTAAATAAGAGCTAGAAATCATATTCAACCCAAGAACCAGATCGTACAGGGCTAAAATAAGCTTTCCTATGATTTGACATTTCACTGCAGTGACATGGTAGTCAGTGCGAAGGATGTTGTCGGTTGCCTCAGCTTCCACAGTCCATTAATGGCTTAGGATAGCTGAGAGTTCTTGCAAACTCTTTTGGTAGGAAGTTTCATCGGGAGGATTAGGAGATTGATTGATAGATTGAATTGCATGGATCGTCAAACAAATCATCTTCGTTATCAAAAAGGTCAGATGGACTTTCTCCCTCCTCTCGACAGTCTGGAGTGGGTTTGGGTTGGCTAACTGAGGGTTCACCGTCAATAGGGATGGATAGTTTTTCTTCTAGGAACTTATCTTTTTCAGGGAATTCATCATGAACACCAGTGTAGGGGGTATTCTCAATGATTTTGTTGAGAAGCTCCCATCCACCATGCGCTTAAAGATGAAGAAATGCCCTGCCTGACGCATTGTCAAGATAATGAGCAGTCTCCTTATCTAAGCCACTATACAAATGTTGTAACAACATCTCATCTAGAATGGCTAGGTCGGGTCGTGAATTGGCCAAATTTATAAGTCTATCCCAAGCTGCTCATAGGGTCTCTTCCTCCCTCTATCGAAAGGTGAGAACCTCGACTCGTAGCTGAACTATTCTAATTACAGGGAAGAACGCTAAGGTGAACTTAGTTCATAATGCTTCCCATTCTCCATCTACACTATCTACGGTTCAAGCATGCCACAATTTGGCTTCTCCCGTCAAAGTGAATGAAAACAACTTCCACTTAAGGGTTTTGTGTGACATGCCTAAAATATTCAAGCATGAACACACTTGCTCAAATTCTCATAAATGTGAATATGGGTTTTCCTTTGCATTTCCAGAGAAGGTACACTCCTGAGCTTGATTGATAAAGCTCACGCGTAACTCATAACTATCAACCAATATAGGTTGAGATGATAGAGGTGGTTCTAATCACAAACTCCTAGGATCTGCAAAGTGGAACATAATAAATTCTCCATACAGAGAGGAATAGAAATCCTAATTCTAGTCTTTAGAAATCAGCTAACGTAACCCGGCAACAGCGCTAGAAAAGCTTGTTGACACCTCAGGTGGCACATAGAATTAACCGCAAGCGCACGACTGTCAGATGTAGCTTTTCACCAAAGGAGTATTCCTAGGGTTATCGAATACACGAGGAACGTGAAGTGATCTAAAGGCTAGAGAGAAGGATGACTATGAGGATAGAGGTATAGAGGCTAACTACTAGGGCTGGTGCAGTACCGTCACTATACTAAGTAAGTATACATTACTGACTTATGCACTGTGAGCGTACACATCCTAAACTCAATCAAGAGAGTTGATTAGGCATGACGCACAACGAGCTCTACGTTTTAAAAACTAGGCCCAATGTGGTGGAGTACATAGGGTAATAGGGCTACCACCACCTGCCGCTACCACAACTATTGTTGGCATTTCTTAAAACAATCATCAAAGATAGACAAAAGGCCAAATCCCTAGCAACAGCACCAAAAATACTTGTTGATGTTCGTTAGTGCAAAAATAAATATGAAAGATTCCACAAGCACACAGAACATCATCGTAGCATTTTACCAGGAGTATTCTAGGTATTGTTATTTATATTTTACCACAAAAAAGCTAGGGTTAAGAATCTGATAATTCACTATCCTACATCTACTATCTTTGAGTATCAACTAAATTAAAGCAGGGGTAAATGATATACTATAAGATAAATCAATTAAGTGTATATAAGAGAATCAATGATAAATATATAGATAGTCATAGCGGGAGGACAATGAGAAAGATCAAGGTTCCTTTGTAGTTCTCTATTTCTTAGGTTCTAAGATAACAGAATATAAAAAGATATAGCAATCATACAATGGCAATTGGAGCAACAATACCTTTCCGACTCTCGAAAGAGACTAGGAAGAAAGTAGTTGGGGGGAAGGCTGCCAAAAGCTCTACGAAACATCAATCTGAACATGGTGGAATACAAAGGCCTGACAGGGCTATCACCCATGTGGCTACCACAACTATTTGTGGGATAGAGCGCAACCTCAGGTAAACTATAGCCTTGACACCACATCTATGCTAGAGTTTACTACTCTAATGACCATGAATCACTAGAGCACTCAATATGAGCAAAGATCCCATGCCAAGATATAACAACTACACTAATCATAAATAAGCATAAAGTAAATAGAGAAGATAATATATTAAAGCATAAGTCTTACAAAGAAGAGATATGAAAACATACCAAAACTCTGAAGAAGACTCCTCTAGAACTAGAGCATAGCTCTGCTCACCCTAACTCCCGACTAGAACTAATCTACTACATTGGAACATCTAGTCCTAATTCTCTAGAGAAGAGAGATCATCCATTCAAGGCATACCTCTACAACTCATAGAGAAGAGAGGTCATCCATTCGAGGAACACCTCTACAACTCATAAGATCCTCCTCCAAGGGGGTCAGGCTTGTATTTGTATGGGGCATCTGACCCCTCCTCTTCCTTGAACTAACGATGTGGTACTAATCTTTCCACCGCCTAGGAGAAATCATAGCCTTCGGATCAAATCGACTTAAACGTGCGCTTAAGATTAATCCTCAAAGGCGGTGGATCAGGAATCCGCGAGCTGGAGCCTGGTTGGCTGCTGTGGTCGGGCGGCCGCCCAAGGGGGTGGGGCGGGCACCCATCCCTTGTGGCCATTTGCCTTCTCATTCGTTCTAGTGTGTTCTCGAACCTTCTAGACTCCAAAAATTTGTATTTTCTTGTGAAATTCATATTCCTTCATCCGAGACTCCAAATAGGGCAAATGATATATGGATTTTGATTGTCTCGATGAGTCCGTCACAATGGTGCTGTCCAATTCATCATTTGAGATACTTTTATTCAATGGTTAGTTTGCCTTTAGTTATTTTCCTATGTAACCCCTACAAAACATAGATGCACCAAAACTCATTGAATTTGTAAGTTCAAACCTCTAAACCTATGTTGGTGAGCATCTCTTTGCAGTTATAAAAGTTATGTTGATAGTTAAAAATAGGAGTTAACTACCATCAACAGTTATCCATAGGCCTAACCATATTCAAGGGTAAGCTATAGCCTAAGCACCACGCTTAATCTCTATGCACTTACTACTCTAATCCGGATCCTGGAACTAGAGCACTCTAACCAAGGAGTGAAACAAGCACACAAATAGGAATAAATAAATACTTAGAGATAACAAAGGTTTATAGGGTTACCTAAGAAGAAGCACAGAGTATAGGGAAGCAGAGGTCTCTGACAAGCCTAGCTTCTCTCCTGATTTCTCCTCTTCTCCTCTCTAACTCCTCTTCTAGTGGTGGCACTAGCTAGATACTCACTAACATAGGAGTCTAACTATCATATGAGTCTGCCCACTCTCAAAGTGACCCGAAGGGGGGTTTTTATAGGCTAGAGGTGACGGGGGCGCTACAGAAGCTCTGAGGAGTGGCGGGCGCCTAAGTTGAGTGGCGAGCGCTACTCCCCAGTGGCGGGCGCTATGCCTGAAGTGGCGGCCACCATTTGATCAAACCACCTTGCCATCCCACAGTCCAAATCAGCTCCTGGAGGTGGTAACTCTCGCAGGTGTAACGTTTCCCACGTGCCAACCATGCCATTTCGAAGTGGAGGTTGGCCACAATCCTCGTGCACTCTCCTTGAGCTGTCCTCGTCAAACCGACTTTGTTTCGATGGTTGTGGATTGTTGGGAGAGTGGTGCCATGGATCGGTGACATGGCAGAGTCAAGGTGGTGGGTGCCACCTCCTTCTGGTGGGCGCCACCTGTAAGTGGCGGGCGCCACCTCTTAGCTAGCAGGCGCCACTTGGCGGCGTGCCAAGTATGCCAGGTATCTCTTTTCTAGTTGATTTCGCCTTCTTTTGCCCTGAAAATACCTATTCTGCTCCTACACTCACAATTCTCCATGTACCAGTGGAACCAAGTGAAATATGACATAAAACATTAGGCTTATGTTGATTTTGACCACTTATTTGATGATATGTTGATGGCAAAAAGGTGTGTTAAGAGCCAGGAGATGGCCACAAACAATCACCAACTTGTGCCAATGCTCGTTCGTTGCTCGAAGACATCTAGGTGGTGTCAGCCACCAAGAGTAACAAGAAATCCATAGCACAAACAATCCCCAAGTGCCACTAGATGCAAACACTCATGCAAATACACATGGAATCACTTTCAATCTCACTATGATGATGAATCAATGATGGAGATGAGTGGGAGGTGTTTGCCTAGGCTCACAAGGATGTCAAGTATGTCAAAATGCCAAGAGAGACACCCTTGAGCTGGCCACTAAGTATTTATAAGCCCCCTAAAGAAATACAGTCATTGGCTCTCTCATTGCACTAAACTCAGGGGGCGTCGGACGCGCCGACGCTAGGGCATCGAACGTTGCCTAGCATCTGACACTGCCCTAGCAGCACTGCTAGATATCTGCCACATGTCCTTAGTCAAATATGACTTGTTGACCTCCTACGGCCACTTAAACCTTAAAGTTCACAGATAGATGGCATCCGACGCTTTAGGTGCTATGCACCAGACGCAACTCACTCATACCGGATGCTACTCAGATAGTTCTAGAAAACGACATATCAAATGCAATTGATGGTATGCCACATAGCCTACAATATGCTAACCACCAAGTGTACCACCTTGTGCATATGTGTTAACAAATTTTCACAAACATTTTCAACGGTTATGTTAGCACACTAGGTTCAAATTTTCACAAACATTTTGAAGGGTTATGTTAGCACACTAGGTTCTAAATGCATGCACAAGATTAACAACACCTAGTGGCACTCGATGGACTGCTTAGCTAAAGACTTCCCATCTTTTTAGTATGGCTATCTATCGTAATTGTGATCACATCATCTATGGTGTCTTGATCACCAAAACCAAAACCCTAAGCAATACCTTTGCCATCTCCATAGGGTTTTGTTTTTCTCTTTCTTTTTCTCAAGTTGAGCACTTGGTGATCTTGTGGTCATCACCATCATCATCATGATCATCTCTTGCTCCACTACTTGGAATCTTGGAATGTACCAACCTCATCTAATGTACACACACTTAGCATAGAGGTTAATACTTTGGTTTCATCAATTATCCACTACCAAATGATGCTAAAGTGTCAATAATGGAGCTTTGAAATGTGATAACAATCGGAGTTGTCAATACAGACCTTCCTTAGCACCATTAGTAACTAGACATTCATAAAAACTAGAACACCCCGTGAGATCAACATGATAAGCAAAGCTCTAGTACCACTTGTGAAAGCACAAAAGTCTAGTTACACTTCCTATGCATGCTAGTTCTTCATTCATCAATCAAACCTACAACTAGCACGAACACACAAGCAAGGTATCAGAGAAATAACTTTAAAATTAATGCAAATGCAAGAAAGCATATGTAATGCACATTCAAATGCAACAAACAAATTTATGAGCTTGCCCCCACTACTTGTGTGCTTCAAAATTTTAATTCATCCCTGTTGGCAATGGCACCTTTAGCAATGGCACCAAAATTTTAATTCAACAAACAAGATAGACTATAAATCCATCCTTAGCAATGGCACCAGAAATGTCGGGATTGACATTCCTAACCACCATTACGTTAGACAGGTAACTCTCAGTCCGTACGACTCTGGCCTAAGTAATGCAGTCTGGTACTGATGGTTAAAACTGCCAGATCGGCCTTCCTAACCATCCTTACTTGCGATATGCAATACTGTGGCACGGCGCCGTTGGGGCGTACACGAGGATTACAATCTTAAGTAACGGTACTTAGGTACACCAATCGATAGTTCAATAAAGATAAATCCGCAAGCGCACGGAACTATCATTGTAGCATTTCAACCCGTGAGTGAGTATCGTTATTTATAATTCCCGTAGGAAGACAGGACGAATGCATCTAGCTTTGGTATAAACATGATTACTTATTGAATGCATAGGTAAACATATCATAGACAGGGTTAAATCATAGTTCAAGGATAATGGACACACATCTGAGCCAACCTCAAGGATGAAAGATAAAATAAAGAAAAGAATATATCTAACTGAGCAGGCATTGGTCATATATAGCTATGTAAAGAACTATTAGTAAACATATAAGTAGCATGTCTAGCATCAGAACCAAGTCTGGGATGACAGGGAGATCCCCGCAATTGGACATCCCAGCCGATTGAGACTTTACAGAACTCCTACCGAAATACCTGATCGTGGGGGATTACAAAGGATGGACAGGGCTGTCACTACCCTGCCACCTACCCCTCTGCCCGAAAGACACCCACATATCCGCTGATCTCCGCATACCCGAGCACCACGCCCATGTAATTGGAAACAACTCCTAACCCCAATGGACCCCACCCCTTTGGAGTGACAGGCTAAGCTAGGAGCAGCCACCATAGCCCAACGAAATGTCATCTCATCCCCAGTTCTTCCTCTATTCTTACTAACTTGATGAACAATGAAGAATGATGATGAACATGTCAAGAACATAACGCATAAACTATATGCTACTTCATATATCATGATCATAACATGAACAAGACTATACTCTAGTTCATATGCATTGTTATATGAATAAATTAAGAACTCAAACATGAAAGAGAACTGTATTGTATTCATACCGAGGTGTTCTTCTTCTTCCAAAGATACAAGTTCTAATTGCTAGCTCTTGCATTGCTCTACCACTAAAACTAATCTAAAGAATACAAGAGGAATGTGAGGTGAGAGGCTCCAAATGACGGTGTGTCTCTGGGGGGCGCTCTCCCTCTCTTTTATAGCCCAAGAGGATGGGGCTTTATGCAAAAAGGGCGATCCCTACATAGAAAGGTCCAAAATCGACTTCCAAGGGCGATTTCCACTTTCCATCTACGTTGATCGTAGGTGGAACCGTCCTTAGGAAACCGCCTCGCACGTTCCTCCAGAAGGCTGTGGCCAGGAGGGTCCACCCGTGGTGCCCCCACGGTGGCGTTTGCCAACCGCCTTCTAGTGGTGGGCTCTGCTCTGGGCCTGGACCTCCCCTGTGGTTATGGATGGATTTAGTTCGGTGTTTTGGTGGGCTTTTCCATTTTATCTTGATTTGTGCCTTTTCTGAATACGCTTTGTCGAATTGCGCTTTCTCGTGTCTTTTGCACCTTTCCATGTGTCATTCCTGAAATTGACATTCACAACAAAACTTGTGGAAAGATTAGTTAAAAGCCCTACCATCTATTTATTTTACTTATTAAAATGATGTTTATAATTATAGGATCAGGGGTACCAACAACTCCCCCACACTTGGTCCTTTGCTCGTCCTTGAGTGAAGGCACTAAGGACCAAATGGGTTCATCTTCCTTGTCAAAAGAATCTGCATACAGGTTGTTCCAAGCTTCACCTAGATTTATGAACTTTAAAGTGTCTACCAAGCTATCTTGGGTAATTGAAACATGGAACAACCTGGATTCAAATCCTCTTACACAGTCCCTGCGCAGAAACTTGGGGTTTTGCATGATTTTGAAAAAGAAAGATAGCATATGTTTCTTGAATGTTGCTCTCAAGTTGCTCATATATGTGAGAGGTTCCTTACCAAGGCATAGAGGGTTGATGCCTTCTTTTTTATCATCCTACCTCTAAAAGGCTTATCTGCAGTTTTCGGTAGGTATGATAGTAGTGGAACTTACTTACCCTGCATATGTTGTCGAGTCAAACCCAGGACCATACCGGAGGGAGTGCGTCATACCCTTAGATCATAATGTGAAAGTGCGTGGAATTTTTGGTGGAAACCTATCACTACTTTATTTTTTTGGGGGCACTCCTTGCATCATGACTCTCTTTTGAATGAGACGGAAAACTTTGAAGGACATGGTCTATAATATAACAATATTTTTTTTTGAACGGGTATGAATCTTTTCCCGTTTGCCTTTAGCTTTTTTCTCATCTCTATTTTTTTACTATAGCCCATTCCTCTGTTTCTGGCGAAAATGAAAGAGAGCATTATTATATCAAATGCAAGGAATGTAACTGATGCGCAATTCTCAAGGTGAGATATTGGCATTTTTATTTGGTGGATATATGGGCGCAACTCTTAGTCTAAGATTTCGCGTATTTTTGGTTGCATGGAAAAAGCTTATTGTGCGCAAGTTCTCAGTGTGAGAGTCAGCTTTATTTGGTGGGTGCAATTGAATTCTGGTCTTGGAGGCATGAAACATCTCTCGACAGCGGTCCAAAAATTTGACCAAACTCAACACAGAGTAAGGAGCATATGTTGAAGGTTTGATCATGAAGAGTAAATATTTTGCCATGGTAGGAATAAAGCTTGATCATTCAAGAAACATGCCATTGAATTTTGTTTTTTTTTGTAAAAGAAATCTCAAGTACTTTGCAGGAACTAGCAAGCATCATGTCATCCTACTATATCACATACGTTAATTACTTAGATATAAAATGGGGTCCCTATAAACGGTGTTCATAAACCTCTAGGGATATTAGCTAAGAATAAAAAGTATACAAAAACTTATTTGAACATAGGAGACATGTTTGATGGAGTATGAAGGGTACATCATTTAAACTTTTTCTTTTGAAAAATATTTTTGAGTTGTGAAAGGGTGATAAAAATGCACAAACCGAAATTTGAATGTTTGTTGTGCGGTTGAATTGAAGAGTCCTTCCCCCACACTTGTTTTCTTTCCTGTCTTGGTTAGTCACGAAAATATATCGAGAAAACAAGTGCACAAGATAAACAAAGATTTTATTTATTTATTTATTTATTGATTGATAAGCAAGGGTAGAGTTGCACAAACTAGCGTTGAAGATGAAGGCCTTGATGGAAGTCATTTATCTTGTCCTTCTGCATGATGAGCTCGATGTTTGTGCAACGTGTTGGGGAGATCTCGAATTTGTTTTGAGTTATGCTCGAGGGATCTCCCCCACACTAATTTTTGTACCTGTTTTTAGTATAACAAAGAAAACAAAACAAAACGCTACAACAGGCAAGAGACTTATTGGTTAAAAGGTCAAGGAAATTAAAAAAAAAATCTATTTTTTTTGAAACTAGCTCAACCAACCTTTAGAGCTTAAACAAGGCTTAGGATAAACGAAGGAATGGAAACAAAGCCAAGATTTATCTCAAGATCAGATTACTACCATTGTTTATGAAAACACTCGAATTTCATTAATCAAATTTCAACACCATGTCAAAACTTGATTAAAGAATGCAATTTCAACCTAAGCACCATGATTAATTTGAAAAGGCCTATTAATGTACTACATGAGCGCTCAAGTAGGTACACCCAAACTTAGAGTAAAAGTCATAAACAGGGAGGCAATAATTTGAATGATCATGTAGGGACAAATATGAGCTAAAGTGTTGGTGAACATTTATTACCTTTTGCATACCTGAGTGCTCTTACTGGCAGCATAGGGTGATTTCTTTGAAGATGCTGCACCGGTGGCGTGGTCGTGCATGCTCCCACTCAGGTGAACCATCAGGTCGGATCGATCACACACACAACTGGTGTATGTGGACCTTCGGCCTTATTGGTAGCAACAAGGTGTATAGGAGTAAACTCCCCTTTTTTAATATAAATATATATATATTTTCGACGCATCTTTTTTTCTCTTTTTTTAACTTCGATGCATCTCTTCTTTTTTTAACTTCGATGCATCTCTTCTTTTTTTCTCTTTTTTTAACTTTGATGCATGTATTTTTTTCTCTCTTTTTTTTTACTTCGATGCATCTCTTTTTTTTACGTAACTACCGATGACCTTCGGCAAGGGCTCAACATTTATAGTCTGTCAGCAATTTGAACAACTAGGTTTTTATCATTTTATTGAAACTCAGCCGACGTTCAACAAAAGAATACAGAGTTTCAAGCTTAGCATTTATAGATTCAAAGAATCTATCATTGAAGGAATGTTTTTAGCAAGATATGCATTAACCTTAGGTTGCTCTAAAACAAAACTTCTCAAGGAAAGATTATTGAAACGTAATTCGTATTGAAGTTGGAAGAATTACCTTGTGGGTGGTTATGATTGTTCCACCCATTATTACCTGGTTGCTGATGTTGGCGAAACTCGTTGTTGATGTAGGATGTTTCTTGCTAGGTTTCGGGACAGTTGTTCCCCAAATGGCCAACATCTCCACAGACTTCACACTTCATGTGTGAGCCCATGGTTTGGACGGTGCCTTTGGTGAGGTTGGTGGCATGGTCGTCCAACCTCTTTATTCAGAGGTCTACTTTTGCAGCAAGCAATCCTGTCTCCTTTACGGAATACATACCGTCTTGTGTTTCTCTTCCTTCTCCCCAACTTTGGTTTGCCACAATCTTTTTGATGAGTGTGGTGGCATTCTCGATGGTGAGGGAGAGGAATGCCCCTCCAGCTGTGGCGTTAAGGTGCTCCATTGATATGGTTGTC
>Ga0182004_10004953_pt1 | contig 10803 bp, 6 predicted proteins | sample Sormic07211540_1_FD_120479 | JGI IMG/M metagenome (GOLD analysis project Ga0182004, IMG submission 120479) | Endophyte microbial communities from Sorghum bicolor roots, Mead, Nebraska, USA - 072115-40_1 MetaG | ecosystem: Host-associated > Plants > Roots > Unclassified | place: USA: Nebraska...
AGCATCATTCTTGTTGTAGTTGAAAGCTTTGGAAGAGTTCTCAGGTTCTGATAGCTTACCACTACGGCCTGGAGTCGAAAAGTAAGTCTTCGAGCTCCTGTTATCACTGTATGTCAAAAAAATCTCTCTACATAGATATCCAGGAGTTTCTTCTATTACTTAGAGAATGCTCTCATGATAATCTGAAATTACCTGTAATATGCAGTCTCCAAACGTAAAAATTCTTTGTTTCCATACATAAAAAGTTCACAGGAATTACAGGACCATTTTACTAATTGTGCATGTGTGGCCATGTGGGGCGTTTGTTATCTGATGAACAAAGGGATGCAAGTTGCAGACTTGCAGCATCTTGATAAAAGTTCTTATGTGTTCTGATACGAATTCTGCATGATTGCATCTATCCATGATCATTATAACCTAATTATTTTTTATCCTATATATATTCAAGTCTACAGATCTTGTCTTTGTTCTGTACTCTTTGCTTGCCATTAGATATGAATGACTATGTCCTGAACTTTAAATTGTCTTGTGTCTGATTCTGTGAATGAAATCGTTTGAAGGTTCATTGACGATGTACTTGGTGAGGGTATCCCTTTGGCCATATTGGCAACATATGGGAGAAATGGGGAAAAGATTTCAAGGTATGGTTTATATTAAAAATAGCTACTGTCCGGTCTTATAATTTGTTTCAAACTAATGTGCCAATATTCTATCAAGTTTAACATACTACTATTGTTCTTAAGGATAGATGGTATAAAAAATACTGTGTTCTCATTTCTTTTCTATTTGACTCTAGATCTATAGCTATGAAATTAGGCCCTGAAAGAATCTCGAAAATAAAGATTGTTGGAAAAGTTGAGGTTGAAGAAAGCTTCTATGGGCAACTTGTTCTTGGTAAAGGAGTCACATCTGGTTTGGATGATCAACTTGTCAGGGAAGCCCAAAAGGCTGGTGAGTATTACTGATTAAAAAAGTTGCAGCCTCTTCTGTATAGTTTTTGCTTTGAGTTCAATGATTATTTTGTTGTTAATTCCAAATATTCTGTTCCCACAGCTTCTGCAGAGAAGCAGAGGATTGCAGAAGAAGTTGCATCGATCCTAAAACTTAGTGTTGACATCACAGCATCCGAAAGGTTGTTGCTAACACTGATTGTGCATAATTTCCATACCTCCCTAAAAGAATATTATCTAATTTTGACCTTGTCACTGTTATCAGCTCTGATAAGGTAATAGCAGCTCTCCGAGCTGGTTCAGAATATGTTGGGTGTGACGTGCAAAATTGCGTTCTTGTTGCGGGCAGCCAATCTGGTGTGCTTGCAGCTGAACGCATTAATATGCCATGCATAGTTGTTCGAAGCAGGTAAGCTGCCTTTGTCTGCCATGTAACTTTCTTATATCTCAACCATGATTCCGATGCTTACTGTTTATAAAATTAATGTCTTCCAGTTTTACTGCAAGAGCAGAATTTCACTCTGCAAAGGCAGTTATGGATGGATTCGGAGACACAGACTTAACCGTTTCAAAACTACTGAGCAAAAGGTGGTCTTAATTATGTGTCACTTGTGAACACAAATGTTTGGATTGGAGGCTGTTATAAAGTTGTAATTGATTGAGTGCTAACCGGACCAAAGCTTTATGTAAACATGACACTTGAGGTGTTGCTGATGAAAGCTGCTGAGTAATAAAATGAATAAATAAATTCAGGTGGTGCCATCGTTTACTTTCATCTTCTCCATATATGTCGATGTTAGACGGATGAAAACCCTCATCCACATACACTACTATGCTCCTATCATGTTGGCTCCACGGATTCTCATGCACCATTGCTAGCTTGTTTGGTATTCAGATATCTGGTCGTGCATGTCTTGCCCACTGTATGTGCCACGGTGATCTACCATGTGGCCCTCATTGCATTATATTAAGACCAGTGTTGTTCAACTCCCTGTGGAATCGCAGAAACAGCATGGATTTTGGAGCAAGAAATCATGGTCGAGCACGAGTACTAAAGCAGATTTGCATAGTTCAAATAGGACGGGTGCAACATAGTATTGTGGTTTGGGATTTTTTGTACTATGTTGGATCATGGCTGGAATCTTTTAGCTCCTTCCTAGTGTTGTCTCCTCAAGAGCTGGGACGACACAAGTCTGCACGACGCGCTGATGGGCCTGCTCGACTGCATTGGGCCAGGGACGAGACAAAACTGCAGGATGAGGATGAGGATGAGGCATCAGCAGATTCGTTCTCAACAGAACGAAGGAAATGGCAAAGTGTCCTTCATTACTCAAGCTCCCAAAATCAAGAAATGGCAATGTTCCCTTTGTGCAGGAAATCAAAACGAGCTAGGTAGGTTTCTTCCATTATTCCTGATTTCGATTATAAGTTGGAAACTCTTCAGAACCGTCCCTAACTCGCAATTATTGCACCAGTAAAAGTGACAGGCCAAAAAATTAATTACATGAGTAAACTTTTCTTGCTGTGCCAGCGAGGCAAGTTTACTCATCATATAATTACTTTTTTCCCTCACTCCAGGATTCTAAGACTTTGCCGAGTGCTCGGGCACTCGGCAAAGGCTCTGGTAAAGGACGCTTGGCAAAGGGATTCTATACCGAGTGCCACGTGTCAGGTACTCGGCAAAGGCTTTGCCGAGTGCCACATCAACACTTGGCAAAGACAAAAATGAAAAAAACCCAAAAAATAGAAAATTTTCCCCACTTTTTTTTAGCGTTTTCCAACAAAATTCCAAACTTTGCCGCAGCCAAGATTTGAACCTAGGATCTCTCTCACAAGCATCTTACTCCTTATCCACTGCATTACACCATTACTTGTGTTTATATTCCGTTTTGGTTCCTCATATATTATACCAAATTACATGTAAATTGATTATTTGAGGCTCTAAACGATTTCAAATTAAAAAGTTGTCAACTACAAAGTTTCATAACTTTTTGAGATCTATAGTTTTCATTTAGGGAGTTTGTCCATCCGAGGTCGTTTACAAAATTTGAATTTCAAATTTGAGAAATTTAAACGTAGTTTTTGCATGACAAGATGATTTCAAATCAAAAAGTTATCAACTACAAAGTTTCATAACTTTTAAGACCTACAAAGTTTATTTAGGAAGTTTTTTCATCTGAGGTAATTTCAGAAAATCAAAATAAAAAATTTTCAAATAAAGACGTAGTTTGGAATGACAAGATAAACTCAAATAAAAAAGTTGTCAACTATAAAATTTCATAACTTGTCAAGATCTTCAAAGTTTATTTTTGTTGTTTGGTCATTTTCTCATTTTACATGGTAATTCTAACATTTTTCACAAATCTTATATATCTCTCTATAAGAGAGATGTGTAAAATTTGTGAACAAATTTATTTTTGTTTTGTCAAATGAAGAAATGTCCAAAATAAATATTATCGATCTTGAGAAGTTATACAACTTTGTAGTTCAAAACTTTTTGATTTGAAATTGTTTAGGGCTTCAAATTTTGATTTGAAATTTTTTTTGTTGAGAGTTTTTTTGGCACTCGGCAAAGAAGGTTTTTGCTGAGTGTTAAAAAAAAACACTCGGCAAAGAGGGTTCTTTGCTGAGTGCCAAAAAACACTCAGCAAAGAAGGTCTTTACCGAGTGTCTGACGTGGCACTCGGCAAAGGCCAGTCTTTGCCGAGTGCCTGTCCCCTGGCACTCGGCAAAGGGTCGGACGCTCGGCAAAGCGCGAGTTTCCTGTAGTAACTGTCCCTTCTTGGCGCAATAATTAATTGTTCTCTCTCTGATGGTGCACAGAGGCAGTCGGTGTAGTATATGAGAGCTTAGCAGCAAATAAATGTCCACATGGATGGGCCCAGGGTCTCCTAAATATATCTCAATCGGTCTTCACTTCTGCTCAATATATACCCTTGTTAGACCAATAAACAACCCAAGTCATATGTATTTGGCCAACACATGGTTTGGCATCCTGCATGAGTATAGTGTGGCCTTCAGCAGAGGTAGCACTGGTACGGTGATCTGAGTCGCAGTCTCCCCAGTCATGCATGATAGTGTCTATTCTAAGAGTGTGAGGCATCTGGAATTTAGTTTGCTGATCGCAAATCGAGTGTTGTCACCGTTTCACTGCTTCAGATTCCAACAGGAGCTATTAGTTGGCGAATGTGCGTTGCAGCCTCGTAGAGCCCTGGCAGCGTTAGAATATAGCCATGTCAGGTGACCATGATGGCCATTGTGATGAAAACACTTGTGAAGTCTCTATTGCCGCACATGAAACCATCAACTATGCAAGAACGGGAACATGATGAACGCATCAGAATCAGGTGCTTCCTAACATAGTAGAGCTTTTTACCCGTGTGCCATTATAAAAATTCAAAATGACTTGTATACCATTGATGTTTGAAAAAGCTCCTCAGTACCCTTGTATGAAATTTTTCTTTCCCCAGGTGCCACTTCGATCAATTTTTTGCTTGTAACAGCAGGCAACGGCCAACGGAAAAGATGATTTTACCCTCGGTTATAAATTGCATCAAAATTTTCATTCTTCCCTTAATTAGGTGTCATTATATTCGTATGATTCAAAACAATCACCCTTTTCTCTGTACCATTATGACAAAAATCATGATAAAATTTTGAATCATAATGGTACATAGAAAAGGGTGATTTTTTAATCATAGGAATATAGTGGACCTAAGGAAAGAATGAAAATTTTGATGCATTTTATAACTGAAGGCAAAATCTCTTTTCCGCTGGCCGTTACCTGATGTTACAAGCAAAATTGACCAAAGTGGCACCTAGGGAAAGAAAATTTTATACAAGGGTACTGATGAGCTTTTTAAAACTTCAATGGTACACAAGTTATTTTGAACTTTTATAATGGCACATAGGTAAAAAGCTCAACATAGTATCAGGGTTAACATCAAGACAGCAGGAACTGTTCGGCGAATTCGACAAAACAGCATGATGTCTAGTAAGTGAATATTGATATTGGTGATTTTAGTGGTGTGGCATTGAGCCTTATAATTACTAGTGGTGGTCGTGATGATGCAAGAATTGTTGCAAGCATGAGTGGGTTGATGTCGCAACCCGTATGTAGGGAATGACATAACAACAACGAAGAACTAATCCGCACCGGGGCACCGCCACTTCCGCATCATGCACTAGGCTTGCTACACCTCAAAATGCCTAGCGAGCTGTCAGCTGCGCTGAGCAGGGAGCAGCTCTGCTCAGCTGGCACTTGAGCTCAGCTGTCATATGTTAAACTAACACGCAACACACACTCAAGCAATTTTTTTTAAAGAATTGGTATTTTATATTGAATAAAAACACGACCTGAGTAACAACGGATGACGATAAGGGATAAAGAGTGGAGTGTATGGTATAAGTACCAAGTGCCTATCTACAAATGAGAAGTGTCAACAAAAAATTATTTTTCACAGTGACGTACAACTAGCTTACATAGATAGACCAACCAAAACATGTACCAAACATTGTTGTACACATTATGCACCATGCGCAGTCAGCACATGAGAGGTTTGCAGAGAAATGTGCAAGTGGCCAGTGGAGCCCCACATGGTTTCCCATATATAGACTTCCCCTTCACATTTGATCTCTATGTTATATATCCCTATTATTAGGCAGACAATCCTTATTAGACAGACAATCCTCATCCACATCTTGTATAACTAGCATGCATTAATTGTTTGCTCCTCAGATTACCATCTACTTGGGGCTGCACTGGATCTTTTGTAGTTGTCTGCCTAGCTACACACATGTGTGCGGTACCATGGCGGTTGTGCACGTACGTAGTGTCCCTTTCTACGCATGGGAAGCATCTGGAATTGGCTGCCCTCCGTTCTATTCCAATTTCGTAACCATAGTTGATGCAGTGCCTCGTGTCCTCTCGGTGAAAGTACAAGCACTGTAAGCACAGCTAGTTTTGCGTGCAGCTAGCAATTCAATCCCCTGGCTTCCTCAAGTCCGACGTCCATAGTGTGGACTAGGTCTAGTGACATTGGAAGGGCAGACACAACAAGGTGCACATAATGGTCAGGGCATGGATGATGGACACGAGCTTGTGTTACCAGTGCGCCAGGAAAACCCGAGTAGTGTAGAGGCGCAAGGAACCTCCGCCCAGGATCGAGCGTAGCAGGCTGGGGCACGGCTGAGTTGTTGGTCTGACTCAGGAACAGGCGAAGGACAGCATACAGAGACTCCTCATTATACTCTCTCCCATGCAAATGTAATGGACATGTGTCATATGTTGCTAATTGTACAGCTGATCTAGAGTGCATAATTTGCAACGGGAGTACGTAATAATGCCCAAACTTCCCCAAAATGTCCTTAATTTACTCAAGCTCCTATGTGGAATCAATGGATCACAATGTTCGGCTTGGGGGCAAAAATGATTCCATCTCCTTGAGTTTGGTTTCAAGTTGGAAACTTCAGAACTGTCCCAAATTTGATTTTAAGTTCCAAATTTCATTTTAGGTGATAGGGCAAAAACTAACACAGTAGCAGTCACTAGTACATAAAAGATTTATAGAGGCGGTTAAAATCGATTTTCAAAGGTAGTTTGAATAACCGTAACAGTACCATGCACCAATTGTCAAAATAAACCACCTTTGAAAATTGATTTTCAGAGATGGTTCTCTTAAGACAAGAGCAACAATTGCACCATATTTCTTGCTTTGCTAGGATTTGAACATATAACCTCTCACTCCATGCGATCCACCCCTACCACTGCATCACATAGTCGCATATGACTAGTTCTACGAAGCTTTCTATTTATACTAATATGTACAAAACTTGTAATCAATATTGTACCTCGTAAACATTAAATGAGAAAAATTTCAACTACAAATTTTTAGATCTCTTCGAGCATTATTACAACTTTCATATAGGATATTTCTTCACCCAAGGTCATTTTCAAAATTCAAAAATTTGAAATTCAAAATGTGAGACATAATTTATATATTTGGAACCTCTGTCCTTAAAAATTGATTTTCAGAGATGGTTGCATTAATAAAATCACCTTCAGAGACGGTTGACATAAACAACTATCCTTGAAAATAGCATTTTCATAGATAGTTCTCTTAATGGAACCACCTCTAAAAATAAACACATTTTTAGAGGCGGATTTCTTAATAGAACTGTCCTTGAGGAGGTGGTCATGAAGCTACAGTGCTCCAAGAGGTGGCATGCTAGTTCAAGCGCCTCTGATAAAAAAGGGCGCCATTGCTAAAAATTATTTCTGTACTAGTGGGTGTAGCTAAAACTTGACCAGCCAGTTGAACCTCAGCAGTACAGATTCGCTGTTGAACCACCGACCACGGATTCAGGACGAGACAAGCAGGGCTGAGGTATCACAAAGTGATAGTAGGATGGGCGCATCCTACTGAGGAACAAGCTAGAAAAGCAGAGAAGACAAATAAAGACACCTCTCCGTTTGGCGTATATCGAAATATAAGCTGATTTAGATTGCATAATTTTCAATGGGAAGAAATTTTCTTTGGCATATATCTAAATGTAAATCTGACCTAGAGTGCAAAATTTTCAATGAGAAGAACTCTTGCCACATTTCCCCATAATGTCATTTACTCAAGCTACTATATAAAATCAATTATAGCAATGTTTGGCTTGGGCGAAAATTGAGCTATGTTTCTAACATATCCTTGAGTTTGATTTCGCATTGCAAATTTCTGAACTGTCTCTAACAACTGCTTCGGTGAAAGTGATAGGCGAAAGTTGACGCAGTAACCGTAGAGACAAAATATATATACCTAATTCAGTAGAGGGGACTGGAATTGCTAAGCACTGCCTCATTGACTGTGGAGGACTCACATATCAAAGTAACTAGGAGAATACCCCGCGCGTTGCTGCGGGGATTCCACATAATCTAGAAAGAAATTAGACTATTTATATTTATAGTTATATGGATGAAACTATCTTAAATTAATTTTAGTGAATGGTTTGGCTGGCCAACTAAATGCATATTAGTGGATGAAGATATAACTATCATAATTATATGTGCTAGTTGGCTATAATTGCAAGTTCTAGTAGATTGTTGATGTGGATAGCTTGCATGTTGAGAGAATTCTCTAGTGGGGTTTAGCTTCATAAGAGTATAAGATTAATATTTTATTCGACAGACTCATAATAATGTATTTTCGTAATCAAGTTCAGAAATGCACAAGTACTAGTGGATGGGTTCCTTGTTCTCCCATCTCAACGTACACTCCCCCTTTACATCAATTCACATTTACCACTCTTCCACGCTATATATTCCTATATATGTGGCCACACCTGCCTCTCCACATCTCAAGGCCAGCAAGGCTGGTAGCTCTTTGGTCGTGAGGCTTGGTAGTAGGAGCGCAACATGGGCAGTCTGGGTCACACGTTCTCCAGTTATATATGCATCACGAGTAGTGCCTCTTCTAAGGATGGGAGACATTAGGAAATCTGTGCAGTTCGTGCACATTCTAGCACATCTCTAGTGCAGCCATTCAACTGCTAAAAACCATTCTTCTGGGATCAGTGAGCGAGCATGCATTGAACCATGGTAGCCCAAAGCATGCTAGCTTTGGAACAGGGGACCAATGCCCCGCGATCATACTGTTGCTCACACTACTGAGAATGGGTGTATCCGTGACGGTGGTGGATTATTTTGATGACTATTGACGAACGAATAGGAAAATTTTGTATTCCCTGTCGGTAATCACAAAATCACACAGATCAGAAATTATGTAGGCACACATGGAAAATAAGTTCCTTTAATTTGTATGTATTTTACGTAGAACCGATAGAAGGGGATTACTAATTTCCATGTGTCATTTTGCTACCTAGCATCATATTACCAACGGGAAAATACTATTCCATGAGCACTTGGGATCAAAATAGTTAGTGAACCTGTCTGGGCTTGGGCTGCTGCGGTCTTTAACGGAGACAAAAGAGGGCACAATAATTAAGCCAGCCCACATATTAACGTTGTCAATGTACATGTCAGAGTTGTTCAAAACATAAACAGTATTGGGCCATTAGTTATATAATATATCACAATAGATGAGACTAAGACCCTGTTTGGACAACATAAACGGTTCTGATTCCGATTCGGAACGGAAGAAACGGCACCAAACGGCCTAAGCGTGAATCATTTGTGCAGTGGTTCCACGTTTTTCTGCGTGAGCAAGAGAAACGGCTCAGATCTGGTTTCACAGATTTTGTTTCTGAGTCTCTCCCATGTATTAGCGACTATATTTTTTCTACATATCCTTTTTAAGTGCAACAAATTAAAATGGAGCATTTAGTTTGGTTTCGTAAACTTTGGTTGGTAGTAAGTGGTCGGTCTGGAAGCTGTCTCTCTCTAAACTCTATGTACTAAACTGTATTCCGTTGGAAGTAATGGAAATGGGAGAAGATCCCTCGTATAAAAAAAATGGATTGTATTCAAGTTATTCTTTGCCCACAAAAAATTCTGATTTTTTTTGAAAACATATTTTTACTTATATAATTTTTATGAAAAAACACAGTTTTCTCGAATGAGAATCTAGCCTACCAACCAAACGATTTCATAAAGTGATTCTGCATCGTCTGAAATTTTTCTTGAGATAATCCGGATCCAAAGTGTTTCTACGAGAATCTGGATTATCCCTACCAAATGGGCCCTGATGATGACATTAACATGCATATACACAGATCATGAGACAATCAATATATAAAATTCATAATGTACTGCCAGATCGAAGTTAACTCATTAATGTGCATCTGCAGGGGGCTCCATGGTCTCCCATATCAACCCGTCTTCACATCGATCTGGTCTATATACGTGCCATTGTTAGACAGATGAAATCATCATCCACATCCATTGCTTTCCTATCATGTTGGTTCCTTTGATTCTAATTAACAACCCCTATCTTTGTTTGCTATTCGGATCTATATCTCTCAGAAGAGCACTGTGCAACATGCTATATATGGTCCTGATCTTACTATCTGTTCATCCATGTATTGTCCTTTCTAGGTATGGGTACTATCTGTTCATCCATGTAGTGTCCCTTCTAGGTATGGGAAGCATCTGGAATTGGATGTGCTCAATCAGTTCTAACTTCATTGTTGTTGTCGATGTACTCGTTCATCTGGTCTCCACGCTGCTAGCACATTTTGCTCACATGGTATTCAATTAATGGAGCTAGCAGTTGATTTCTCTTGCATCCTGAATTCTATCATCCACATAACTACCATGTGGTCTACTAGGACCAAGGGAACTTAAGGGACATGGTGGCCTTCACACAGGTTCACATGGTGGCCAAGGCACGGGCGGTGGATGGGGTGCTCCTTTGAAGCTTTTTTTTTTTCATAACGGTAGGCATCCAGATGCCCCATCGTGAGGACCTCATTGCATCAAGATCAATGCAACTAAATTCCCATTGCAAATCCTAAAGGAGCACGAATCATGTCTTAGAAACATGACTTGGTAGAGAACTTGTCTTCATCTCATTCTTTGCTGGTTGTGCATCAATAGTGTCCCTTATAGACATATGGAAATCAATGTGGTTAGTGAGGTTTCCATACAGCAGTCTCCGATATGCAGTGGCTCATTGTTGTAAATCGGAGAGGCAGATGAGTGTGTGTGTGCGCGCGCGCGTGTGTGCGTGTGGCATTACTGCTGTTTGGGATATGCCAGCATTTGAGTTAAGTGGATGAGCGCATGAGTCACTACTACAGAATGAGGCATTGGTCGATGCCTAAAATGGCCAAAAACCTCGGCCTTTTTGCGGCCCGGGGTTAAAGACCCCTTTAGCACCGGTTTGTGTCACGAACCGGTGCTAAAGGG
>Ga0182004_10004954_pt1 | contig 10802 bp, 10 predicted proteins | sample Sormic07211540_1_FD_120479 | JGI IMG/M metagenome (GOLD analysis project Ga0182004, IMG submission 120479) | Endophyte microbial communities from Sorghum bicolor roots, Mead, Nebraska, USA - 072115-40_1 MetaG | ecosystem: Host-associated > Plants > Roots > Unclassified | place: USA: Nebraska...
TCTCCCTTGGTGGCAGCAGGCGCGGCTCCTAGGTGAGAAGGGAGCGAGGCGGCTAGGTGGGAGGGGAGCGAAGGGAGTGCGGCATCGATGGGAGTGCGGGAGCGAGGGCAATCCGAGCAAGGGGAGTGCGGGCTGTGCGGCGTCGATGGGGAGTGCGGGTGCGAGGGAACTGAGGGGGAGCGAGGGGAATCGAGTGGACGATTGCTTTTCGCGTGTTTTAGTTGTAGATAGAGATTTTTGTTTACCACCCATCTGTGGTACGTCATAGGGAGTTTCTGACAAAAAGTATGCGAATATATGGTAGTTGTAGTAGTAGTAGAATATTACAGTTTTTCTTACTTAGAAACATCTACTTCCCCACTCACTAAATTGCCTTTTTTATTTACGGAAGAGAATTTCAACGTTATAGGAATATGAACAGCACATTTCTTTAGTATTGGACGGATGGACGAGTTTATCATGGCCAAAAGTATAGGAATTGGACATTTCTTTAGTATATATTGGACGAGTTTAGCCTGGCCGAACGTTATACTTATAGGAACGGCACGCTTCTTTAGTATTGGACGAATGGTCAAGTTCAAAATGGCCGAATTCGGCGTTTTTTTTATCTCGCCAATGTTGCATTTTCAGGCCTGTCTGTCAGTCCTGGATTCTCCCTGAATTCCTCACCCGGAACACTCCGGCGGTTCGTGCTGGGCCTTGGCCCATTGCTGAGCTGTATACAAGACGATACCAATAGCCAGATGCTAGCCATCCACATGCACTTGTCTTTTTCAACAGAAAAATTGCATTGCACGAATTACCAAAACCTGACATACAATCGTCTCGTAACTGTCCGTGAAAAACTACAACCCTTGCGGACGACGGTACAGGAATCGTCCTGCTGTGACAAAACTAGCTCGTTATTCATTTTCAGAAGAGGAATCAGGACCATGAATCTACTACTTAAAGCTCGCACGTTATGTGTTGCTGCAGCATCATCTACACACCGCAGGAATCAAATCCGCCAGAAATAACTGCACCTCCAGCCTACTCCACAATGCTGCTGTGCTCCAGAATTCTACATCTACATTTGGTCCCAGTCAATAGAACCGTTGTTCTCAAAATTATAAGCAGGTTGCTGCAGACGGTTGCGGGCCAATCTGCTCATCGTGGCGAGGCCTGAAAGGGTACATACAAATTGAGTCAAGAAAAAACCACAACAAAGCTACCTGTTGATAAGCAGAACTGTTGAGCTAGTTCAGCTGAGAAACAAAGTAGACTGGCATGGCAGATAGTCTGCAGGGGCCAAGGCCCCTCCAGTTCCCTCAAAAAAAGATAGAAGACAAATTTCACAGAATCGTGGAGTGAGATATACATGCAAGATAACGGTAGACATGTGTTTGTTAATTTCTAATTGGTTTTTACTGAAGAGACTGATCCTATCCAAAACGTCACTTATTTGTGAGTGACTTGAGGGAGTATTACTTAGGTCAGTGTAGCATTATCATTCTTGGACACATTGCACATAGGCCAAAGCATGATTGAAAGAGAGCTGCCAAAGCTTCTAAGGGGGGAAAAAGTGACTTAGAAGCAACCATACCTTCGACCACTTTGTAAAGTGACGACCACCATCGATCAGCTGGGACCTGATACAGAGTTAGAGATTCATCGATTTCAGTATTGTGCTTCCCTTCTAGTACGCTTTGCAGAGTGATTACAGCATCCTTTGTTCTCCTCAGAATATTATTTCCCTCGGCAGCTTCTAGTGCAAGGAGGTCACTATGTGATGATGTGAGGCTTCTAGCAAGTGCAAACTGGGCAGCTTCAGCCCATCGGTTTGATGCAACCCATCTCCTTTGGATATCTTGCAGTTTGATTTCTTCCCTCCGGGACCTCTCTTCTCCACTTCCAAATACAAGACTCTGTTGACCATTTTTCATTCACAAAGAAAGATGAATTAGCAAACCTCTGAAGCCATGATGTATGGTGCAGATTAGCACAGATGGGCATGACAGGATTACAAGCAGACATGCAATAGTCGTTGTCACTGTGACTGCATGGCAATATTAAAATGGATTCAGTACTCAATGCAAATTACCTTGAGGTATTCTGCGTTGCTAGGTCCTGTACTTTGCACCATCTTGGAGAAAGCACTCTCCTCATTGCTTAGAAGATTCTCAGGAGAGTCAAATTCCAGAACCTGAAACACAACATTATAAGACTTAATTCCCAACAAATATGAAGTTGGGACAAAGTGTGAAGTAATTTTGATTTAAGTATCTATTTATAGGAATGACTACTTCAAAGTACCTCACTGGTGAAAATATCACGATTAATGCTTACACAACAAATATAAAGACCCAAACATCATGAATGAGACATCACAAAGAATACTGTGAGTGATACATAGCTTCTTTAGTCTTGATTCTAGTCTTATGAAAACCTAAGAACTAGTTCATCATGGTCAAATTTAGTATTTGTTCAGACAGATACAGAAAAAACATTAATACGACCTAAAGAATTGTTATCTGTAAGAGAAACTGAAAGTACTGTAACTTAGAAAAATACAATAATCAGCACATGACATGAAAATGTTAGCATACAGCTATTATAAGATTCAAGCACAACAAAAGAAGACAAAAGGTTAGAACATACCTGCCCAGCACTTAAAATAAGCAACCTGTCACAGTCAATGACAGTGTTCAAACGGTGGGCAATTATGAGCATTGTGCAACTCTTGAATTCTTCTCGGATTGTTTTCTGAATAAGAGCATCAGTCCGCACGTCAACTGCTGCAGTTGCCTCATCAAGAACAAGTATCTTTGCTCTTCTCAGCAGCGCACGAGCTAAGCTCAACAGTTGCCGTTGTCCAACACTGAAATTTTCACCAGCTTCAGAGACCTGTGTCAATAAAGTGAAACTCAAATTACTGGAAACTTTCTAAACTGCAAAAGAGAGAGAGAGAGAGAGAGAGAGAGAGAAAAGCTAAGCTAGCTCAGTTGGTCAAGGGTGTGGATGTACTCCCAGACCACCCAGATTCCAGTCCTCATCGAGGCAAGTTTGATGCCTATTTTCTTCTAAATAAAATGCCACATAGTTCCTCCTAGGTTGGTCTAGTTTTTTTCTAAACCCCAAAAGGAACCTGAAAAATCTCTAATACAAATCTAATGACTTAATTTAGGATTGTTTTCTGTAGGACTAAAACACAATTATATTGTTTAGTGATTCCTCCTGACATTACAAAACAAAGTCCTTGTCATCACTCGTAAGTCGTAAAATAGTGATAATTAAAGTATACCAAATGCTAACACATGTCTGACTTAAGAGTCTCACTGAAGACTACCTTGCATTTCGTAAGAAAAAAGTGGAATATTTGTACAAGCATATACATATATCATTTGTAAAATGAAGTAACAACCGAGAATCAATAGCCATGAACTTCCATGAATAAAATCATGAAAACTGCATACCTCAGCATCTAATCCTAAAGGATTCCTCCTTATAACATCTTTTAGATGAGCCCTTTCCAGAGCCTCCCAGAGATCCGCATCATTGTGCTCGTTAAAGGGATCCAGATTAAACCGAACAGAACCTGAAAGGGCATTAATAAATATTTGCCACAAAAGAAGAGATAGAAAACACAAATTACACAAAAAAAACAAGCTCCAGCAGCTAACATGTATATTTTTCACTAACATACCTGAAAATAGAACTGGTGCCTGTGGTATTATTCCTAGAACCTTGCGCAGGTCCCAAATTCCAAACTTAGAAGTGTCACAATCATCAATTAATATTCTCCCTCGTTCAAGCTCCACAATACGGAACAAAGCATTAAGCATGCTAGATTTACCAGCACCTGTTCTGCCAACTATTCCTACCTTCTCACTTCCATTAATAAGAAAAGAAATGCCATGAAGAACAGGGGGAAGTTCTGGTCGATATCGAAGCACAACGTCTTCAAACTTGATGACACCTGATGATGGCCAACCCGGGGGTGGCCTATGATCCTCAATGACAGGAGGAGCTTCTGAAGGTAACTCAATGTATGTTCCAACCCGTTCAACAGCATTTAAACTATTTTCGGCAAGACTAGCAAGACGAAGAACAGCTGTGAGTAAATTGGTAATATTGAGAGTGTAAGTAAGAAGAAGACCCATTGTAGAAGCAAAGGCTTTCTGGTTCTCTGCTCGTTGATTTTGCATAACAGCAAAAGTTGCTGTAAACCATATCATGATGCCACCCAATGTTTCCAGACGAATAGCTAGCCACCTATTTGCACTCATGTTCACAAGTGTGAACCTAATGTTGTTGTCCATTGATCTCCCGTTGATGTTTGCCATTCTATCATAGGCTTTATAGGCACGGATTGTGGACAGACCATTCAAAGCCTCTGAAAACTGAGCATACACAGGAGACCTGGTAATGGAATCCAGACGCTTCACCTCGCGAGATGTTGCCTGAGAAGATGGAAATACAAAGAGTCAACAAGGCAAAAAGTAATGATAGATTCATCTATAAGACTGAGGGAAGTAAGTGTATGAAAACTTTTCCTTCCATAAAGCAACTTGTTTCATGCAATACTAGTAGATGTGATGAAATTATTTGGTTTTGTGGTGACTGACAGCTTATTTCTGGGTGAGACGTAACTTGGGTTCTTAGTCATTCCCATGTGGATGTCATGGTGGTGTTTATTTTCATGTGTTCCATAATGCAAACTTTGATTTCAGCGATGTAGTTTTTGGTTGTCATACCTGGTAATAGAGGTAAGCTGCATAAAACAAAATCAGGAGTGGCATGATAGCCCAAAGAGACATGGTGCTGACAAAACCGATGAGAACAAAAGTTGAGAGCAACTGAGATATTTGTGCCATAAACATATTGACAAATACAGCAACATTTCGGTCAATGTCACCCAAATCCTTCGAAAATCTGTTGATGATCCGTCCAAGTGGGTTTGTATGAAAAAATACCATGGGAGCTCTCAATATTGATCGGAGCATGGCATCATGAAGCCTTTTGGCTGCCCGAAGACTTGATATAATCAGCCAGTATGAATTTGAGAGAGTGACTAAAACCTAAACCAAAAGTTCCACTTTATTAGCTCAAATCCCATTAATCATAGACACAAAAGAGGGTGCGAATATTGAATAAGTAAACAATGGGTAGAAATACCTGCCCAAAAGAAAGAATTCCATAGATCAAATTGTAGTAACCAGGGCCATGAATTTTCAGAGAACCCTGATCAGTCCAAATGCTCAACCATGTGCTACTTGAAATGCGAAGAACTTCAGTCAGTGCATAGCAAAAGAAGAGTATGGACACCACCCACATCCCTCCCAGTGCATTTTTGTAACTGCAAAGATCAGACTACAATACTCAGAAATCATGCTTTTATATTATACACCTCAAAGGATTAAGGACAATCACAGAATCTTCTCTTACCGTGAAAGGACATTCGCACTGACAACCCCAGTTTCCCTTTCCTCTTGTTTAATAAGCACAGATTTTCCTGGTTTTGTTTTACTAGAACTATCCTGGCTCTTCTGTGAACCTTCATCAGCTATTATAACATCCCCATTTTCAGTTTGTTTTGCAACATCCTTTGGTTTACTTTCATCCTCTTCCACCTGCTCCTCCATTTTTCCAGCATTTTCCATGAGCTTCTTGAAGAGCTCCCCACTGTTGCTAAGTTCATCAAAAGTACCCTCCTCTTTAATTACACCATCATGAATTAGCAGTATTTTATCAACATATGGCAGAAAATGCAGCTGATTGGTAACAAGAACCCGGGTTTTATGCTGTAGTTCCCCTTTGATACATTTATCAAATACCTGCACATATACTAATATCAGTGATAACAGTCGGCAAGAGTAAATTATTTTTTTTCAAACAACGAAGGAGAGCTGCGTGTCATTCATTTAAGGCAGAAGAAATAATAGTATAATACAAAGGAGAGGCTAAAGAAGCATCTTCCAACACGCTGGACACACACACACACCGGGCAAAAGGTTACAGGCGTGCCACTCTGAACAAAAAAATACGACCTCTAACCACTCAAGTCTACTAAGATTCTAGAGCTCAACCTCAGGAGTAAATTAAGAATAAAGAAAAAAATAGGAAAAAAACACAATGCAGAAAGCCTAAATATTTTATTATTACAGCAGAAACCTAAATTGCAATCACTAATCTCAGACAGTGCGACACATCAAGACCATATGATTATTACATGATGTGTGATAAATGAAATATCCACATAAAGCCATTTGAGATGAGTTGTATAAACTATGAATCAAGTAATTTGTGAATGATGAATCTATTATGTATTGTAAGGCTGCAATACATCGGTGTTGTCGATAGCACTTTATACTTTTCAGTTTGCACAAATCCATGTTTCAATGAACATAACTAAGTTGTTATTAATATCTGGGTTCTAGGTGGCAAGAAGAGTTAATTTTTATCCTGTTATCCTGTCCAGACTAGTCTCCATGCCTCCTAGGTAAAGAGAACCTAATAATAAGGATCAGAACATTGTCGATGATTCGTCCTTTTCCGCAAGTGAGTATAGATCATAAAAATAGAAAGCACAAACAAGATGGTGAATGCACCTGACGGCCAACATGGGCATCTAATGCACTGAGTGGATCATCAAATATGTACACATCTGAATCAGAATACACAGCTCTTGCCATTGAAACTCTTTGCTTCTGCCCTCCACTAATATTAACTCCTCTTTCACCAATCTCTGTCAGATCGCCTCCCTGATAGCAAGCATAATTAAATCCACTATTTGTTAATGTGCAGTAGCAATAAAAACATCGTGCACCAGTACTAGAAAAATACAAAGGCATCGCTGGATTATAGCATGCCAAATGAAGGAACATGTTCTCCAGGAAGCTCTTTCTTCGTCAAATGGATGCCATAATTTTCCAAAATTTCCATCTGAACAATGAAGTTGGAATACTTGTATTTAGAACTTACTGGGAGTAGGTCAAGGTCATGCCGCAATGAAGTGACATCGATCGCTTTCTCATAGCGTGGGGGTTGAAAGGGAGACCCAAACAAAATATTGTCCCGTACCTGTGGGGTCACGGTTAGATCTCTGCAGAAGTTATATATGGTTTAATTTGACACAACAAAGCAGCAGAGAATCTCACGGTAGCATTGAAGATCCAGGAAACTTGAGGAACATAAGCCACTGATCCACGAATGACCACTGAGGTACCTGATCCAGATACTGGTGGTATTTCTCCAAGCATTGCAGATATGAGAGAAGTTTTACCCTCACCAGTGCTTCCAACTATTGCAACTAAACTTCCAACAGGTACATCCAGATTGACATTTGATAAAGTTGGTCTCTGAGCCTGCCAACATTCAAAATTTTGGTTTTTAATATGCATCTTAAAATCAGATGAAGTTCACATTAATACCTTTACACTCATATTGGCAAAAAGGATTTTGATATAAGACTAAGGGGCAATGAGAGTAGCACCTAGAGTCCTATGATCAACTAGGAAGACATCAACAGATGTCATCTGCTTTTAGTTATCTTACAAAACCAATGGGCTATTTGGTAATAAGTTTCTATCTCTATTCCTGTTGACTCCTGCCCATGGAGCATGATAGCCTATAAATACTTTGATTCACTGTCCATTTCAGACCTACCATGAAGAGAGTTGTGCTAATGACATATTTTTCAATATCTGATGGCTAGAGAATCAGAGGACAAGAAATCAACTACCATAAATCCTTAGGGCAGCAATTAAAAGAGTGAAGAATAAATAAATGAAAGTGGCAAGTAAATAAAAATATATGAAACATGAATTTACTACCTCTGATTCCCATGAAAAATACCCATTCTTGATAGAAATGGCTGGAAGATCAGGATCAATAGGTGGATTTGGCAGAAGTAATCTCTCTTCAGCCAACAAAAGATCTTCTAGACGCTTCAATGACACCTTACAATTAACTACCTGTTGAATTTAAAAGAAAAGCAACACTGTTAAGAAACTGTGAGTACCAAACATAACTGTTGAAGGAAAAATAACACAGAAAATCAAGCCATCAATGGTTAGAATCAAAATCCCAGACAAATTTAGCTGGATAAATTTTCTAAGCCAAAAATATTTAGCGCTTAATTTTTCTAAGCCAAATGAAAGCGGAACAAAGGTAAAAAAATTATCAAAGGACATAAGAAGCTACTTTATATAGAAATAGAAATGCTGTGTAACTTCCAAGTACTTTACAGATAATTTAATAAAAGGAAAACAAGACACTGTCATACATACCTGAGTTATCAGATTCGGGAGCATGAAAAGTGGGAACCTTAAGACTGCAAATAATGAAAGGGAAGTAAACGCCTTCGCTGGTGTCAAATCACCTCCCAGTAGAGAATATACACCAAACGAAACAACAGTGACAACGACCGGTATACTGTTCAGGATAAAGCTATTCAGCTGCAACAAGCAAGAAAAATGGTAAATAGTGCAAACTTGAGTTTAATTTTGAAGGCACATACATGGTGCACGACAGAACTTCGCACAAGTCATCTTATGTACAAAAACATCAATCTTGGAATTCTTGCAAAATTAAAGGAATATACCGCAGCAAGCAACTGAGCCCTGCGGAACCAAGAAAGTTCATCATCGCGGATGTCCTGCACCTTTGACTGGAAACTTTGCTCCCAAGCATAGCACCTAACGATGAAATTTTTGGAAGTTGGAACAGTTATAACCAAAACTAATGTTACTAACGTGATAACAAAAAAGTGAATATAACATACTTGACCGTATCCATGGCAGCTAATACTTCATTCATGAGACTGATTCGCTTGTCGGTCCTTTGCAACCCCTCCTTAGTAAGTTTTTGCATTTTGCTGATGATTACTGTCTGAAAAAATAAATACAAATAGATTAACCAGGCAAATCTATGTTGAAAACTAAAAGCAGTAAACTTAAAGAAACTTCACAAACCACAACTTATTTGACAGAGATGTGTCAAAATTTACAAATAGATTGTCCTGAAGATGCTAATAACTACTCCCTCCCTTCAGAGTTATAAGATGTTTTGGCTTTTTTATATACATAGCTTTTGCTAGCATTTAGATCTAGATACATAGTAAAAGCAATTGTATCTAGAAAAGCCAAAACGTCTTATAATTTGGAATAGAGAGAGTACTTAGCAACTAAACTTCCGGCTTTTTTTTTACATACAGAGACCATAACCAGTGGTTCTTCCTAGAAATCCCAACATATTAACAGATAAATTCCAATTGATATTTCTAAATATGAGCTGAACAAAGTCACAAGGATTGCTAAGAAAACATATGTGCTGATTGCTGACAGCACAAATAGGTGCAAGCCAAAAGGGACTACAATTATCAACAGATGAACCAAAATTTCACAACTGCTTGATTACAGTAAGGCTCCTATATCAACCCCAAAGTACTCAAAGATTTGTACATAGTGAACATCTTTTCTCTAGCAAATGTAGAAGCCAATTCACTAGTAACATTGGAAATTCCAGGAATGCATGTTGACAAAGAGAAATGTACCTGAATTGGAAACAAAAGAACCAGCATAAGTGCACCGACTAATGCTGCAGGACCAAGCTGTGCATATAGAAGGACCATGGAAATAACAATGCGGAAAGGAGCAGACCATAGGCTGTGAAGCTGCTGGCACACTTGCTGCGAAGGTACAAATCTAAATTAGAAGGGTGCAAAACAGAAAGCCATAAATGGCCAGCATGCATGGCATCCACACATGGCACTTTCTCCTTCTTCAGTCCTTCCATCCTCTGTAACATTGAGTCAGTCTAACACAAAAATATACCTGAAGGGACTCCGCATCAGTTGAAATCAAATTGGTAATCCTCCCAGAAGCAAACTTTCTACGACTCTCATTAGTTAGTCGCAAAGACTTGCGGAAAACAGCTGCAATCTGTACAAGAACAAAAGGTTAGATTTCAATGGAAACTTTGATGACCGGGGCTAAAAGAAGAATACAAAACCTTTGACGTAGAAACCTAATAGCAGGTATGTATTCTAGATGCTAAAGATAAATTCACATTAAACTAATATCATTACCAACAAAACCAGGTCTAGTCTATGATGTTAAGGGGAATTTGCAAAAACACTCAATTATTATGTCATTAAGTTCCCTACCACAATCTGCTTGGACTAAAAGGCTTTGTGGGGAATCCACATGTTATCACAAATCAGGAATTGTGATCCCCAACTCAACCTAAATAAAAGTAAAGAGTTGTCTCAAGAAAGTAGAACAAAATATTTCAATTGTCAAGGATGCCTGTTTACTGTACAACCTCTTATAGAAGGACAATAGAAGTTCTCGATATAAAAGAAACACATACCAATGTGGACCTCAACCTGAAACCCACACGCATGACATTCTGAAAGTACTGTGCCTCAGCAAGAACCCCAAGTGACTGAAAAATGAAAAGAGTTGTAAGTACTATAATTATCGGTTCAACTACACCGAAACAACAAAGAAATGTGGTGCACAACATGCAGGAAACAAAAATGATCCATACCACTCCTGCAAAGATCGAGAAAGCATAGATGTACCCGCTCCAAGATGGATCACCTTTTTGCATAGACTGTCAAAAAAATGATGTTTATTGGTGCAAAAAGCATAATAAAGGTGCGCTAAGATATGCATGCTTTGCACCTTCTGTTCTAGAATCAATGCGCATCAGTACCACTGTTAACATTTTTTTTTTTTTTGGGGGGGGGGGATCTTGGAATGAGAAGCATACCTTTAAAAAAAGTTTCAATAAAAGGGGGCCAACAAATTGAAAAACAA
>Ga0182004_10004955_pt1 | contig 10802 bp, 7 predicted proteins | sample Sormic07211540_1_FD_120479 | JGI IMG/M metagenome (GOLD analysis project Ga0182004, IMG submission 120479) | Endophyte microbial communities from Sorghum bicolor roots, Mead, Nebraska, USA - 072115-40_1 MetaG | ecosystem: Host-associated > Plants > Roots > Unclassified | place: USA: Nebraska...
ATAAATTTCAGGTAAACTGTGTAATTAGTTTTTATTATTATCTTTATTTAATGCTCCATGCATACGACCAAAGATTCGATGTGACGGGGAATCTTGAAAATTTTTGCGAACTAAACAAGGCCTTAATGTTTGTATATTAACACGTTTTTTCTTCTATATATACTATGAACATATTTTTTTTAGTTTTAGAAGTGGATCCATAACAAATTATGTAAAAAATATAGTTAGAGAAAAAAACCTTATGTGTATAAGTTAGTTATTTGTAAAATTATTACACAAAAGTATGCCAGAAAAATATGTTGACAAATTGTTATGGTGGATTTATCTGCCAACAGTTATGAATAAAAATTAGGTGATACATACATGTAACTTTAAAATTTTGCCATAATAAGTTAGGTAAAAAAAACTATAAAAAAGTTATGATAAAAATATGGTGATAAATTTTGTTCCACAAAATTTTATATACTCTCATCCGTTCTAAATCGTAATAATATGTTATGGCTTTTAAAATACACAGCTTTTGCTATGTATCTAGACATACTTCCTTCATCCTAAATTATAAGTCATTTCAACTATTTTTTAAGAGTCAAAACATCTCAAATTTATATAATAAAATAATACTCTATCATTTATGATACCAAATAAGTAATCATTAGATTCTTCATTAATTATGTGTTCGTAGTATACCTATTTGATTTCGTAAATATTTGTAATTGTCTCTATATAATTTTGGTCAAACTTGAAAAACCTACTTTCTAAAAGTTATAACTTATAATTTGGAACAGAAGGAGTAAGAACATAGTAAGAACTATGTATTTAGAAAAACTAGAATATTTTACAATTTGAAATGAAGGAAGTATAAAATTTAATAGGTTAACTTTGCAACTTTCTATAAAATAAAGAAAAGTTACGGAAACATTTTTTTTTAATTTTTTTTTTTTTGCGGGGTGTAGCCATACTTGCCGTTGGTTTCAGCTATACGGATCATACAACTGATCGAACAACCGCCCTTGGAATGACCTCATGGCCAAGAACAATGAGTTCACTAGAAGAGCCAAGCGAGACGAAGGGCATGTCATGGCCAAGAACAATGAGCTCTGCTGGGAAAAACTCATGGCCAAGAACAATTGTGCGCATAATAGTTGAATTGCATGTCGTCGGAGTTTTTACATCAGAGCTGACTGAGCAATTGGCATGTTGTCCTTTTTTTTTTGCCGACAAATTGGCATGTTGTCTGGCGGCGGGTGTCGGAGGCGCGTGCCAGCTACGGCTGTGGCCCTTCCAATTCCAACACAACGTCGTCATTTCGGTGTTTCCAGTGTTCCCAGCAGCATGGCGTGAGCGTGATGCAGCCGTCGCCGTGTTAGGGATGGAATCACTACAGTCTTGGCAGCTCCCAGAACAAAGATCTGCATCCAAACATGACGTGGTTGCACGCTATTGCCGACGAGGAACAGCGTCCTTTTTTTTGAGAGTCGAATCTGCTAGCCATTCAGTAGTGTTTTTTTGAATCAGCTAACAGTACTTTTTATCATGACTTATCAGGGCACTCACAATGCAAGACTCTATCACAGAGTCCAAGACAATTAATTACATATTATTTATGGTATTTTGCTGATGTGACAGCATATTTATTGAAGAAAAATGTAGAAAAAATAAGACTCCAAGTCTTATTTAGACTCTAAGTCCACATTGTTCGAGGTAATAAATAACTTTAGACTCTATGATAGAGTTGCATTGTGAGTGCCCTCAGCCAAACGAATAAGTCTACTTCGTGAAATCTGTTCTTGGACGAGGAGCCATGCGAAGAACTTGGGGCGGGCACGTGCTGGCGCTTGACTCCCCAAGGCAAATTCGTGATTAATCCTGTATAACTTGGATGTTTGTGATGACCTTGCCATCGATGCCCATCAGTAGCCTTTATACTCGTCTGTCGTCTTCTTCCACCACGCGCACGATGCCAATGGCTGACCGCACCACCATTTAGGGCCGTGTTTAGTTCAGGTATGAAAAAAAATTCGTGATATGTATCACTTTCGTTTGTTCAGGGTAATTATTATCCAACTACAGACTAACTAGGTTTAAAAAATTCGTTTCATAAATTTCGATCAAATTGTGTAATTAATTTTTATTTTGGTCTATATTTAATACTTTATACATGCGTCTAAAGATTTGATGTGACAGAAAATCTTGAAAAAATTTAGATTTTGGATGGAAGTACAAGACCCTAGTTCCTGGTTCCTAATTGCCGAAAAACGACCATGCTGCTGCTTGCTTGGGCCTTGTTTACTTCATCCAAAAAAACCAAAAAAATTTCAAGATTACCCATCACATCGAATCTTGCAGCATATGTATAGAGCACTAAATATAGATGAAAATAAAAACTAATTGCATAGTTTACCTGTAAATTATGAGATGAATCTTTTAAGCCTAATTACTCCATAATTGGACAATGTTTGTCAAATAAAAACGAAAGTGCTACAGAAACAAGGCCTCGATATTCCCCCAAAAAGCAAATGGCTCCCGAGTGTGAAAATAGATAGGACCATTTCACAACCATCCGTCCGTCTCTCTAGGATCACACCCTCAAAAAGACCCCAAAAGGATGACCACGCATGCAAGAACAAGAGAACACCAGCTTTACAGCGCGATTTTATCGACAAAACCAAGAGGCTCAAAAACAAACCATATGTGTGCGCTTATTGTTCTTCACCACCATTAACACAAAATAGCTAAATACAGGCAGACATCCTTTGCAAGGCCACACGTATCGCTAATGCTCCGATCGTCGATCAAAGTTTCACGAAAAAAAAAATGCTATTCAAGTTCAGGCCTTGTACACGGCGCAGGCCTTCTTGGAGAACCTGACAGGCTTGGTCTTCTTGGCGTCCACGACGACGGGGCACGTCACGTGCACCTTGTGCGTCACCCGCACGAGCTTGCCGATCACGTAGCCACGGGAGGTCAGGTCGAAGTCCAGCGTCAGGTGCACCGTCCCGCCCGTGCTCGTTGACAGCATCAGGCTGCCGCCGGCGCCGTACAGCGGCACCTTCTCGCCGTGGATGACCGCCGTCACCGTCCGGTGGCTCTTCCTCGGTTGGTAGTACCTGCGAACCTGCAAGTGTTCACAGGTAGCCATGTCAGGTTCAATGGCTATCATGGAAATTAGCGGCAGTTCTGTTTTTTGACTCGCGATTAGACGGGGATGATACATAATTAATGCAGACAGATGACGACAGATGAAGGAAGGATTCAGGCAACAATGCATGCTGATTTGCTGGACCAGTTGTACTGTCTTATTCTGAAGCATCCCTAGTGTTTACTGTCTTAATCTGAACTTTTCGTCCCCACAATCAACACTTCCTCCACTCAATCATGCATTTTGTACGATGAACTTGATAAAGAATTAAACATAGGCTAGTCAGATCTTTGGCGACCTTTGATTTCATGGTTGGGAGTTGGGACAAATATGGAATTATGGATAGAAAGGTGAAGCACATGAGAAATGTTTCGCTAATGTAGTTTCTCTTTAAATGGTGAAGTGAAATAGAGACATAACAGGAGGAGATCCAGTTACTCATGCAGTTTACTTTTCATCAGCAAGACATAGCGCAGTATCATCATTAATGTATGGACAACACTTAAAGGCGGTTATAAATAGCCAAGGACAGAGGATAGACATACCTGACCGACTGCTATTGAGATCTCTGAATAGATCAGATGGATGGGGCCAGAAGTGACATGAATTCCAAACATTGTGGCAGGGTTGTACACAGCTATGTGCAGAGAACAGTTTGTTGTGACCAATTTGGTTGGAACACCGCTGTGGTCTGTGCCTTCACCAGCATAGAAGTCGTCCATCACCAAGCTCTGCACAAAACAGAAGTTGAAGAAGTTCGTGGTTTAGGACATATTTTGTGGTAAACATCATGCTCAGATCTACGGAAAAGAAGTTTTGCCATGACAGATAGTGCAAATCATAAATGCATACTATTGATTATTGAAGCGATTTTGTTATCTTGTAAAGTAGAACAATATGGTTAGGAAATGTAGCCCCAAAAGTCAGCATGCTAAATGCAGTGCCAGCCAGCAACATCCCCATCAGATTTCATTATTAATATGCAATGAGACTAATCTAGTACTACTTGGTATTTTTGACTTTTCTTCAGTCTTCAGTGCAGTCCATTGTTTAAGACCTGAGGTATCAGATTCTCATTCCTGATTCTACAGAAATAAAACAAATATTGGTTTCTTTTTCAGAGTAACTGGAAATTGTTAGCACAAATTAACCAGTTTGTTATTCAGTACCAAAAAAGCAACAATTGAACTTCTATAATTCGAAGTCTTGAACCAATCTATACTGTAACCAGAGCTTACTGGCTACCGCAAAATTAGGCCCCCAATTTCCCATTTAGTTGCAACCACATATAACCAGTGTCTGAGCAGCAAAACCAAAAACCACCCTATCTGCATTCCTGTCTTATTCCTCATTAATTTCCAACATATCACTGTCTAACTGAACCACCAATCAATTGTATGATGTAACCCATCTCGCCTACCGCTGGAACCATGCGACATGAGTCAATTTTAGTAACTAACAGTCAATTACTTGATTCAGGGATTGGAGAGGAAACAACCAAACAAAGAGGAACGGCTAGTATCCCATAAACTGAAGAAGAAGAAGTGAATTGAGCTTGCTCAGGCTCCGATGCTGCAAGGACGGACGGGGTGGATGTGTAATTGACTAATTGTGTATACCTTGACGACGACCTCGGGCTCGTACGGCCGGGCGGCGCCCCAGATGATGAGGCAGAAGGTGGTGAAGAGGAGGACGAAGGTGAGGAACCCGAGTATGATCTGGCAACGGCGGGAGAGGCCGCTGTCCCCTGCGAGGTCCTCGTACGGGCCTTCCTCCTCGATGACGTTGCACTCGGGCCAGCCCTTGTCGTTGAGCACCTTGCGGTCCCCGCCGCCGCCCTTGCGGAGGTTGCCGGAGAAGCGGCTGACGGAGGAGGAGCGGGAGTGGCGGCCGTAGGACGGGTGCGACGGCGACTCGTTGGGGCTGTTGTAGACGGGCGTCGCCTGCATCGACGACGACTTGTACCCGCCGTCGTGCGACTCCCGCGACGGGCTCTGCACGTAGTACCCGCCGTTGCCCGCGCCGCCGGCAACGCCCCCGCCGCCGCCCCGCTTCGGCGACCGCGGCGGCGACGACGCCGCCAGGCTCGTCATGTCCGACTCCGACTTGGCGTGCATCATCTCCGCCCCGCTCCCGGTTCCTCCCTGCTAGCCAACCAACCCCAAAACCAACAGCGGCACACGATCAGAGGCAGAACAGCAGCACCGGCACACGCGGTTTTGGCAGGGTTTTTTTCCGATCCAAACACACCACCGCCACGCTAACCAGCTCAGAAATGGAAGGCCTCCGGCGATCTACACGCACCTGGGCGAGCGAGGGTCGGCGAGTGGTGGTGGTGGCGCAGGGGGAGGGGAGGTGGAGCAGAGCAGAGGGCCTGGCTGGGCACCCGCACCCGCACCGGCAGCACTAAAAGAGGCGGAGGGGGAGAGCGAGAGCGAGCAGTGGCAGTGCCAGTAACGCACGGAAAGGCCAGGGGCAACCTCCCTTGGGATCCGCTGCGGCCAGCGACGCGGTGTGGCGCGCGCGTAGTCCAGTAGAGAGCGAACGCGTGGCGTGGGGAGACGCCGAGACGGAGCAGGGGATCGGGCTAGTTGTTAGGGGAGCACGGGGGCGGGGGTGCGTGGGCGACTGGAGTGTCGGCAGGGGAATGTGTGTGTGGCGCAGGGGATTATGCTTTCTGTATTCCACGCCCATGTCTGATGGCTTCTTGGAGCTTGAAATCAAGGGCTTTGCCAAAAAAAAAAAAAATTTCAAGATTTCTCGTCATATCGAATCTTGCGTCACATGTATGGAACGCTAAATATAGATGAAAATAAAAACTAATTGTATAGTTTGACTGTAAATTGTAAGATAAATCTTTAAGTCTAATTACTTGTAATTTGTAGACTGTTTTGTTCCTTTCAATAAAATTCCAGTAGAGGGTTAAACCCCTCCTGTTTCATAAAAAAAAAGTCTAATTACTTCATGATTAGACAATATTTATCAAATAAAAATAAAAATGCTACAGTGTCGAAATTCTGAAAATTTTTGGAACTAAACAAGGCCCAAAAATGCACAAAATTTGTTGTACGAATGGAGGCATAAATTCGTGCATGTTGTTGAATCTTGATGGTGTGTTTGCTGGCAGGCACATTGGATGGCTTGTTTTGCGCACTTGCACTCAACGGCCTCGTGTTGTACACTCGTAGTACTAGGTTATAATAAGGTAGTAGTAATGCCAGTGCCGAGCACGGTTGTCCTGGGTTTGCATCTCTGTAGGAAGTCCACCAAACTATCAACGCCATCCATCCGGCTAATCTCAATCAGTGTTTTTCTTTTGCAACAAATCAACGAACGGTATTTTCAGTTATGGCTTGGATAGACTCATGTCACCCCTGCGGTAAAGCTCTGCAGTGACACTGGCTGATATTACTTGCGTGCGTGAACGGATTAGCAAAGGTGTGAACGGAGACGGAGGTGGTTGTCCGTAAGAATTAGCTACGCTACGCCCCGACATGTGTTTCGTTTTGCCACAAGTTTGTCTCATTTTGCAGCTTCCGTTGGCAACAAAAGCATCTGATGAGCTCTTCCGAAGACGCACACGAAAAAACATGCATGCAAGAAATCTTCCATTAACTGATGAGTGTACAGTACAGTAGTCGTTTTACGATCCTGGCGTTTCTGGCAAGTAACGAACGGACCTTTTTTACACGGATGATTGGCCTGGGCCAATCAATCAGGAACGCGACCGCTCTATGGATCCGGACGGATGGGATTCCTTTTGGTAAAGCGAGCCCATCGCCGTGTGTCGGTCGTGTCAGCTTGTGGCTTTGCCGCCGTTGCCGATGCATGCCATCGTCTACTTTTCTTTTTTTCTATGCGACTGCCGACTGCGCCTCCGCTAGTTCGCAAAATTTTTCGTTTTTACCTATAGCACTTTCGTTTTTATTTGACAAACATTGTCCAAACAAGAAGTAACTAGACTCAAAAGATTCATCTCACAAATTACAGGTAAACTGTACAATTAGTTTTCATTTTCATCTATATTTAATGCTCCATGCATACGACCAAAGATTCGATGTGACAAGGAATCTTGAAAAATTTTACGAACTATAGATCAGAATTTTTTTTTGGATATTCATACTGTAGCATTTTATTTTTATTTGACAAATATTGTTCAATCATGGAATAACTAGGTTTAAAAGATTCGTCTCGCGATTTACAAACAAACTGTGTAATTAGTTTTTGTTTTCATCTATATTTAATGCTCTATACATGTGCCATAAAATTCGATGTGACGAAGAATTTTGAATTTTTTTTAGTTTTTAGGTGAACTAAACAAGGCCTAAATTGAATGGGCCATTGCAGAAAAGGAGAATAATAACAACGATAGAGGCAAAGGCGATAAGTGCAAAAGGAGGAGATTGTTTTAGGCTATGGCTTCTATATTGATATTATTATCATGTACTTGTGGCTTGTAAATAAAATAAATGCTTGGTTGTACGTAGTAGCGCCGTTCATTGCTTATAACTACTAATTAATCCAGCGTAGAAAGTACAGTAGTATAGTAGTCAGAGATTGTTGATGCGCCCAATACTGGTGTTTCAGTAGGAGGGAGTCGTTATAGAACGTCTGGGTGGTTGGTTGGTTGAGAGGGGCCAAGGAACCTAACCTTCTCTGTTTCTCATCACCGTCGATCCTGCAGCCGGTCTGTGCTGTGGAAGAGAGGACAAACACACAGGCTTGGACAAACTCTAATCGCACATTGACTTTTGCTGCTGGTGGATCTGTTTAACCCCCCTTTTTTTAAATTATTTGCTCCGATCTAGTTTTGGCTGTCAAATAATATGGCCGAATTCATTCTCTCATTTGATTTTTGATGAAGAAAGAAAATGCCAATGTTTGAAGCTGGTAATTTCTAAAGGTTTTGTAGCTCCTGTCTTTTTTTTTTTTTTAGAAGAAACTGGAGGGACCGTAGTCCGTACAGAAAATTTATTAGAGAATTAAGAGTTGACAAGCTTACAAGTTTAAGAATTTAGAGAGAGGGTTGTAGCTCCTGTCTCATGAGCTATGTTCAAATGAATGCAATTGCAAACGGTGGGGAATCACAAACTGAAGTCGTGAGTCGTGACTGTACCAACAAGTTAAGGAATTTTGTCCCATCTTAAATAAATATGAAAGTACGGTACTAGTCAGATGAAATGCGTTATGGTTAATTGGAGGTGAGACGATCGAGAGCAAGACAACACACAAAGATCAGAGAGAGCTGCATACAAACCTTTCCGCGATGAAATGTGGTTAATTAATCGTAGCCCGATCGAAAATGACGTGGCAACCAACCTTGGTAGCGCAGCGCTTGAGACCGGCCGGCCCGAGGACGTTCAAGCTTCAAATTGACACGCCGCCTACTGCAGAGCTGAAGCGCGCGCGGGGACGACGAATCGGTGAGCCCGACGTCCCAACGCCTCTCCTCCCATCGGCATCGGCCGGCGGCCGCTCCGTTCTTCTTCAGCGCGTGCTGCGTGTGCCTTCTCCGGACAAGGGCGGCCGTGTCGGCCGTGTGTTGATTCTTCTTGCTAAATTTTAGTTAGCTAAATCTATTTTTAGCTACTAAACAATTTTAACTTCTTTTTAGACGGTATATTTGGAAGTTTAGCCACTAAAATGATTAAAGTTTAGCTGGCTAAAATTTAGCAAGTAAAACCAAACAAGCAATATCCCAATTTGGAACGTGTGAAGGAAAAGCCGTTTCCGTTTGGAGAGAGCACATTGCTTGAAGATGGTTGAGCTATCGCTATGATGCCGTCCAGTCATCCATCGTAACGTAACGGGCCGGCAGTAATACTTGAAGAAGATCACAAATGAGCGGCGGTTTGCAACTTGTAAATGGCGGTTGGAGATGATCTCACGTTACGTGGCTCTAGATCAGAGCCAGTGCGCGCGCGCGGCAGGAGATGCTCCACAGGTCCACGTCACCAAATCAGTGGACCATCACCGTACCTAAAAAAACTTTTTTAATTAAAAAAATCTGAGGAACACGAACATCTGCTCATGATTAACACGGTTGATATTTCCTCTTTTTTTTTTTGACGAGTTCGTTTTATACGGAGACACGCCAACTTGTAGTATTTGCAGTGAAGACTGCTGGTGGAACATCACTGCCAGCAGAATTTCTGTAGCTGTTGGGGGAACTTTGGGGATGATTGCCCTAGCCGCACCTCAGCGAACAGACATGGTTCATCTTCTCTGAAAACCAGCTTGACAGATTATTGGTACTTCCTCTCAAATATGCCCAACGAGTTAAATGAAATGATATGTGCTGCCACATCCACATCATATTCATATCCCTTCTTCATAGTATTTGTCCGGCCGGCAATTATATCAAAGGTATACAGACGACAGAGGACAGACTTCAACCAAGTGATCGATGCTGTCGTTGGAGTGTAGGAGTAGTCGTTCCAGTCACATTCGACAAAATGCGATCGGAAAAGAGAGGGAAATTATTAGAGGGGACTGTAGTGACATTGTGCTGATGTCCTATCCTCCTTTCCATCATGAAGCTAATAACATGGGTAAAAGGACGGGCGACGATAACTTGAGGCATTCATGCAGGAGCAGGGCTAGCTCGCTAGAGGAAGCGATCGAACCAATCGCTTGCTTCCTTCACCATGTTCATTGTCATTCAATGGCCGATTACAGGCTTGCCCTATATATATAAATGTTGTTAAATATGTGTCAAATATGTATACAATTAGTTACGTTGAACTTGAGTTGTATTACAGGCTAGGATAGAGTTGGAGTCGAACTCTATGTTCTAGTGGGCCATAAATATGAGACTTGTAACCGTGAGACAATTTGGCGGCTGGTTTAGATGGCGGCGAGGTTGCGCGGTCGCCATAGAAGAAAATACGAAAACGATAATGACACCAAGACACTCTAACAAATATGTTAGTAACCCAAATATTGAAACTGTATTGGAAGTTTATATTTCAGCTCAGAGAGAAACTACAACTCTGATTGTTTAAACTCAGAGTGAACAAATCAAATATGCGTGTCAGGGAACATGAAGCAAAGTTACTTGAACTCGTACACAAGATAAAAGGAAGAGTTGCTAGCTAGGGCAATATACTTCGGCACAAGAGGCACCACCCTAATAAGCATCGTAATGCTTGGGTTTTTTTTAGGGGGGGGGGATTGAACAAGGTAAAAAGGAAGAGTTGCATTCATAAAATAATATATATATTTTTTTGAGAACACGCCGAAGCACGTATTTCATTAAGCAGAAAGGAGTTTGAAGCTTACAACCCGGCAACACACAAGTTGCCCCCTAGCTCTACTGGATTACACCCGACAACTACATAGAATAAACAACTTGCAACAGAGGGAGGAAGCAGACCAGGCAGTCAAACAACACTAGCTCGCAGCCTGGAAAGGATGTTTTGCAAATGCTTGTTCCCTGCCAAAGCCCAAAGCGAAGCTTCCTGCTGCATGGCGCTCACCAGCAGAGGTGCCGGGGTAGCCACAGACCTGAAGGTTCTGGCATTACGTTCCTCTAGAGCATCCAACCAATCAAGAACACAAGGGAATCAAAGCCACGCCGAAAAGGTTTTGGGACCAACTTCCTGACACGCAGCCACCAGTTTAGTGCAGGCTCACCATGATCGCCGAGAGGCAGCTGCAGACG
>Ga0182004_10004956_pt1 | contig 10800 bp, 8 predicted proteins | sample Sormic07211540_1_FD_120479 | JGI IMG/M metagenome (GOLD analysis project Ga0182004, IMG submission 120479) | Endophyte microbial communities from Sorghum bicolor roots, Mead, Nebraska, USA - 072115-40_1 MetaG | ecosystem: Host-associated > Plants > Roots > Unclassified | place: USA: Nebraska...
CTCTAGAACTAAAAAAAAATTTTATAAAGAGGGTAGGGCCCCCCCCGTCGGGAAAAAGAGCATTGTTTTTTTGTTTGGGCTCCCCCCCCCCCCCCCCCCCATTTTTCTTGATTTCCATTTGTTCTTTTTGTATTGATTGTCACGCTTACTTTTTTTGGTAGAATTTTCAACGGAAGGATGGACCACCTCTATTCCTTCTTACTACGAAAGTAGGCGGAGTGGGAATTAACTTAACTGCAGCATCCCGGGTTATAATAATAGATCCTTCAGATAACCCATGGTAGTACTAATCCTATTTACAAAACATGTTGCTGCACTATTTTCTCAATACTAATATTGTTGTTAACAGTGATGATAATCAAGCGGTTGATAGAACATACAGGATCGGACAAGTAAGAGATGTTATTGTGTATCGCCTCGTCACATGTGGGACAATAGAAGAACATACATATAGGCAACAGGCAAGATGTTCTTTTCTTAATTTATTGTTTCATGTCATGTTTGTATTTACAAGGAAGTTATCTTTTCGATTTTTCCATGTCATATAATTGTGCCAAATTGATAACTGCTACAGAAAATTGTTGAGAGTTAATTTTTTTGTCATCTGTATGCGTTTGGTGTGAGTTAAGTTTTGTCATTATGCAGACTTTAAAAGTTGAAACTTCAAATGATGTTTTAGAAGGTAAACATTGTGAGCGAAAAATTTCTGAGAAGGTACTCTCTCTCTCTCTCTCTGTGTGTGTGTATATATATATATATATATATATATATATATATATATATATATAAAGAACCTCAAGATTAACTTTTTGAGAATTGTTAAGTATTGGACAATGGTTTTGGGAAATTTCCTCTCTTTTTTTGTTTGTTTGTGCTACAGCAAGGACGCGTTTTATGTGTCCCAGTCCAGGGTTATGATGTTTCACAAACGCATTTGGAACTGGTTAAAATGTATGGCAATACATTTGAAAGGTTAGAAGTTACATCTACTTTCCTTCTTGTTGCATGAAGAAGGGATCATATCACCATTATATTTATAGTTTCTTCATGGAAACACGTTTCAGCTCCTCAGAGTTGAAGAGAGATGTTGATTTGGTTAAGAAGCATCGTTCTATCTTTGATGTATTTAACCAGAGTGCCATCTGTTTGTTACCAAAAGATGTGCCTTCTTGTCCACAGCCTCCATGTCGTTCAGATCGTGTACACAGTGTATGGACTTTATCCTGAATTTTATTCTATTGTGTGCACTGTAATTTTTCTCAGAGCTGATTTAAGTGAATATCTATTCCAGCAATATGGTGTGGGTTTATTACCAAAAGAGAAAGGTGGGTGAAATAAAGTTTTTTTTCTCTCTGCGAACTGAAACCCCTTTACCAACACTTATTCCCTCTTCTATGTGTCATCAAACAGGAACCCAAGTTATGGATTGTTCAGGCAAAACATGCAGTAAACCAACAGCATCCAGCAAAACTGTAAGTATTATATACATGTTGCTATTTATGTTGCCAACGGGAGTATCTCTAGTTCTTGCGCTTGGTGGTTAGCAGGGTGGATGGTGATGTCCAGGATTTATTGGCTTGGGCACTAGGGTAGTAAGGTGCAAGGGGGCACAGGAGAACCTTTGGAGGGCAATGCAACCAATCTAATTATGCTGGGAAAGATCCGAGCCTGTAGTGCTTGGTCTCCGGCTGGTTCTGCTGTGTCAGTATTTGCTAGCTCCAGTTTTATGCTGAAATGGATGAAACAGGGTGGGACAGCTGGATAGGAAGAAAGATGATGTGTCAGGCTGCCCATGTCAATCAAATTTCACCACCTCTAGTCTGCCACATAACCTCTTGTTGTATATCTCTATAAGCTCCTTTTCCAAAGAGTATCTTCTCCATTCCATATCCATCAGACTTATTCTATCCGCTTTCTAATCTAAGTCCTTGATGATAAGTAAAAGATCCTGTTTTTTTCTTCTTCATATCACCTCCCAATTATTGTTCCAACCTCTTAGACTTCTTCTTAGCCTAGTAGCAATTTTTTGCCAATAGTCAATCCCCCTAAGTTTCTGTTTGTCAGGCCATTTGGACAACATCCACTCTCTGAAACCTTCTTGTCTCACCCAGGCTGCTTCAAACCTAAATTTTTTTGATCTGATGTCTTTAAATGTATCCACCTCTAGCAAAGGATTGTGATCTGACCTTATCCTAGTGATAGAATGAGCAGTAACTAGAGGAAAATGGGCCTCCCAACTAGCATTCATGAAAACCCTGTCCAGAACAACCATTATTGGGTTGACTTGCTTGTTTGTCCAAGTATGAAGTATATTGTCCACCACCTCTATGAATTTCTCTCAGGCCAGTGTTAGCTACAAACTCATTAAAGGCGAACATCTGTTGAGAGTTCACATTGCCTGATGATTTCTCTTCAACTCTTCTGACTTTTTGGTTGTTCTCTACCCTTCCTAAATGAATCCATCCTCAATCCTGATTTGGAATGCACTTGAGGGATTTATCCTTTCAGCCAATGCAGACAACATTGTTTTCTTGCAAGAAACTAAGGTCGCTAACATAAGTCAACACATTTTCCTCTCCATGTTTGGTTCTGCATATGATAATTATGTTGCTTTACCGGCTAATGGTACTAGAGGAGCTCTTGGGCACATGAAGATAAACTTTTGTTCCTGCAAGAACGTAGAGATGTTAGGGCACACTTTGCAGGTCAGTTATTAGCAGGGGATTTTAATTGAGTTTACCAAGCTGTTTACAAAAACAAATGCCCAACCTGAACAGAGCTACGATGGATAGAGAGAAAAAACTAGTCCAAGGGGTAGATTGGGGGTTAAATATAACAAATGTTATGTAGACCCCTAGAATACATTCAGGGTTAAGTATAACACATGTTTAGCAAGGGGGCAAAACAAAAAGGAAATATCACCTAGTTAGGTGGACTGTTGTGTGCAAGAGCAAAAAGAAAGGCGGTCTAGGCATCAAAGACGTCAGGAATGAACTCTTTTCAAATTGTGTGAACAGAAAGATGCCTATGTTCACCAAGTGATGGTTAGGGATGTCCAACCCACTTTCACCAGATGGCTAACTGAACTAAACAATGAATGGTTGAAAATTTTGGAAGACACTAACAACATCAAATTAGTAGACACTAACAACATCAAATTAGGATTGTGTGGGCTGGAAATCAGGGAAAGCTGAAAATTTTTCTGTTAAATCCACTTGACTCTCAATGAGAGTGGCCAATCTTTCAAAAACATATGGAAAAGCAAGCTTCCTGCAAAAATTAAGATTTTCTTGTGGCTAATTGAAAATAATGCTATTCTAACAAAAGACAACATGTTAAGAAGACAATGGAAAGGTGATCCTGCCTTTTATTACTGTCTTATTAGTGACACTAGTACCCATTGCTTTATATCTGTTTTCAGTTATTTGGTCGGTAGTTGCTATTGGGTGTGACAAATGGTTGCCAGGGGGCAGAAAGTTTTATGCACTTGGCATTGCAGCAATTTGCTGGGCCATTTGGAAAGCCAGTTTTGTGGCAAGTTGTTAAAGAATCTAACTGAGATCTTATGCCATCCATGAATCCTATTGAGATATTATGCCATCCATGTGCTATTCCACAGGTGGATGACCAAGATGGGGATGACGATTAGGAGATTACCAAGAATTGGCGCATGTTTTGTTTCTTTTCTTGCAAACTGTGATGTTTTTGCTGCTGGTTCTGGATGTAGCCACTGCATTTGATAGAATTTGCTCCTTGGACAAACTGTGATGTTTTTGCTGCTGGTTCTGGATGTAGCCACTGCATTTGATAGAATTTGCTCCTTGGAACAATCTAAAAACTACTTACATTTCCGTTGCTTCAGTAATGGCAAAGGTACTACTTGAGAATAATCTTATCTAGTCCTACCAACAGTGGACACGCCGAGGGCCAGAGAGGATCTTACAGATGCTATTTGTAATTGTATCATATCTACACCCTGTTTACATCAATAATTCAATGTATATTAGTTCACATCCCGCCTATATCCTTGGCCAATGTTCCACGAGGCTCTATTAGGCTAGGCGAAGGGCATTTTTTTATTTTTAGTTTTAGCCCTTTTTTAAAACAATTTTCAAATTTGACATCTAATTTTTTTTTTTCAAATCTAACCCTTTATGTGGTACTTAAAGAGAGGGGTAATCCTAACTAAAGATAATTTAGCTAGGAGGAATTGGCGGGGAGACAAATTGTGTTGTCTATGTTATCTTCCAGAAACAATTCAACATCTTTTTTTTTTTATTGCTACTATGCCAAATTTTTGTGGCGCGCTATTCATATTCTTTATAGTATTGTTTCGCCCACTAGTATCATGTTTTGTTTGACTCTTGGTCGAAACAAGGGAATAAGAATTTAAACATGTTGTTATTAACAGCAGCATCAGCTTTACTGTGGGCACTGTGGATATCGAGGAATGAGATAGTTTTTGATAAATGCAAACCTAAATTTTTTTTGCAGGTACTTTTCAGAGGAACTCACTGGCTGCGTCAATGGGCGAACTTACAACGGCGTGAAGGCCTGAAGGAGCAGCTCCTTTCAGTAGCAGTTCACCTAGAGATGTCGGCTTTAGCGTTTTTTACGGCTTTAGCGTTTTCTAGTTCCAATGATTGACTTGCACATAGATATGTTGGTTATATTTAGTCAAAACCTTTTCTTGTTCCAGTGGTCGTTTGGTCAAACTGTTTTTTCAGCCGGATTTGGGTCAGTTGGGTTAGTTGGTGTTGTAATAATTGGTCTTATTCTATCTACGGATAGGACGAAGCCGGATTTTATTTTTTATTAAAAAAACCCTTTTGATCGCTCTACTATGGTCTTGTTTAGTTCGGAAACGAAAAGTGAAAAGTTTTCGGTACTGTAGCATTTTCGTTTGTTTGTGATAAATATTATCTAATTATAGACTAACTAGGATCAAAAAATTCGTCTCGTGATTTCCAGCTAAACTGTGTAATTAGTTTTTGTTTTCGTCTATATTTAATATTTCATGCATGTGATATAAGATTCGATATGACGGAGAATTTTAAAAATTTTTTGGTTTTCGGAGTGAACTATGCATTTGTATTCTGCCACGCCATGCATTGCGGCGTGGTAGAGCCGCTGACGTGAGATATAATTGGGCAGTTCCTCTACCGCGCCACAGATCTTGGCGCGTCAGGGTCTGGCTGCGTTGCTGGCTGCTTTGTGCGTGTGGTGTTGTGCGCACGTCGGGTTGTGTGCGCGTGTATACGTGTGATTGTGTGTAGCTGCAGCTATAAGCGGGCACTTTGGTCTTATTTAGTTGCAAAAAGTTTTACCAAATAAACACTTTAGTATTTTCGTTTGTATTTAGTAAATATTATTCAATCATAATTAATTAATTAAGTTCATAACTTATAAATTACAGATAAATTGTATAATTAATTATTTTTTTATTCTATCTAATGCTATATATAATATAATGCAAGATTAGATATGACGAGCATCTTAAAATGTTTGTATTCGATGTTTGATGGGGCTCACTCTTTCCTTACTGTAGCATCATTAATTTGACTGGACAGGTGTGTGCTTTTCACCTGTATGTATGGTTCAGATTTGCATCAATTGATAACTATAAATTTTCTCCTACACCCCATCTTGTTTAGTTGCAAAAATTTTTGGAAAATTAACACCTTAACATTTTCGTTTATATTTGACAAATATTTTTCAATCATGGACTAACTAGACTTAAAAGATTCGTCCCGTCAATTTTAGTCAAACTGTGCAATTAATTTTTATTTTCGTCTATATTTAATACTCTATACATGCGTCTAAAAATTTGATATGACGGGAAATCTAAAAAATTTTACAAAATTTGTTGGGAACTAAACAAGGCCTAGAGCATTTCTTCAGAAATAAAAGAGCAAGGAAGTAACAAGAATCTGTTAATCATTCTGATTTGTATGTAATAAAATGTTGTCTAATTATGAAGCTTTAAAAGAATCATCTTACAAGCTACATAATTATTTTTTTATGTATATTTAATATTATATATATATTAATTCGATAGGATAAAAATCTTGAAAAGTTTTACAAACTTTTAAAAAATAAACAAGGCGCAGCAGACACAGTAGCAGAGGCAGCAGGACGCGCAGAAGCAGGTGCAGCAGGCGTGCAGGTGCAGCAGGCAAAGACACACTCTAAGGCTTTGGGCCTTGTTTAGTCCCCCGTCACATCGAATCTTTAGACACATGCATAAAGCATTAAATATAGACAAAAGTAAAAATTAACTGCACAGTTTGGTCGAAATTGACGAGATGAATCTTTTGAGCCTACAACCTAGTTAGTCCATGATTGGACAATATTTGTCAAATACAAACGAAAGAGCTACAGTATCGATTTTGCAAAATATTTTGGAACTAAACAAGGCCTTGGTCGACTTGTTTTAGGCCCTGTTTAGATTGAGTTTGAAAAATCTTTGGATGTCACATCGGATGTGTCGGAAGGATATCGGAAAGGGTTTTTAGAAACCAATAAAAAAACAAATTACATAGTTCGTCAGGAAACTGCAAGACAAATCTATTAAGTATAGTTAATTTATCATTAGCACATGTGAGTTATTGTAGCACTTAAGGCTAATCATGGAGTAACTTGGCTTAAAAAATTCGTCTCACAATTTTCAATCAAACTGTATAATTAGTTTATTTTTTTATCTACATTTAATGTTCCATGCATGTGTCCAAAGATTCGATTGGATGGATGAAAATTTTTTAGATGAGTAACTAAACAGGACCTTAAGTTCCTAAAAATTTTCAAGATTTTTTATCATATTAAATTTTTACATATATATATATATGAAGCATTAAATATAAATAAAAAATAACTAATTATACAATAACTAAATCTAATTTATGAGATAAATATTTTTGAATCTACTAATAGTTAGTTTATAGTTAAATAATAATTATTAAATACAAACGAAATTATCACGATACCCAAATCTAACCTTTTTATTAGTAGTAGTGTGCACAGCAAGGCGAGGTGACGTGACGGTACTGGTGCAGTGCTACTGGCTGAGGCGTTAGACCCTGTACTAATAAAAAAGTTAGCTCGTCAGTAAAGACGATAAATTTTTTAGATGTCACATCGAATGTATGTTGGGAAGAGTTTTAAGAAACTAATAAAAAAACAAATTACATAGCTCGTCAAAAACTGCAAGACAAATCTATTAAGTATAATTAATTTATTATTAGCATATGTGGGTTACTGTAGCACTTAAGGTTAATTATAGAGTAACTAGGCTTAAAAGATTCGTCTCGCGATTTTCAACCAAACTGTGTAATTAGTTTATTTTTTATCTATATTTAATGTTTCATGCATGTGTCTAAAGATTCGATGGGATGGATAAAAAAATTTTGGGTGAGTAACTAAACAGGGCCTTAGATTGGAGATAAAATTTTTTTGGTGTCACATCGGATGTGTTATAAGGATATCGGGAGGGGTTTTTAGTAACTAATGAAAAAACAAATTACATAGCTCGTCTAGAAACTGGAAGACAAATTTATTAAGTATAAATAATCTGTCATTAGCATATGTGAGCTATTGTAGCACTTAAAGCTAATCATGGACTAACTAGGCTTAAAAGATTTGTCTCGCGATTTCAAACCAAACTGTGTAATTAGTTTATTTTTTATCTACATTTAATGTTGCATGCATGTGCCCAAGATTTGATGAGATGGATGAAAATTTTTTGGGTGGAAAACTAAACAGCCTTATTGAGTACGCGAAATTTTTTTGTTGTAGCTACTGTAGCACTTTTATTTATATGTAACAATTATTATCTAATTATGGAGTAACTTGGCTTAAAAATTTTTCTCGCAAATTACAGACAAACTGTGCAATTTGTTTTTATTTTTATCTATATTTAATGCTCCATACATGTGTACAAAGATTCGATGTGATGGGAAATCTTGAAAATTTTTGGAAACTAAACAAGGGCCTTGTTTATTTCCACCTCAAAACTCAAAATTTTTTAAGATTCTGCATCACATCGAATCTTTAAACGCATGCATGGAGTAATAAATATAGACGAAAATAAAAACTAATTACACAGTTTGGTTGAAATATACGAGACGAATCTTTTGAGCCTAGTTAGTCCATGGTTGAACAATAATTACCACAAACAAACGAAAATACTACAGTGTCGCAAATTTTTTCTCTTCACCAACTAAACACGGTCAAGGCCTGAACCTGCCTCCTACACGGTAGTCAGCTATGCACCGAGTGCGTGAGCAGTAGCTCCTGACACAAATTTGACTTGATTTATACAAAACACATGTAATATTTATATCTTCAAATAAATTTATTAAAAAATAAATTAAAAGAACTTTCTAATAATATTAATTATATACTATAGTATTAATATTTATAATATATTTTATTTAAACTTATTTCTTAGAAAACATAAACGATAATTATTTTGGATACAAGAAGTATAATACAACTTTAATATATGTAACCATACATACGCACACAACAGTGGCGAACCCAAGATTTGACCAAGACTAGGGCCAAATCCTGATGGTCAAATTCTAGTGGCCAAAATCCAAAAGCTACAACCTATAGTATAGTTTATAGGATCATATATATACCCACGTGTATCATAGAAAATAAATTTCTCAAGCAAAGTTTGCAAATGTAGAGAAATTCTTAAACTATATAATTAATAGTACATACAATAGCTTACCCATTGTCTAGTGAAGATTTGTTGCATTCGCCTCTTCCACCTCTATGTCCTTAATAACAACTCCTAGTTTGGACAAAACATAACAGTTAATAAGAACAGGGACAACAAAGAACTTAATTTTATTGATTAGTAGGTGAAATCAAGAGAAAAAATAACTAAACTGCTGAACTGAAGAAATACCTTCATTTAACTCACTCATGCCTTCAGCTTCTGGACAAGGGTGGATCAGGGGCTCCCTGGTGGCTTCACCGAATCACTGTCGAGGGGGTGAGCCGGGCAGCCGGCCAGGCCACGCCCTACGCCCCAGCCCCTGCGGCGCTGCCTGCCTGCGCCTCGGTGGCCGCCGCAGCCGTGAGCTGGCGTCAGGGGGCCTGCTCGGCTGCTCCCTGCGAGGCCGTGAACAGGCACCCACAGGCCACGACCACGCCCTGGCTGCGAGCCTGCGACCGCGAGGAGGAGGCACCGAGAAAGGAGGAAGGCGCAACAGGAGCCTGGCCGCCTGTCGTGCCGCCTCGGTCGAGCGAGCGCAGCTGCGGTCATGTGGCGGCGTCGGGTGAGCCTGATCGCCTGATTTTCTTCTCTATCTGCTCTAGTTCTTTTTCTTAATGGGCCTTTATTTTAGGCCAAATCTAAAGAGTTAATTTTTGGACCATGACTAGGACCATGGCCCTACTGGCCCTAGGCCCGCCCCTGGCACACAACCACAATCACACACGCACAGGAGCGGTTGCGAACTTGGACTCGTTTTGACACAGCGGCTCTGCCACGCCAAGATCTATGGCGCGGCAGGTTCTGCCACGTCAGCCATGCACGACTAGTCATATACCGCGTTAGTAGCTTTGTCGCACCGCCATGCATGGCGCGGCAGAGTACAAGAGCCGTGCCATGTATGGTGGCGCGGTCAAAAGGGTTATATTTTAAAAAAAATAAATTTAGGTGTCAAATTTGAAAATTGTTTTTAAAAAATGTTAAAAATAAAAAAATCACGAAGGGAGATCTAGAGTTGTGCTGCCTCACAGAGGGATAATGACGCACGTGTGAGGATGAGGCTAACGGCGGGCATGGTTGATGGAGGGTGAAGGCGGAGAGAAGGGAGCCAGAGGCGATGAGCCAAGGGTGCGAGTATGCATACGCCTTGTTTAGTTCCTAATTTTTTTACTTCTTTCGTTTGTATTTGATAAAAATTATCCCATCATAAACTAACTAGACTTAAAGATTCGTCTCACAAACTGTGTAATTAGTTTTTGTTTTTGTCTATATGTAATCCTTCTTTTACTACTACTACTGCTGCTGCTACTACTACTACTGCTCCTACTACTGCTGTTGTAGTATGATAGAATTCTGGAGAATTTTATCTTTGAAAATCTTTAAAATGTTACATGATGAGTTACTATATGATGAGAGTTTAAATTCCTACCACAGCCATATATACATACTTATTAGACTAAGAACCATACATTTACTGTTTATGAGCATTGAGTGTGGTCAAGCTATGTAGACCCTTAGGAGCTTATCATACGGTTAAAATAAAGATTCACTTGCACGTGCACTCATATATGCTACTTCTACTTCAGAAGTACGCATCTACACACATCCACTTATTTCCATCTCCAGATCCACCTAAAATTATTCTACTACTATCCGAGAGAGAATAGCCAAAAAACATTCTCCTATTTCTGTTATTCCCTGTGAAATAAATACTCGAGTTATCTTGGTTACTACCACTTACTACATTATTCCAGGCTCTGAAAAAAAGAGAATACGAGGAAATAAAAAGGAACAAGTGCCCAAAACCTCGAAGAAAAAAAAAGTGAGACGAGAGGTAAAAATGGATAAGTGTCCGACAACAGAATTAGGGGTACAAGATACCCACCTGAGAGAAAAGAAAAAAAAAGAGAAAAAAAATATAGAGCATCTCATTCTCCTCAAAAAGCTTCAAAGTACAAGAAAGGTATGTATCCCCTCAAAAGAGCAAAAGTAGAATTAGACTTTCACCATTGTTTTCACCATTATCACCATCATCACCATACACCATTCATTCACCACACATGCACATCTTGATTTGA
>Ga0182004_10004957_pt1 | contig 10800 bp, 9 predicted proteins | sample Sormic07211540_1_FD_120479 | JGI IMG/M metagenome (GOLD analysis project Ga0182004, IMG submission 120479) | Endophyte microbial communities from Sorghum bicolor roots, Mead, Nebraska, USA - 072115-40_1 MetaG | ecosystem: Host-associated > Plants > Roots > Unclassified | place: USA: Nebraska...
GAGCAAGAATTGAGAGTAACACTTAGACCTGTGAGTTCTTGCAATCTCATTACATTTTATTTCAATCTGTACCTTTGATAATATGAGTGCAATTTTATGACTGCTCGCTGATTAGCAAATATAGTAGCAATATTCTGTTGCTATTTCTAGTTTACCTTCCACCAATTTTTGCCTTGCTGGACCTGGTAATAGACTCAACCTGCCCAGCGGCCAGCGCTCAAAACGGCAATACTTACTACCAGTTCCATAACTCACCCACAAATAATTGTAAGTTTGTACCTTACTGAATTCATTACAGTAGTCAATGGGACTTTTTGGACCCATGTTGGCCTATCTAAGTAGTTGAAAGGGTGCAGAGATGAAGCCATCTCTTATGTAGGTCGTAGTAGTACACAAAATTGGACCAAATTGTATTCTACACAGCTCTCACGGCCCTTCTCTTTGCACACATCATTTTTTCCCACAGCGGGTGAACCCGAATTGCATTACTTATAGAGTAACTAAATGACAAAGTTTCACCTGTTTACCACTACTTACCTAATACCATACCTGATTAAACTCAAGCACCCAGGGCTTGAGCTTAAACCAGTCACCTGTGAACCATGTTACAGAGTTTAGACCTTTAATAACACAATGACAGAAAGAAGTTAGAGCCACACAGAACTAAATACAAATTAGAACAAAGATGTCATGTGTCAAGGGCGTTGATGCTCAAGGTTGCTGGACCACAGCTATGGAGTTCGTAGCCGGAGTTGGTACTGGCGCTGGGTTTCCTCCCAGAACGCTCAATGGTGAATAGGTGATATTAAGATAGCATAGGTAGATTAGGGAAATTGCTTGATTCTTGAGGTCTGAGTACAGCCCATATAAATAGGCGCTGAGGCCACTAATTAACAGGAATTGAAAGCCATAAAGCCCCTAAACTTAGCCTTCCCTTGCATGCTGATATCCCTGATCTGTTGCTGGGTGCCATTTGGGCATGATCACCATGTGCCTAAGCCTTGCTGGCGCCATCACTGCCCCTGGTTTTGTGCTGCCTGCGGGAGTAATGGCGCCCCCACATGACATCACGAGTGAAAAATGGCAACATCATTGGCGAGATCCAACAGGATTTGTGTTACAGTCGCAATCTTCAAGACTTCGACTGATCACACCATCTTGGATCATTTGGGTCTCCTGGACTCCTTGCTGCTGGTCTAGTTGATGGCACTACAGTGCCAAAGTCTTAAGTACTTCTGCTCCTTGCTAAAGCTCATTACAGCTCTCTGGATTATGCAGCCCTGCCCAATATGAAATGAACAAACAGAGTGAACTGATTATATCAGTAGGAGATTTCGTCCTTTTCTTTTCAGAACAGACATTATTCCTCCCTCTTCATAGAGCCCAGAAAACTGTGGCTAGTCCCCCCACTATTTCTATCTATTGCTAGCCATAGAGCTTATTGACATTTGAAGTTGGAACTGATCTTTTACGGATTTCTGTTGTTTATTATGCAGCTGCAACCTTTAGTCCCAGTCCATCAATTTGATAAATTACCGAGCTACTACATATTTGCTGGTTTTGTTTTTATCCCATTTACCCAGCCTTATCTCCATGAATTTGGAGAAGACTGGTATAATGCCTCACCACGCCGATTATGTGAACGGGCACTAAGAGAGCTTCCAAAGAAGGCTGGTGAACAATTAGTTATCCTATCTCAGGTATTTTTCTATTATTCCATTAATTTGCTACCCTCATACATTTTTTGTTTACCCTTTCAGTATTCAATCTGAAACATTTTGCATATGCTGTTTCCATTAACTTGAGATAAATTTATCTTTGTACTGAATATTTGTGTTTCAGGTTCTAATGGATGATATCAATGTCGGTTATGAAAGGCTTGCTGAACTACAGGTATGTTATTTTACTATATATACGATCCCCTGGTTCCCAGTTACCCACTGCCGAATGGCATATATCCTGAGTAATCAAGCTGCCCTAATATCGCATGATCAGGTAAAGAAGGTAAATGGTGTGGAGGTTGAAAACCTGAAGCACCTGTGCAGCCTCGTGGAAGGCTGCACCGAAGAAAACTTAAGGTTTGACTTGGACGATGAAAGAGTCATTGTCCTGAAGTACCAGAACGCAAAGCTTGCCACATCCCGGGTCCTCAAACGGCACAGGATACCGTCAGCCATATCGAGCGACCTTGTCGAAGATGAAGCAACTAATGGCGAGGTTGAGACATCATGCACCAGCTAATGCGGGCCTCTTTTTAGACCTAGTTAGGGAGTTCCCCGATGAAGCACGGTTCAAGGAGCGAGCTGCATTGTTGGCGAGGCAAGCGCATCCACCTGAAGTACATGGCTTCACTCGCTAGTTGCTCCCTTTTGGGCGGCTTCAGTTTTTTGACGTAAGGAGTAAGATTATGAGCTCCGGAGCTTTTCGGCCTGAATGTAACAGTAACGTAATCATTCTTTTTTATTTTTACTAAACATTCATTTTTGCCATCGTTGGCATGGCGCACCCACATGGTCTGTATCATCAGGAAACATATGTACAGCACAGGAAAAAATAATGTTTGAAAAGGAAAAGAGTTGCAGCTCAATATTTGTGCCAGTGTTATTAAGTCGTCCAATAAATCGTGACTAGTCATTATTCTGGCCTCGATCAGGAGCTATGGCCTAAGGCCAGTCATGGTGTTTCATCATAGTGTCATAGGCAGCAACATATTAATGAAGAGAGAGGTGATAAGGGAGTAGAGAAAGTTTCATGGGTTGAAAACTATTGACTAGGTTATGAAACCCCCCACTTAGGATGGTCTAATTAGGGCACTCCAATGCAGAAACTACCATAGTTTCTATAAACATTAATTCTAGTGTCACCTAAATATTTTGTTGATGTGGCAAGATAGTTATTGAAAAGAGAGAGTAAAAATTATAAAAACTATCATAGAAACCATGTCTATATGAGATCTAAGATATGAAGTGATATAATTGGCTGAGAATGGAGAGAGAATAAATATGATTGGATAAAGAATTATTCTATAAAAACTATATCTGCACCGATTGGTTTTCTGGTCGTCGGATGACTGGTCACAATTAGTTACTGGACGATTAGAAGGTGGACGATTAGAGTGAAAAACATAATGCAATTCAGTTTGACGACATTTTTTGCTTTGCTTCCTAGGCCTTGTTTAGTTCTAAAAAAGTTTGTAAAGTTGTGTAGATTCTTCGTCACATCGAATCTTATGAGACATGTATGAGAGTATTAAATATAGATAAAAGAAATAAGTAATTGCACAACTTATCTGTAATTTGCGAGATGAATTTTTTAGATTTAGTTAGTCTATGATTAGATAATATTTGTTAAATATAAACGATCCATTTTGCAAAAAAAAAATTGGGACTAAACAAGACCCTAGGGGGAAGAAGAAATCGCCCGTCCAGTGATTAGATTAGATAGAAGTAAAGGGTAGGGGAAAGGGCAGAGACCCGGACGGCCGCAAGAGAAACCACCAGCGCCAGGTGAGGGCGCGCGGGCGCGGCGCCGACCGGCGAGCTGAGTCCGGAGGAGGCCGACTGCCGAGTGGGGCGTGATGGACCATTCACAGCCTTGAAACTATCTCGTGGGTTCACCACATGCTGACCTGTGGGATTGCCCTTTTGACTTCGCTGTCACGCTATACAGAATGTTTTACTCCCTGCGTCCTAATAAAAGATATAAATTCTATGTTTGATACTAATTATTTTTTCCAAAAGTTGACCAATTTTATAGAAAAAATATCAACTTTTGCACTTCCAAATAGATTTACTAAAAACGATACATATTTTATAATTAATTTTAATCTAATGATTGTTCGTTTGGCTGATAAGTCATGGTAGAAAATACTGTTAGCTGATTTGTTGTGAGAGAAAAATACTGTTGAATGGCTGGCAGCAACAATTCATATTTAAATATTACTGTTGGTTGGATAGCTGAACAGACACAAAAGCAAAATGCAATACTGTACAGGAAAAGTTATGTTTCTTTTTTAAAAAAGAGAGAAAAAATACAAAGCAATCACATCTATTCGATGAGGAAAAATTGCAGGGTATCCACATTATCTTGCACCTAGTTGAGGACATCCAATAGGAAGCGGCAAATCCAAGTTATCAACAATCCTGAATGTTCTTGGGACCATCCTGTCAACATACAGTGTGCCTTCAAGATGATCACATTCATGCTGGAGGATGCGTGCTTGCCATCCTGAGGCCTGTACCTTAATGGCGCTCCCATTTCGGTCCAGACCTGAAACCTCAACGTCTAGATGCCGCTCCACGACCGCCCTATATCCATCAACACTGACATCTCGGGAAAACAAGCATAAGATCATACACAATACAATTAGCACAATGCAATGCAGCTTTTGTATTCAGAGAATAAAAGTAATTCCATATGCAAAGTTACAAACTACCATCGACAACTGTTAATACTGCACAAAAGGAGCATTCTATTATGTACCTGAGACATCCCTCAAAAAACAGCGCAGTTCTTTTACTTGTGTTCTTAATCTTGGGGTTGATAATAATCTGGGTTCAAGGGAAAGCACAGGGCATGAGAAAGTTCCAATGTTCAATGGGCGGCGAATTGCAAAACAATGTGGCAAAATGTACCGACAAGAAGATCAAAAGGACGGCGATCTTGTGCTTCGATTTCCTTCTTGGGTGCATAGCTGATGTACTCTTGCGTATCCTCGAGAACAATAATCTGTAATTCGATGATTAATTCTCAGAGCATGTTTGTAACAGAACAGCAGTTTCGGTGATTAATTGGGTGCCATTCATGATTGAACGAACACCAGCAATAGAACTCCCAAGGCGAAGAATGAATCAGCCATACCCTGAGCGGGACGCCGATCTGCGGGGCGGCGAGGCCGACGCCTGGAGCCTTGCGCATGACGTCGACCATCCGGTCGATGATGCCCTGGACCTTCTCGGACCGCACGTCCCCCGGCGCCACCTCCTGCGCGGGCTCGTGCAGGACGGGGTCGCCGGCCTTCACGGTCCCCGGCGTCACCGCCATCGCTGTGGACGCGCCGCCGCCCTTGCCGCCCAGCAGCCCGGATAGCCAGCCCCCGCCGGCGTTCGCCCTCACGCTTCTCCACCGCCTGCCTCCTACGGCACTAGCGGCGACTGCGGAACCAGTGAGCGGCGCGGCGGGGACGCGGAGGAAGGCGGCGGCGGAGAGTGGACGAAGGAGCGCAACCATCTTCTTGCTGTAGCTACCAGTTGCGGCTGGCTGGAGACTGGAGTGGGTCACTGGGTGGAGTTGGTGACTGTGACGTGTTAAGTGGGCTGGGCTTTCGAATATACTTGTGTAGAGGCCCAATTATATATTCTGTCCATGGCCCAACTATATTGTTGCCCGTGACGTGAGCACGCCGTTGGAGCTGGAGGCGTCGCTGAGGATGAGGAGCGGCCACTCTCTTGCAAATCAAGCGTACAATCATTCAAAACTTGTCTTTAGGAGCTTTTAATTTAATGTTCTATGTACCAATCCTTCTCATGCAAGCAGCTGCTCCCTTCTTCAGAGGCTGCAAGATGTAAATTTTGAACCTTTTACTCTTGTTGCAGCTTTATGCTGCTAATAAAATTTGGTTTTGCTGCCAAAAAAAAAAGAGGATGAGGAGCGGCAACAGCAAGAGATCCTCCTCAGTCAATTCATCTGTACCTTGGTCACCTACAGGTGGACCCGATGCATATCAGACCTACCTGACAGTGACAAATGCACCGTGCACCACCAGCAAACCGTTGGCCCTCAGCTTCCTCTTGAAAAAGGGCAAGCATGGTATTCCAACAGATATATATTTCGCAAATTCTGGTCAAAGCAACAGCCTCACATGTTTATATGCAAGTTACATACAATAATATAAATATATATGTGTCGAGTGAATCATGCGTTGGACATTACATTCCCCACAGAGGGAGGAGAAAACCCCAACTGAAAAAAAAAACTAGTCTGTTTATGCACATCAGCATACACCTCCTGTGATCTAACAGCCCCACGGGTGCTCCAAAAACCTGACAAAAACTAGATCCAACGAAGCACACAGGGTCTGTCAAAAATCCGGAGGAAAAAAAGCACTTCCACATCGACAACACAAAGTATCGCCTTTTCCAAACTTCAGCGTGGTCCAAACGACGGTAGGAAAGTAAAGATCATATACTGGTGTAACACCAGTGAAAAACAATATAGTGAACGTAAGTGTGCCAGATTTTCGTTTGCCAAACTGTCCCTTCAGATCCTTCTTTTGGTGAGGATGATCTTAGGGTTTGGCATATGAAGGTGGCTGCTGTCAACTGCTGTGTCCATTTCTTTAGACAAACTTGGATGAGGATGTACCTGAGAGATCGAGTTCCAAATAACATCAGGAGCTTAAATAAAACACAGATTATAATGAAAAGGGTAATCTGTAGCTAAGCCCAAAATCAGAAGGGAATAGCTAAAACTTTTTGAACTTCTCTTAGGCCCGGTTTGCTTCCTGGGGAATGACCCCCAGGATTCACGGCTGGATCGTTACTTCAATTTATATTAGCTTTCCAGGGCCGGAATCGTTCCTGGTGTCGAATCGCCCCAAACGAACGGAGCCTTAAAGGAATCACTTAAACCCATATGAACAAAAATCAAGAAGGAAACAACAAGGATGTTGTCGGTGCAACTAACCTCATAGCTGCGGAGCAGGCTGGCAATCAACATCGATATTGCAAGAACCACAAACTTCTGCCCAACACATTCTCGACTCCCAGAACCAAATGGAAGAAATGATTCGGTCTTGGCACACTCACTGAAAACATTTATCCTATTTGATCCTTTAGGTGCTCCAAATATTTCTGCGGTATATTAAGGACACAAAGCAAGAGATTAATCATCAAGAATCTTGCAACATAGTAAAGGCCTAACAAATGTTGACTAATCCATATGCACACTGACAATAATGAAGTGATGGATATAGTCTTCAAAATACTGTTACAAACGGCCTGCTGCTTATATATTCAATCATACTTTTTCATGCCATAAATGAAATATCTCTCAACACAGAAAAGTGTAAAAAGAAGAGGGATCGAGAGAGACCTCTAAGATCGACATCCTTTTTAAGGAACCGATGAGGATTGAACTGGTCAGCATCATCACCCCAAACAGAAGCATCCATTTGCACGAGATGCAAAGGAACTACTAGTATTGATTGAGCTGGCACAGTTATACCCGAGCCAAGCTTCAAATCTGGACTCAAGGAAAATGAAATCCAAAGTGAGCCAGAATGGAAAAACATATGGTAATCAAAACTGGCCTATAGGTGACTTGTGAGCTTCTCTTGTGGCTTAAATGTACAGAGCAATCAGTATTGAACTTTAAAACATAATGATCTCGACACACACACCAAAAAAAGGATTGGTAAAGGCATTCAAAAGGTCTAGAAAATATGCATACCATGTTTCAAAGAACATCGCTGCAGAAGAGGTCCAGCAGGCAAAAGGCGAGCAGATTCACATACAGTAGCAAGTAGGACTTGCATCCTTAGCAGATCGTCAACCTCCAGTTTAGATGATTCATTACAGACTGAAACAATCTCCACATGTAGCTGCAAAATAGAAGTAGCATGAGTGGAGAGGTGTAACTCACACATAAAATATGGGTGGATAATAGTGGTCCATCCATTCTAATATATATAATGATTGAAGGGCCTTCTAGATTGTCCACACTATTGTAAGGTGAGTGAAGTTACATTTTAGAAACCTTTCTATGCAGTCAATGCAACACAAAATGAGATTCTTTATTATTTAAACAATTAACATGTAAAAAATCCATGAGAGTTGTATTCATTTGAATAAGAAAACACCAACAACCATTCATTAATGTTAATATCACAAGAGAGCAACTTAAATAGTTTGCAACAGAGAAAATAAAGAAGCCAATACATACCTGATCTTGCAATTCTGGGGACAAGACAAGCTTTGTCAAAATGTTACCAATCAAGTTAGCAGAAGCGGAAATACCATGCAACATCAAACCCATGATGTTTCCACATATTTCCTCTTCTGAATTAAGTGGTCCTCCAATAGCCCCATGGAGACAATGACTTGCCATCATGTTGTCTAAAACACGTCTATTTGGATCTGTCCCTTTACTTTTCAGATAAGATCTCTGATCAAAATGATTAAGTGAACTATTTTGTCTTGATTTTCTGACAACGCTCTCTGTTAATATCTTCAGCTTAGCACATAGGGTCCGATACCTCCTATAACTAGGTCTCCAGAACGGTGGAATTGCATAAGAAGCCCAGAAGCAACCATCCTTTGCGACCAGCATAAGAAGTTCCTCATAAGCAGAAGCGTCAGACCATTCGAAGAAGGCATCACCCAAAAGGGTTGCACCAATGATATTAAATGCCATGTGCTGGGAGAAAGATCTAGTGTCCATAAAATCCTTGGACATAATAGTGTTGATTCTATTCAGGACAGCATCGATAATTTTAAATGAGCTTTGACTAGCACCAACTGTAATTTTTTCATTCAGAAACATTTTCAGAGAATCTCTTGTCCTTTTGACCTAAAATTGCAGAACGAAAGGATTACAAAAAGTAATAAAAAGGTCAAAAGTAATTGAACATGCCCTCTGCCAATAAACATGTGATAATGCATCAATACAGACTAGAAACAGGAGAAATGTAATACTGTAGAGCCCACACGGATTTTGTTGCATGGAGATGCATACCTTTTGGAATAAGGACACAAATAAGCCAAGTTTTCCACAAGCTAAATTATATGTTCTCCCAGTCAATGGTAACTTATCTTCAGCCTTTGTTAGCACCTCCTTAACTAGAGTAGGATCTATAACTGATACAAGTAGCTGAGAGGGTCCTACCCACAGGCGAACAACTGGGCCATATCTCCCATGCAATTTTGACAGAAAACCTGCAAAATGAAATAGTTCGGAGGGAAAAGATATCAGAATTGTTCAATGTGCTGTATACTATTAAAGAACGACTCATCGTTGCCATAATAAGGCTAAAATGTCAAACAATTGTTTCCATCATTAGTAAAGACTCATAAAGTAGTATATTGCTAGTTCACGATAGTAAATCTGCTAGCAATACAGAATATTTGATGGAACAAAGTTGAAGCTTTAATGGCATGGACTCTAAAGTGCTCAAGTGGGACATCCTATGCCCATGCTCAAGAACAGCACAAACAATGCTGGAACACATGGGACCGAATATTATTCAACAACAAAATAATGCAGCAACCTATGTATACCCATTTCTGGCTGGTAGTATTTAAAACACAGCACCCTCCATGTTAGGTCTACTTGCCTAGTAAGTTCTACTCACAAAAAAATGCACATTCCCAGGAAAAAAAATAGCATATCAGTCCGTATAACTTATAAGACTTGACAGAGATAAAATCCAAGGAAGATTTGTCAATAAAAAGAATTTGAAAAGTAACTTGATTTCCTCTTCTGCTTTTCTCCCCTGATAAGAGGGAAACCTAAAAGAGCAGGATGAAGATACATACTACAACTAGATCATGGCAAGAACAGAAAACCTAATAAATTGACAAATTTTGAATTGGCCACTCAGAAGTAGAACTGATCTAGACACTATGATCCTAAAGTATAAAATTGTATTAAAGATATGAATATTCTGATCAAAATTCAAACAGCAAGACAAGGTTAATCACAGATCATCAGTGAACCTGCAGAAATAAATCGCAATTTAAGGTAACTGTGATGACCAGTGCAGTTCTTGCGTGGACAAAGCATCAAAGCTCAGTGAAGTAATTTTGCAGTGTTGCACCAATTGTACGGATCACATCTCATATTACCAGTAGCAGCCAAACCAAAAAAAAAAAAGAACATGGATCGCTAGCGCATAGGCCCCAGCCTCAAATGGTCTAATCCCACCTAGTCAACTCCTACCCAGATCACGCTATACTAAAGCAAAATTCCACATCAATCAATCAAAAGCAATAAGAAATCCCCCAACAGATCAGGGCTAAAGTAGTTAGCTAGTGCCCACCATCTCAAGTAGGAAGGAGCTACACAAATCAAGAATCTAATCTCTCCCTCCAATCACATCCAGTCCCCAATCGAACAGTACCCAAATGGCACGTAGGCGTCGAGTAACTCAAACATACTGTACGGAAAAATTTACCAAGTGCAGAGATCGCACCCGCGCAAAATCACAATCCCATACCAACCACCAAGCTAACTGAACCCAACCAACTGAACCGAATCATGTTAACATGAACAAAGAGTTAGGTGGAGAGAGGAACGGCCACCAACCGGTGATGTCGCCGCCGTCGCGCAAGACGGCGGCGAGTCCGGGGTCGGCGAGGAGCGCGCGGGGCCCCGGGATGCGGGAGCCGAGCGCCCAGAGGCGAAGCAGCGCGGTGACGCGGAGGAGCAGGATCCAGGTGACGGCGAGGAGACCCGCCCACAGCAGCGCGTTGGTCCCGCGCCGCGCGTAGTCCCGGAGGAAGGCGCGACCGCCGCCGACGCAGGCCGGCCAGGCGGCGGGACCGGCGGTGATGAGCGCGCCCAGGAGGGTGAACGGCACGCCCGCGGCGTCGCAGGAGGAGGAGGAGGAGGAGGAGGAGGCCATGGCCCGCGAGGGAGGCGAGATTGGGGTGGGAGGTGCAGCTGCCAGCTGCCTAGTGCCTAGCTGGCGGAGCTGCGAGGCAGGCAGCGAGAGGAGCTCGAGCTCTCCCGGGAAGAAGAGAAAAAGAGGGAGGACGACGGGACATTCGCCTACGGCTCCTCTATTACAGCCTCTTCTGGTCC
>Ga0182004_10004958_pt1 | contig 10798 bp, 9 predicted proteins | sample Sormic07211540_1_FD_120479 | JGI IMG/M metagenome (GOLD analysis project Ga0182004, IMG submission 120479) | Endophyte microbial communities from Sorghum bicolor roots, Mead, Nebraska, USA - 072115-40_1 MetaG | ecosystem: Host-associated > Plants > Roots > Unclassified | place: USA: Nebraska...
GCCATTGAGATGGGGAAGCTTCTGGGGAACTCACGATCCCCTTTCTGACCTTCTTTATTTATTTCTATTCTTTTTACAGTTCAGTCCCTAGTAAAGTCTATAACTACAATATACATCAACACTAAAAATACCACAATAGGATGCTCATATCTTATTCTATACTACATCTGGCCATAATAAAAGCATGTCGTTCAGACAAGAATCAGTTCCATTTCAAAACTACAAAGCATAACATTTAAATTGCTTAGTTCAAAAACCAGTAAGTTACAGTACATATGTAGAATTAATTGTATTGGAAAATACTTGCTCTAAAGCTTGTAAACTCAAAGGACTTTAAGAATACAAGCAATATGTGTCCTGCGTTACCACAGAACTCAATACATCTTGAAATATATCGGACTATATATATACCATCAGTGATTATCACTAAAACCACAATAGGATGCTCATATCCTATTCTACACTACATCTGGTCATGAAAGCATGTCGTTTTGACAAGATTTAGTCAAAATTTCAAAACTACAAAACATAACTTTTTAATTTGCTTAGTTTGAAACCCAGTAATAATAAGATATATATGTAGAATTGTATTGAAAAATGCCTGCAAAAAGTTGTAAAAACTCAAAGGACTTCGTGAATATACCTAGAAGAAATTATTGATCGAATGAAAAGGTCACGCAAAGTAAAAAAAAACTATTGTACAAAATATCAACAACACGGACCCTCCAGAGGCAGATCGATCTTTATACATGCCACTCCTCTTTCCAAGACCCGAACAGAGCAACAAGCATCCCATGCAAAAGGTGCTTTTCAAGTATATGAATTGAAGTTTCTCCCGCCGCATATATTCTGACTCCACTCACTCACTCACCAATCTGCCGTCTTCTGCTCATCATGCATCAAACCCTGCGTACACACACCAAACACAAGGACCACGCACGCTTTACGTTTCTTGGTAGCTGAGATGCTCCTCCTGTATGTCCGTCTGTCACTCCCAGGAGCTCCTCCCATAGTCTCATCCCATCCCATGGACGGACGCAACAATCGCAATGCATTGCATTGTATTGCATTGCATATCTAGACCCTAGCTTAGCAGCCAACAAAGAACCATTCAGGAAGGAGCCGAGTAGGAGAGACCAGTACACCATCGTTATTCGATTCTCACTAGATAGCTTGCTCTAGTTGCCCTTTATCGCGCTCCAAACCCAAACCCAACCAACCTAGCTAGCTCTCCAAGACTGTCGTCGCCCTTGCTTAAAAGATCACTGGTTTTGCAGCGCAGCTGACTTCGTTGTTAGTGAGATTTAGCTAGCTAGGGGATCAGCTAGCTACATGCCATGGAGAGGTGACGACGTGTTGATCAATGATGTCTGAGTAGAAGCTGCAGTAGTTCTTGATCGACTTCTTCAGGGTTCAGACAGACAGGTGCACCTAGTATAGACATGTATCCACAGATGGTATATCATGCAGATGTGCGGGCGAGGGAGAAGGAGTTGGCGGCGGCGGCGGAGAGGGGGATGGGCTGCTCCTCCTGCGCTCCCTTTGGCAGGATGATATCGAGATTTATCATGAAGTGCAACGGTACCTCCTTAACACTCTTTTAGTTTTGAGTTCGACAGTAGAAGAGCTATGCATCTTTCATTGAATTCTGAATTCCTGGTCATCGTTTGGATGATCATCATCGTATTCGATTTTGCTCGTACAATTTTGCTTCTTTGTTCGTCCTTTGGGGAAAACAACACATGTTCCTGCTTGCACGACTGATTCTTTACATCGATCTTCCTTGATCTGCCAATAACCTTTCAAATTCAAGTTCATTATGTCTTTATCCTCTTGTCTGCTACTAGTAGGAAGAGAAGGGCGCGTGAGGTACGACGAGAGGATGGGAATGGACTACGCCATGGCGTACGCTCCCGCGCAGACATGCTACGTGCGCCCAACAGCTGCGCGCACCGTCACCTTGGCCACCACCACCGGCACCAACGCCGCCCGCGCCCACGCCGACCATCCGGATGCACATCCACCGCGAGCGCACGCAACGACGACGACGACGACCCTGCCGCCGGGCACGCCGTCTTTTGCACCGGCGGGCGCCCCTGCCCAGCAACGCGCCGGCCCCGGCATGCCACCACGCAAGCCCAAGAAGAAGAAGAAGAAGAAGCAGGTCCGGTTCACGCCTTCAGGGGCGCCGGTGCCGCCGCACGACAACGCCACGGCGGCAAGCGGAGGCAGTGCGGCCAGCGCCACCTACCACCACGGCCCACCGGCGGCCGATCCGTCGTACTCCCCGGCGCCACCGGCACACGGCGGCCACCACGGATACGCTTACGGGTACGGCCGGTACGCGCCGTCGCCGCTGCCGCGGTGGGAGATGCTGGGGACGCCGAGGCGGCCAGAGTACTTCTCCAGCGAGTACAGGTGGTACTACCCGACGCCGGTGCGCGAGGGCATCTACAGCATCGCCACCGACGCCAACGGCCGCCTCACCACCATCTTCAGCGAGGAGAACCCCAACGCCTGCACCATCGTCTGAACTCTCAACATTTGGTCACTGTACTTTGTCAGAGATTATCATCAGAACAGAATAAAAAAATGATCTTTCCTTTTTGGTAACTTATTATTTCTTTGGACGAATATAATTGAAAGTCGTAGTTAATTAGGTGAAGGAATATGGTTCTTGTAGACTCGTGTAAATATGTAAGCCACTAAAGTTGGCGAAATGGATTAGTTCGAATGTCTGATGCTTCGGCTTTAGCTATATATATCATCTTAATTTGAACCGTGCGTGTTGCCTTTTCGCGGAAGTTGGTGGGGAAACACCAAACAGGGACTCACAAACCATTTTCTTGTTCGGTTTCACTCCTTCCATTTCAAATTATAAACTTGTTTTAACTATGACATTTTTTAAAAATACACCAAGCTCTAAGAACATATCAGATCAGTATAATAGATTTTTTTTTTTGAAAAACTTGGTCAAAATTTAGAAAAGACTGACTTAGAACACAGTCAGAACAGAGTACCGTTTGTTAATCCTTTGTTTGCTTGATTCAGAAACTGAGGCTCTAATATTTCAGTTTCAGCACACTCGAGAGATGGTGTTGGACCAAGCTAACAGCGACACATTTTACTCTTGAGACTTCTACATGTATGTCATTATAAAAGTTGGTTATTACCTATAAGTCATTAAAAAATTGAGCTCTCATAGGTGCCACTGCTCTAAACTCTTTTACCCTTCATGCCATTTTCGTCAGATTTGGCTCTAATGGTGTCAAACCGCGAGCGTGAAAAGTCAAAAATATCCTCAAGGCTGAATATGTAATTGATTTTTTTGAGCATCTTAATGACCTCAAGTGAAAAAACTCAGAACTACAAAGTTATAGATCTCGACAATATCTATAAGTTTTGTATAAAAATTATCTTCATTGAATTCCATACAAAAAAAGATATGATTAATATGTCTTAGAAAAAAATATTTTTTATACAAAAACAAAAAAAATATTTTTTTATACAAAAACAAATAAAAATATTTTTTATATAAATATTGTAGATCTTGACGAGATTTACGACTTTCTAGTTTTGAATTTTTTTTATTTGAGATCGTTAAGATGCTCAAAAAAATAATTGGATATTTAGACATGAGGGTATTTTTGACTTTTTATACCTGCAATTTAACACTGTTAGAGTCAAATCTGACGGAAGTGGCGTAGAGGATAAAAGAGTTTAGAGCAGTGGCACCTATAAGAGCTCAATTTTTTTTAATGACTTATAGATAATTACCAACTTTTATAATGGCATACATGTAAAAGCCTCTTTACTCTTTCCCTTCCTCCCCTGATCCTGTTTTGTCATGTGGCAGCACTGTTCCATATGGTGTCAAGAGGTTCAAGCCTCCAGCCACGTGTTATTTGTTACTAAGCTTATACATTCGAAGGAAAATAGATATGTTTTTTTGTGATAACTAGATGACATTCTGAAATCTTTTAAATAATGTTGTACTTAGATCATCTTTTACATTGTCATGGATCACATATCTGCAATAAGAGCTAATAGAGCGCTCAATGTCACGTTTAGTTGTAAGAATGACTCGAGTTGGCTGTGGTGGGGATCTTGTCCCCAACAGTGACGTAACAAATTGTGTGTGCTTGCATCAACATTGTGATTGTCGCTTTGTCTAAAAATTCATGGCTGCTAATACTGTTCATTGATTTATTATGAGAGAAAAATACTGCTGAATAGCTAGCAGATTCGGCTGATAAACTCAAGCGAATAGAACCTTGGTATCTTCGTCAGCAAATTAGTAGACCATCTTGTTGAGAAGCAATGCTCTTCAAAACAGAGCAAGGTGACTCCAAAATGTTCAGCAGCATGGATACGAACGAGAAAAAAATACTACTTCTAGTGATGGATATCATTGTTGGTCCTGTGTTTCCATGGAATTGAAAATCTGAGAAACTAAGCCTTGTTGATTCCATCTATCTACTATGTGTTTTATAGGAATAAAAGCTTTCTGACTAAATTATATACATGGGGATAAAAGCTTCTTGACGTTAGGGCCAAGGGCGTGTTTAGTTCCCCTTGCTAAATTTTAGCTAGCTAAACTATTTTAGCTACTATTAGACGACTAGTAGGACTAAAGTATTTTAGCTTTTGTTTAGTCATTGTGTTTAGATATTTAACTACTAAAATAACTAAAGTTTAGTTGACTAAAATTTAGCAAGGGAAACCAAACAAACTCTTAATCTACGGATTGATAGCTAGTGTGTCTGACTACTTTATAATTTTCTTTTGTTGATTGACTGTGTTTTTTCCCTACAGAGGTCAAGAGCATTCTAAGAATAATGGTATTAACTCCAAGTATTTTAAAATATTAATAAATACGTTCTTTATATAAAAAAAACTAGCAAAATGCTTGTCTTAGCTTGTTACTACCTCCGTCCTAAAAAATATAAATCTTAATCTAGAGAAGTCAAAGATTCTCAAATTTAATCAAGATTATAGAAAAGGGTATAAATATTTATATTTTAAAATATATTTATTATAAAATTATATTCTATGCTTTAGTGTAATGGTACTTATTGCATGTCATAAATATTAATATAATTTTTTTTTTGCGAACGATAAATATTAATATAATTATATATATTTATAATCAAACTTAATTGACTTTGCGGTAACGAGAATAAATTTTTGTTGGGACTACGGGGAGAGAGTGAGTGAGAAAAAAAAAAGTTGTCTCAGCCCAAAACTGGCCTGTTCGCTTCTGCAGGCCACCGAGCTGTGGCAGTGGCAGGTGCACTGTTGCTAACTTGCTATGATGGCTTCTAGAAGGCTGTGGCCCAGACACCACCACCATCTTGTTGCCTTCCCTTTTTACGATTTGATTTGATTGGTGTCATGGATCGGATGTGTTGGAACGGTCGATGAGCGAAACGAAGCGGCTGCACCTGTGAAATATCTAGGAGTAGGGTGTATGCGGCGTACGTCCTGCATGCTCCAGCATGCGTGTGCAAGATGATGCTGGCATCTGATCGAGAACAACTCTTGGTCTTGGTCTTGGTCTTGGAGGAGCGCGGCGGGAGCCCAATAATTCCATCTCATCTCAAGATTTGTGATCGCACGCGTGCAGGCGCTTTACGTCAATACTGATACTGTTCTAGAAGAGCAGCTAGGAATCCGTAGCATTTCGTCATATTCATACGTAGGCATATACTCCTACTATGGTGGTAGCAGTTTGTCGGTAGGCACATTACGGAGTCCTCCTAGAAGTGAATAAGGCCGAATAAGGCCTTGTTTAGTTCTTAAAAAATTTTGCAAAATAAACACTATAGTATTATCATTTGTATTTGATAAATATTATCCAATCATAGATTAACTAGACTCAAAAGATCCGTATTGTAAATTACAGATAAACTGTGCAATTAGTTATTTTTAATTTATATTTAATGCTCCATGCATGTGCCGCAAGATTCGATGTGACAGAGAATCTGAAAAATTTTGTAATTTTTTTGAGAACTAAACAGGGCCACCCAAAAACCAAAAAATTTTCAAGATTCCCATCACAAAGAATCTTGCGACACATGTATGGAGCATTAAATATAGACGAAAACAAAACTAATTGCACAATTTGCCGGTAAATCGCAAGATGGATCTTTTGAGTTTAGTTAGTCTATGATTAGATAATAACTACTAAATAAAAACGAAAGTGCAACAGTATTCGAAACCAAAAAAAAATTGGAATTAAACAAGGCCTAAATAGCAGGGAAAATTGCATGCGCCTGTTGTGCATAGAAGTGAATAATAGCCTCTTATTCGTTGGTTGATAAGTCGTGGCAGAAAGTACCGTTGATAATTCAGCTGATAAGCTCAAGCGAACGAGGCTGCCGCGATCACTGCACTGTGCAGATACAGGTGAGAGCACGACAACAAGCAACAAATCATGGCAATTTGTCTGCCGTTCTAGGTGGCATGATTATCAAGGCAACAAACAAATCAACAAGTTTTGGCAAGCTCATCACGTACAAAAGGCTGCCAAAAATAAAAAAAAAAATTTTGGCGCGATCTAGCTAGGCAGCAACAATAGCTGTCGATGAAGGGGAGGAAACATGGTCCCAAAATTTTTGCAAAAGACAGGAACACCACCATCTGGGTCTGGGCAGAATGCGCTGCGCAAGTGCTCATCTCACGAGTCACACCATGTGACCGTGTGTGCTTGCTTCTAGAAACTTGTCCTTCGTCCGATCTTTTTGGCAGTTAAGAGATTGGTCATGAATATATGTTGTGGACACGAAAACCGGTCGATTCTTTTTTGGCAGCAAGAGATTGGTCATGAAATTATATGTAATATATGATGTGGATACGAAAACCGGACCACTAGATATTGCGTGTGCTCTGTTGTTCTTGTGTCCCATGCGTCGTCGTCCTTTTCAAATCACGATCGAGTAGCTTGCACCATGATGCCCTTTCCATTTTTTTTTTGGTACAAACAAGTCCAATTACGGTAAGAGCCAGATTCCAAGTCGTTCTCTTATCCATTTAATTTGAGCACATGATCATCACTAGCCACAAAAAAGGGACGCATATATACTTTTGTTGAGAATGATCTTTTCGTCACCAAGCTTTGAGGTCAATTCCAAAACACATTAAAGAAAGAAATCTAGGAACAGAAATTATTCGCAAACTCGATTTCGTGACGGTGTGACCGGTTTTCTCTCTCTCTCTCTCTCTCTCCATCTCTAGTGGCCTTAGGAAAAAGGGTTGGGGGAGGCAGGCAAGCCCTGAGGTGGGGATGGGAGAGACGGTGGTGAGGTGGAGGTGACGGTGACACTGTCGAAGCGGACGGCGGAGGATGCAACTAGGCCAAAGTTGGGACGGGGGCAACCATGGCCATAGTGGAGGAGAGGAATCGGGAAGAAGGAGATTGCCACGAGTGTGGTAGGGTTTTGCTAGAGCAACACGACTATGACCGTAGCTGCGAAGCTTTGACGAAACCCTACCACACCATGATAGGGAGGCAAGCATCCAAATCCATACGCGGTGGTGGATGCTTGAGGAAGAAGGCAGTGGAGGAGGGGTGCCAGCAGGTGGCGCCGACAAGGAGAAAGACGGGTCGCATGGTTTCCAATCACGTGACCCATCGCGCGATATATTGGTCCATGATTATTGTTGATGACATGGGTGGTGTATTATATTCCACCCATATGGCATCTCATACCAAGAGGTAAAAGAGAATAAGGAAAACAAATCTGAGCGACAAACAAACAAGCAAAAATCAGCAAGGATGATAGAACAAATCTCTGCGGCAAACAAACAAGCAAAAGTTAGCCACTACAAAAAATCTAGGCTCCTATGACAATCAGATTGTGACGATGACAACATATTTCATGTCACAGACTGTCTGCAATGACAAAGTGGTTGTCGTCATAGAAGGTGGGTCATAAAATATGCAAAGCAAACATCATAGATGATTTTGGTGGCCCCAAAAATGCATCACCGAATCATCTAGTGAGGTATCTAATCTTTGCAAATTATGTCAACATCACCAGGTGATTAGATCCACTTCACCGTATCGTCCTATTGGTCACTTCTAACTGCACATGTCTGTAGTGGTCATCAGATGATCTATTGCACCTATGTCCTCGCCATAGCAGCCATATTCCTGTCCCTGTCTCCGGAACGGGAACGGAAACGGGAATTTAAAGTGTCATTTTATAACGTGGGAACGAGAACAATTACGTTTTTGAAACGTATACGTTCCTAAAACATAGAACATGGCAACGGGAACATGGGTCATATTCCCGTTCCCAGACTGCTAAAGTCCTCGCTAGGTGGATGATCTGGTAAGCTTGTTCGTCGTGGTTTGAGCTTATGAAATGTTTATGTCTTCCGGTCATCTTTCATATGATCCGCTGGCATTTTGTTCCTCAGCATCTACATGACTGTAATAAACATGTCCAACACACTTTGACACATAGTGGCGGAACCAACAAGTTTGATTAAGGAGAGCCGAACAAATATGACTGTATTTTTTAGTGTGATAAAATATACATAATTATATGTTTGAAGAAATTTTTAAAAAAATATTACATTATTTCTTACCAAAATCATCATATTTGAAAAAAAGTGAAATTGATATTTCTTATACTATAAATATTAATATTTGCATAGGTATTTAAAAAAATGACTAGGCTTGGGGGGCATTGCCCATGCTAGCCCCCTGGTTCCGCCACTGTTGACACACATGTTAAACTTTTGATTGAGTTGTCATCACAATCACCAAAATCACTATAGAATATATAGCAAACTGGCCCACCTTACAAAAACGCACAACATCTATATATAAGTTAGATTCATTAGCTAGATCCACTATAAAAATGTCTTTATACTGCATTTATTTAATACTACTAATGTTAATATATATTTCTATAAACTTGATTTAGAAAAGTTTGACTTTCGATGATAAAAAAGAACAACATAAATTTTGAAATGGACGTAGACAGCAAATAAAGTGCGTTACTCTTGGTTCTAGTTACAAGTGCGATTTAGGCTGGTTTTTATTTTTGGGATGCAAATTTTCGTCGTCTCCTCGCTGTTCTGCCAATTTGAAACCGAGACTCCGAGAGTGGATCCCCAGCAGCAGAGCTGACTTGGCCGGAGTCGCGGTAGCTAGTCTCCTGTGGATTCTGATTCTGACGGAGCGGATACGGCTAACTTCTGCGTGCCGGCTGGACTCCGGGTGGTGTGGTGTCAGCTGTCCGGGGGGCAAGCATTGCGTATTAGGTCAGTTTTAGCGGGGATTTCACCACGATATTATGCACATTTATTAGAGCGTTATTTCAGCAAAACTATACTTTTTGCATGAAACAAAGAGGAGAGAGAAGGAAGTAGTTTCACTATGGTAAAACTCCGCGGGCGTTGTTTCCCACGCGGTGAAACGGGATGAAATTCCGACTAAGTGCCATATCGTTTCACCATCTTGCATGTGATTCAATCATTTTGCAGCAATTAAATGCTTTGCTTAGCCTTGGAAACAACAAAGTGAAATGCTTCATTGCTGGGGTTATTTCATAGATGGTTTCATTTCAGGCCTTGTTTAGTTCACCCCAAAAACCAAAAACTTTTCAATATTCTCCGTCACATCGAATTTTGCGGCACATGCATTGATCACTAAATATAGACGAAAATAAAACTAATTACACAGTTTACCTATAAATCACGAGATGAATCTTTTAAGCCTAGTTATTCCATAATTGGACAATGTTTGTCAAATAAAAACGAAAATACTACAGTACCGAAATCCATAAAAATTTCGGAACTAAACAAGGCCTCAATTTCGATGACGTGTTGGTATGTGAAATGACACTGTCCATTGAAACTGGCCTTAGGTCCCGTTTAATTACACGGACTAAGATTTAACTCTAATTAGTTTATAATTAATGATAAATTAATCTATAGTTGCTATAGTAAAAACATACTAATGATAGATTAATTTGTCTTATTAAAATTATATTACTGATGCAATCTGTAATTTATTTTTTTAATAGTACTTAAACACCTCATGGGTCGTCCCAGCACACCTATTAAACTTTAGTCCTTATATCAAATTATATCCTTTTGATGGCATCAGTGTCACAGTGCAGTGCGTGCTCCAGGCTGCACGGCGGCCGGCGGTATGCCGGGGGTCAACAGGTCAAGTCGTCGGGAATCAAGCCAAGACAAGACTGCGGCGACCTTACGGCTGGTTTCGTCGCGTCTTCTCTTGATTTCTATTCCCCTTTTTATTTATCACCAGAAAATGGAGGATGATCCGGTTCATGTCTTCTATGTTTTCTCTCTTTTATTTACCCCGTTATTTTTAGCTGTCCTTTTGCCTCGAGCATGCCAAAAACTATTTGTTTCCTGCCTCGATAATTGTAGGAAAACGAGCAGTGTTTGTCTTGTCAACAGCGACATCTTATACGAATCTAGTAAATCTAATTGAGCAGCGAGAATATGTTTCAGAGTGAGATGCCAATATGCCATGATAACACCTATGGGCGGAGCCGTAGAGAAGCAGTGACACCAGCTAAGGGCACTCACAATACAGACTCTATCATAGAGTCTAAAGTTATTTATTACCTCGAACAATGTGGACTTGGAGTCTAAATAAGACTTGGAATCTTATTTTTTTTCTACCTCTTTCTTCAATAAATATGCTGCCACATCATCAAAATACCATAAATAATATGTAATTAAGTGTCTTGGGCTCTGTGATAGAGTCTTGCATTATGAGTGCCATAATACGCTCGCTTTCTTTTTGAGA
>Ga0182004_10004959_pt1 | contig 10797 bp, 13 predicted proteins | sample Sormic07211540_1_FD_120479 | JGI IMG/M metagenome (GOLD analysis project Ga0182004, IMG submission 120479) | Endophyte microbial communities from Sorghum bicolor roots, Mead, Nebraska, USA - 072115-40_1 MetaG | ecosystem: Host-associated > Plants > Roots > Unclassified | place: USA: Nebraska...
GTTCTTGGACTTCTGCGATCAGCATCACATCCGTGTGAACTGGTCTGCAGTGGCCCACCCTCGAACTAACGGCCAGGTCGAGCGTGCCAACGGCATGATTTTGCAAGGGCTCAAACCGAGGATTTACAATCGACTGAAGAAATTCGGCAAGAAATGGGTCGAGGAGCTTTCCTCGGTCCTATGGAGCTTAAGGACGACGCCAAGCAGGGCCACAAAATACACCCCATTCTTCATGGTATATGGCTCTGAGGCCGTGCTCCCGACGGACCTCGAGTATGGATCCCCTTCACTCAAAGCATACAACGAGCAATCAAATAAGGAGACTCAAGAGAACGCGGTTGACCAACTCGAGGAAGCTCGAGACATGGCCCTCCTCAACTCCGCCAGATACCAACAGAAGCTTCGAGGCTACCACGACAAGCACGTACGCAAGAGGGATCTGAACATGGGCGACCTCATCCTATGGCGACGGGAAAGTAATCAAGGACGCCACAAGCTGACTCCACCTTGGGAGGGCCCATACGTGGTGGCCAAGGTCCTGAAGCCGGGGACATACAAGCTCGCGGACGAAAAAGGGGCGATCTTCACCAACGCGTGGAACATTGAACAGCTACGTCGATTCTACCCCTAGAATTTCAGAGCTCTATGTTCCCATGTATATTCTATACCATGTCCTTATGAATGAGTGCATGAATGAATGAAATCTTTCCCTTGAGTAATTTATTTTTTCACAACGTTAGAAGGGAGTACCGACTATGACCCATCATAGTCGAAACCCCCTCGGGGGCTAGCAGGGGGGTGCCCCCCAGTGTCGAAAAAACCAAATAATCCTTTCGTTCCTATCTGTACACTTCATATGGTCGAGTAGTAAAGGCACCTCGAGCCCCTTAAGGGCCGAGAGACAACGAGCCTGAGAACTCCTACGCCCCCGGGCTACGGAAACTCTACTCGCTTCCTCACCCTTAAGGCTATTGAGGTCGCCTTAAGCAAAAGACCAAACGAGGAATACAAACATAGGCGCAAAAAGGAAAAAGAGCCTCGAGCGGAAAGACGAGCAAACATTCACAAGATCTCATAAGTCACTTAGAAACACAATATTACACAAGATAGAGTAGCAAAGTACTATACAAAGGGGCCTAGGCACCCAGAGCAGGCTCGTAGGCCTTAGTCCGCGTCTCGGCCCTCACCATCCTCACCCGCGCCTGAGCTAGTCTCAGGAGGAAGTACCTCTGGCTCGAACAGCTTAGCAAGCCTCTCCCCAGGGACCTCTGCGTCGTCGATCAAGGCGTGGAGCCTCTCCTCGTTCTCCACGTCAGTCTTGGAGATGTCGGTGACGAAACCGTGGGACACCACCTCCATGTCATACGAAAAGCCCGAGCAGACTACCGCCATCGCCCGCTTCACACCGATATGGAGAGCATCCCGCACTCGATCCCTCAGCGCCGCGCCTAGGTAGCACAGCTGGTCGACCAGTGCATCGCCTCGAGCCTCCTCCCTCGACTCGTCGACAGGCTCGAGCTCCCAGGAGGCCGAGAGGTCGCTTATCGCCGTCTGCAGCCGGCGGTTCAGAGCGACCTCCCCCACGAGCTGGGCCTTGGCGGAGCGAGCCTCGACTTGTGCGGCCAGCAGCTCGTCTTTAAGCCCTGCAAAGACCAACACAAGGAAATTAGCTAACACCAACCACACCTCAAAAAGAAAACTCGATAGTAGAAACATACCGCGGATGCTCTCCTCCAGAGCCGTGTTCTTGCCAACCAAGTTGGTGTTGGCCCTCTCGATCTCCCTGTTGGAGCGCGCTAGCTCGGTGTTGGCGACACGAAGATCTTCGATCACCTTGCCATCTTGCGTAATGGCCCCATCTTTTTCTAGCAGCGCTCTCTTCAGACGATCGACGTCATCAAAAAGGCTGCGGGATCGAGCCCGCTCCTCCTCGAGATCTTCAAGGGCCTTCTTCTTTGCCTCCTCCGCGGCGCCCCTGGCGACCTCGCTGTTCACACACTCCACCTTCATCCTCTGGAAGGAATCTCAGATGGAGTCCAGGTCGGTCTTGAGGAGGCCCTTCTCCTTGTCCAGGTCAGCAACGGCGTTCTTATAGGACAGGGCCTCCTCCCGGGCTTTGGATGCGGCTTCCTCGACCGTCATGGCCTGCTCCCTCAGTAGCGCAGCCTCTTCCGCAGCCTTCCTTGAGGCCTCTCGAGCCTCGACCAGGGCAGCCTCCCTCTCCTTCTTCTCCTCCTCGAGCGCCAAGAGCTCTTTATAAGCCTTGAGGAGTTTCTCTTGCGACTCCAGAAGTTGGTCCTTGAGGATGGGGAGCTGCTCCCAGCCACCTCTCGTGGCGTGGATGAAGCTCGACTTAATGCGGGAGGTCTCTTTCAGGTCCTGCGAGCCGGCGGTCGAGCAGTTAGAACATAAAACCAAAATGATCTGTAAGGATTAAGGACTGAAAAACACTTACAAAGTAGGCCGGTGCGAGCCCGTTGTTAACCACGTCAGACAGGAGCCCCACCGTGTGCTTTATCCACAGGCGAAGCTCCTCGACGTGCTCCCATTTCTCGGCTTCCTTCCGGTCGTCCAAGAAGATGTTGGGTTCGGACGGATCGGTGGAGGCCCGGATGAGGATCCGGTCGGGACACCAATTCTCCATCTCCTGGTCGGTGCGCGCCTTGACGCCTCGGATGAGCTCCTCGACGGTTTCGAGAGACCCCCCATGGCGCAGGAATAGGTCGACGAGAGAAGGGAACCGCCCGTCATCATCCACCGTCTTCCACGTCCCGGTCTCGCTGCCGCCGCCGCCGCCCGACGTCCCGATCTCGTCTTCCTCAGAAGGGACGCGCTCCTCCCATGATTGACGCCCCCGAAGGAACCCCGGAGCAATTCCGTCCATACCGTAGATCGTCCTCCTAATCTCGGAGTCGGGGTCGACGGGGGTACGCATCATGTAGGCAAGCGCCACCACGCCGTCCGCCCGCCCTGACTCCGCTGGCATCGCTGCAGGCGCCCCTGGACGGAGCCACGCCGGGGTCGGGGGGCCGAAAACTGGCAGACCCCCCTCCTGGTTGCTAGGCTCTTGCGGCGCCTCTGGCTCTGGATGGGGCGGATCGAGCAGTTCCGCCAGCTACTGTCCCCCCTGCTGCTGCTCCTAGGGCTCCTGTGGCTCTTGGCGGCGGTCCTGCTCCAGCGGCCCCTTGAGCTGGGGACCGGCTGACAGCTGCCCCACCTCTCCTCCCATCGGCAGCAGTTGCTATTCCTCCTGCGGCTGTTGCCGCGTCTTCTGCTCGCACTCTTTTTTCTCTTTCCTCCTCTGCTCCTCGACAGAGTGGAGCCCGATGGGCCAAGGCATCCGCCTCGCGGTGGGAGGGGCCTCGACCTCCTCGTCCATGGGGCGGGCGTCCCTCGAGGACCCATCGCCGCCAGACCCGTCACTTATAGTGATCGGATCCGCCTCAACCCCCGATCGGGGAGGCTCGGGGGCTCCCTCTTGCCCTTGGTGCTGGGGCGCCTCGGCCTGTTTTGGCGATGACGGGGCAGATTCACCCGCCAGGGGACGAGGCGGGGCACTCTCAGTGCCGGTCGACGGTCGGAGGAGCCTATAAAAGGCAAAACAAAGGTCAGTCATTACGGTGGTCGACGTAAGAACAACACAAACCCCATAACAACGGGAATAAGCTACTAACCTGACTCCTTGGAGGCCGCCCCCACCTTGAGCCTCTTCGCCATTGAAGGCTGGGCATGCTCAAGCGTTCGCTTCAACCTAAGGAAAGAGAAACGGGCATAAGGGAGACCGTTATACGAGAAAACGCAAAGAAACAGGAGGATGAGAATCACAGCGTCGAAGAACTTACCCCACAGGGAGAACGACTCTCCAACCGGTACCTCGACCGGTGGGCCTCGAACCACCCCGCGTCGAGGCTCCAGGCCCCTCATGGGCAGGCGCAGGCCTTGGTCCAGCGTCTCCCGCCTGGCGAGCACCGGGGCTAGCGCTCCTGCGGCCAGTGTCTCCCTTGTCGGAGGCCGCGGCGCGGCCACGGGTCAACGGTCCCGTCGCTTGGGGCTTAGCCCGGCCACCCGCCTTTGGTGCAGGGGGAGGTTGGTGGTGCGGGACAGCCCGACTTGGTGTAGGCGCGAGAGGGGTGTCAGCGCGGGGGCGGTGAGATCTGCCTGGCCCCTCTTTTGGTGCTCCCATCCGGGGGGCATCGACGTCGCCTCGAGGCAGACCCTCGAGGATCCGGTTGAGGCGAGACGCCATCCCCTCGGAGTCGTCGCTATCGTCATCGCCGTCTCCACCGTCATCCTCACTGGGGGATTCTTCTTCAGGCTCCCCCCTCTGCCTGGATTTGGCTCGACGCGCCTCCAGCGATTGGCGGTCGAGATTCTTCTTCTTCTCTTTTTTCTCTGAGTCCTTGGCAGACTTCTGTTTCTCAGCAGACTAGCGCTGCTTGTCACGGTCGACCTCGTCCTCCTTTACTGGAGGCCTCGAGGACCGGACGTCGATCGGTCCCTGCGAGAACAAAGACAAGCTTAGAAAAAGAAGCAAGGGAAATCCAGAATCAAAGCCATATACAAGAAAAGAACGTACCAGGTCGATCGAGCCCGCATCAGGCCTCATGGGGAAGCCATTGACGTGCTCCGGCTGGAAGTCACCGGCGATGGCCGCCCTGACTCGGGCCGCGACTTCATCGTCCGCCGGAGCCTCGTTGGACATCCGGCACGCCTCGAGATCCCGGGACGAAGCGTCGGGCCCCATCTCATCCATCCTCAGCGGCCGAGACATCAGCGGGAGAACTCTTCGATGATGGACGGCCGAGAGGACGAGAGCGGCGGACAGGCCCTCCAAGCGTAGCTTCTTCAGGGCATCGAGGAGGGGGTCGAGCCGCGACTGGTGGTTTTGGACGACGCCGTATGTCCAGTTCTCCGAGCGCTCCGTGATCAGGCAGCCAGTGTAGGTAGGGAGAAGACCGTCATCATTCCTCAGGTAGAACCACTGGGAGTCCCATCCAGCGTGGTTCGATGACAACCCCACCGGGATGTACTCGTGTGGTCTCTCCGTCTTCTTCGTCATCAGCACCAGGTTGAGGCACCCGGCCCGCACGGGTTTCCTCACGCCTATAGTTCCAGTAGGGGCGTTGAAGAGCTCGCCCCTGTAGAGGTGGAGCCACAGCTCCTAGTGGGGCATCATCCCCAAATAGCCCTCACACACCGCAGCAAAGACCGTCGCGATGGTGATGGCATTTGGGGAGAAGTGCTGGAGCTCCACCCCGTAATGGTGGCAGAGCGCCCGCATGAAGCGGCTTGGAGGAGCGCCCAGGGCGTGGCCGTGGAACTTGGCGAACGAGACCACGTAGCCCTTGGGCAGCTTGGGCTCCCTATGGTCCGCTGGCGGTGCAATCCACTCCGGCGACGACAGCGATGTGCGGTGGCGCAGGAGTCCCTCCCTCTCAAGCTCCAGCAACCGACGCTTCGTCATCGACGACGGGCGCCAGTCGTCGACGGCGACAAGTCTCACAGGCATCTTGGGTGGTAGGGAGGCGGACTTGCTACTACTCGAGGGGGTGCGCGCGCGTGAGATGGCAAGGGGGCTAAGGCGAGAAGGAAGGCAGAAGGCGGAAGGGAGAACGGCGGCAAGGCCACGGGATATTTATAGGCAGCAACCCACCAACAGACAGATCCGATAAATGAGGTAACTCCCCCATAAATGCGCCGCCTAACGGTCTCTTTCCTCCTCACAGACGGGGCGCTCTGAATTCTGTGCCCATACAGTGTCGCAACGGCTCCCGCCTGAAAAGACGCGCCCAATGGGCGAAAAGACGAACCGCCACGACCTTTTCCTTCCTTTGTAAGCCAAGATACGTACCCATAAAAGCCTCGAGAGGTCGCAGGCTGACCCGCCGAAAGGGTTCGACAGCCGATCTCGAGCACTAGGGTCAGGGATCCCCAGTGAGTGGTCAAAAATCGAGGCCCGCCTCGAGAACTCGCTGGGGATGTCTGTGGTAGGGTTGAGACAGTCGAGAGGAATCCCCCCGGCGGGAGGCATCGAGCCGCTGGACTCTATCGAACGAGACCAGCATCCCCGACCACGTCGACCCCGCTTTTATGAGAACGCCTCCGGGCTACAGCTGACCCCCTCTAAAGGGGCACAGGTTCTCACTTGGACTACCCGTTAAGAGCTCAATCTGGGGTGGATGACGCTCGCTCTATCGAGAGTACGTCGAGACCCCTGCGCGAAACGAGCCAAACAGAACCTTCACCACTCGTGTCGACAGTGTTTCTGGGAATTAGGCGATATAACCCTCGAAGGAGTCAAAAACTCCTCCAAGGGCTCGGGGGCTACCCTCGCGGGGTCGCTCGCGCGCCCCCACGGAAACTCAACCGCGAAATAAAGCCTCCACTCGAGCGCCAGCGCTCAAATGGAGACTCGGGGGCTACTGTCGAGGACATCAGTAAGGGGTATCCTAACTAATATACATAACGAGATTGTCCGTACACAAGTCGAGGCCCCCAACTCGACGCTCTACACATTCACGCGTGCAATCATCGACGGCCGTAGCCTCGAAGACGGAAAGGACGTCGAGCGAATCGATCAGGGGTTGAGCACCCGCTACCGTCGAATACGGAAATAGGCTCGAGCGAATCCGGAGACGTCGAGTGCAAGGACGCCGCCCGCCGCCTGACGCGCGCACGGGAACCAGGGCATTTAATGCGCCTGTCGCGTTCTCACCTAACACGCCAGTCACGGGAAGCGTGATAAGGAACAGGCACCCGTCCCGTTATTCTTTTTGCAGCCTTCCCCACCAAACAATCCAGAGTATGTCAGGACGTGGGAAGCAGGGTTGGAACGTCTAATCAAGACCCCCTCGAGACGTCCAAGGTCAACGCTCAGGATAGCAAGGCGCTACATGGCGTCCGACCCTCGACCAGACGCGTTTCCTTCCTGGGGAAGGGTTGGGCGTCGAATGACAACACTACAACTACTCCGACGTGTCAGCCACCATGACGTACAGGCGTGCAGCAGATAAACCAGTCCAAGACGGTGCACAGAGCAGGATACAGGGGCACGCGTAATCATCATCAAGCTACCAGGACGGGACGGCTCGAGACCACGCCGGTACGGAGGCCTCGAGTAGGTCCGCACGCCATACCTCTATCGACCCCTACTCTGACGCCTATACTTGTACCCTAGGTCTCTCCTTGAAACTATAAAAGGGGAGGCCCGGGAGCGAACACAGGCATCATGCAAGACAACACTCATACGCAGTAGAATTTCCATACCCCATCTCATTCCATACCACGCTTGTATTCACCCCTATACAAGCACTTAGGTGCAAGATAATACAAACTCTCCTCCCCCGCTGGACGTAGGGTCCTCTCTTGCCCGAACCAGGATAAATCTTTGTGTCTTTTTGCATCACCATCTAGAAAAGGGAGCACGCATATAAATTTACTCATTGGTGTGACCCCCCGTGGGGAAAACACCGACACATGTGAACTTTTAGTGTGTTGCTGTTTGTGATGATGAACAATTATGATTTATAGTTTTTGTACGATTGTGGAAACATGTGGGCCTATCCACATGTTTCTAAACCTTAATCTTAGAAGTAAATGTTGTTTAAATGTGAGGTTGGGTTGCTTTATCTTTGTCTCAGTCGTGCTGTTTCTGGAGCAGTCTATGATGTTTATTCTGTATCTCATAATTGGTTCAGTCAAAAATTACGAAATTTTTATGGTGAAAACTAGACTGGCAATCGTCTTGGGTAAATATGAGGCCCGGTTCAAAACAACAAGTGGAAGCCTACCATCTATTGTCAAAATATAAAAAAAGATAATATCAAATATCAATATATTATAAAGGCAATGTATAAAAGATTAACTAAATAAAATAGGGATTGTGCATGGAATTTATACCAGGCAATGATCTTCGTCTAACGTCCTAATTTGGGTCCATAGGATTGGTACTAGGTCTCGACTCTTGAGCGACGAACAACAACAAGGGCGAGGAACAAGTCCAAGCGACGAAGCCACAAACTCACGAAGGGTTACAAACTTATGTAAAGAAGAATTACCGGCCGTAGACTTTTCTAACTCACGATCATGGACTCAATGTGCTTTCTCTCGAAGGAAATAACAGACCATGTTTATTGAATCTCTGTGACTAATTTACTAATTAAAACAAACCTAAAATTATTATATATACTTAGAACACTTAGTAAATGTTGGGGCCCATAAATTTTGGGGGCCCAGTTCGGTCGCACGACCCGCACGGGCTCTGGGATGCCCCTGCTGGCATATCTTTCATCTCCAACTGGAATCACCTCATTATCTGTTCGGGTCTATGAGATATGTCCGATTTAATCTGCTGTACCTGCGCAGACTGAGAACCAGAGCAGAACCTGATAAACCACAATTTTGATTATGTTACTTTTGGAACCAGTAAATGTGGTCTGAATAAAGTTTATAGAGAATTTCCTAACCTTTCCAACGACGTATACCATGTTCCTATTGGGTCTCTAGATTCTGAGATAAGCATGGATTACTGACCTGCTAAGTTTGAAACTTGTCCAGAAAACTGCTAGTCTTGTTTTTATTCATTATGAGCGATGAATAATTATTTTGGAAGATCACTAAAAGCCGTGAATCTTTGTTGGAAGCAGATGGACGCCGAAGGAGTAGGCGCTGGTCGTGGCCGTGGTCGTGGCCGTAGACGTGGTGTACCTGAGAATCCACCACCACCACCACCGCCGCCGATGACCATTGAGCAGCTAATGGGTATGCAAGCCATGATGAACCGTATGAACAATGAACCAGTAGCAGCACCACCGCCGGTTCAAGTCCGTGACAAGCATGGGGAGTTCTTGAAAGGACGTCCCCCGGTGTTCACCCATGCCTCTGATCCACTAGAGGCAGACGACTGGTTAAAAGCAGTCGAGAAGCAGCTGAACATAGCCCAATGCAGTGATCTGGAGAAAGTGTTGTACGCCTCGGGCCAGCTGCAAGGACCTGCACAGGAGTGGTGGGAGTCCTATCAGTATGGACGCCCGAACAATGCTCCGCCAGTCACCTGGAAGGAGTTTACGGAAGGGTTCAGGTCCCATCATATTCTAGAGGGCCTGATAGAGCTGAAAGCAGAAGAGTTCCAGTCTCTCAAGTAGGGATCGATGTCAGTCAGTGAGTATCGTGACAAGTTTGCTCAACTGTCATGATATGCTCCGTATGAGGTGGCCGGGGACTCTGACAAGCAACGACCCTTCCTGAAGGGTTTGTATGATGAACTACAGCTGTAGCTGATGAGCAACACCTATCCTTGTTTTCAAGAATTGGTGAACCGCGCTATTGTCATTGACAACAAGCGCAAGGAGATGGACGCAAAGAAAAGGAAGCTCTAGGGGCAGCCGTCGGGCAGCAACACTCGCCGACGTGCGTATCCTCAGCAGGGATTCCCTCAACGCAGTCAAGGACCACCGAATCAGTGGAACCGTGGTCAGTTTCCTCAGCGTCCCCAGTACCACCAGCAGTACAGCCACTAGAACCAACAACGTCCCCAGCAGCAGTATGGAAATCAGAGTCAGCAGCGCCCCAGCAACAGGTCAGCAACCAAGCACCACGCCAAGGAGTGCCCAACAATGCTCCTGGCAAGAGTGCAGCACCCAGCGGCAACCCCAATGCCTGTTACCGCTGCGGAGAGGTAGGACACAATGCATACCAGTGCCCCAAGAAGCAGAATCCACCAGCCCAGCAAAACCAGAACAATAATTAGAGGCCTGCTCGACCTCCGTTCTCTGGGAAAGTGAACCATGTGTCCACTGACACAGCTCAGGAAGTACCATCCCCGCTACAGTACTATTTGATTCTGGTGCTTCATATTCTTTTATCTCCCAAGCATTTGTTAGAGTGCATAGCATCCCACTTTGTGCACTGAAAAATTCTGTGCTAGTAAATTCACCGGGAGGCAACATGCCAGCTAATTACTAGAGCCCCTCCATTAGTATATCCTTAAGGGGGGTAGATTTCAAGGTGAAACCTATTGTGTTAAAAACCATGGGAATTGACCTTATACTTGGAATGGATTGGATGAAGCACCATGGGGCAGTAATTCAGTGTCAGGAGAAGTCTGTGGTGGTGACATCACCTGGTGGGGACAGAATAAGTGTGGATGTGGTAGTGCAACCTTAGCTGACTGCTACAGTGAATCAGTTGAGTGGTGACAATCAAGAGGTCCAGGTGGTGGACGAGTTCCCAGATGTGTTCCCGGACGAGTTGCCAGGTATGCCACCAGACCGAGACATTGAATTTCTTATTGAGCTTTTACCTGGAACTACACCCATAGCAAAAATACCATATAGAATGGGGGTAAATGAATTAGAGGAACTTAAGAAACAGCTTAAGGAATTGCAAGAAAAAGCGTTTATTCGTCCTAGTTCTTCACCCTGGGGTGCACCGGTAATCTTTGTTGATAAGAAAGATGGCACTAGGAGGATGTGTGTGGATTATCGGTCATTAAATGAAGTCACTATTAAAAAGAAATACCCACTGCCTAGAATAGATGATTTACTTGACCAACTGAAAGGAGTATGTGTGTTCTCCAAAGTTGACCTCCGATCTGGCTACCACCAGTTGAAAATCCGTGCAACTGACATACCTAAGACAACTTTTACCACAAGGTATGGCTTGTATGAGTATACGGTCATGTCATTTGGGCTGACCAATGCACCTGCATACTTCATGTATATGATGAACAAGGTGTTCATGGAGTATTTGGATAAGTTCGTGGTAGTATTCATTGATGATATATTAATCTTCTCCAAA
>Ga0182004_10004960_pt1 | contig 10797 bp, 8 predicted proteins | sample Sormic07211540_1_FD_120479 | JGI IMG/M metagenome (GOLD analysis project Ga0182004, IMG submission 120479) | Endophyte microbial communities from Sorghum bicolor roots, Mead, Nebraska, USA - 072115-40_1 MetaG | ecosystem: Host-associated > Plants > Roots > Unclassified | place: USA: Nebraska...
CTGAAGCAGGCCCCTCGTGCTTGGTACAGCCGGATGGCTTCTTACTTGCTGTCTATTGGGTTTGTTGAAGCCAAGTCAGACACCTCACTCTTCATCTACCAGCGCGGATCCGACACAGCTTATCTGTTGCTCTATGTCGATGATATTGTCTTTACAGCCTCGTCCACAGATTTTCTTCGGCGGATTATCTCAGCACTTCAGTGGGAGTTCGCCATGAAAGATCTTGGTGAACTTCATCACTTCCTTGGTATGCATGTTCAGCAACGTGGTGATGGACTCCTCCTTTCACAGCGACAGTACATGTTGGATATCTTAGATCGTGCCGGAATGACTGAGTGCAAGCCGTGCTCTACACCAGTTGACACCAACTCCAAGGTTGCTGCAGCTGAGGGGGCCCCTATGTTTGATGCGACAGACTTCCGCAGTCTTGCTGGAGCTCTTCAGTACTTGACATTCACTCGCCCAGACATTGCATATGCTGTTCAGCAGATCTGCCTTCACATGCATGACCCTCGAGAGCCTCATCTTGCTGCTCTGAAGCGGATTCTTCGCTATGTTCGGGGCACACTTCACCTTGGTCTTCTGCTGCGACCGTCTACTTCGACTGATCTTGTTGTTTATACCGATGTTGATTCGGCTGGTTGTCCCGACACTCGCCGATCCACCTCAGGTTATGCAGTGTTCCTCAGTGACAATCTCGTTTCCTGGTCCTCCAAGCGTTAGAACACAGTTTCAAGATCAAGTGCTGAAGCCGAGTATCGCGCAGTGGCGAATGGAGTTGCAGAGGCAACCTAGCTACATCAGCTTCTCTTGGAGCTACATGCCCTTCTTCGGTGCGCCACACTGGTGTACTGCGACAACATCAGTGTTGTCTACATGACCTCCAATCCGGTGCAACATCAGCGAACCAAGCACATCGAGATTGATCTTCACTTCGTCCGAGAGAGAGTCGCCATTGGAGATCTACGAGTCCAGCATGTTCCTACCGCCCTGCAGTATGCTGATATCTTCACCAAGGGACTGCCTACCTCAGTGTTTACGGAGTTTAGGTCCAGTCTAAACGTGCAAAGTGGCTGACGTTTGGACTGTGGGGGAGTATTAGTAGTAGGCGCCATAATGGGCTTTAATGGGCCGGTGCGGTTAAGCACCTTAGGGATTAAGATAGATTGATAAGGCAAGGATCACCGTTGATTGGGTGTTTCTATAAACCCTTAGGGATCCTTGCCTATATAATGTACCCCTGTACCCCTTAATCGGGCCGGTGCGGTTAAGCACCTTAGGGATTAAGATAGATTGATAAGGCAAGGATCACCGTTGATTGGGTGTTTCTATAAACCCTTAGAGATCCTTGCCTATATAATGTACCCTGTACCCCTTAATCATCCTCTCACTGTTCATACTATTTCTTTGATACTTTTCTGTTTTCCTGTCACATGCAAATTGACTATCGAGCATTCCTCGATTCTAAAATAGCATTGTTGAGCATAGGGATAAATATTTGTTTTTGAACGTAACTAGAGATAAATATTTGTTTCTTGCTGGTTTTACAAAAAGTAACTTAAATTGGCTCTAAAATTACATATTGTGCATAAAATACAAATACTGGTTTCTTGCAGCTTTTATGACAATTCTTTAGCAAGTCTCTGTTTTCCTGTTAGACCTAAATTGAATCCCAGTCATTCTTCTGTTAAATTTATCATCTATTCAACCTCATGAGAAGTGCCTAAAATAGAATGAATTTAACACTATTCGTCTGTCCGTATAGTCATGTTAAAATCGCTATTAGTTGTTTTGGAAACCTTATCCAGACATATCAGCAATTTTCAAGTCCCTATCTGCATACACAGTAAAGCCTCAAAACCTGCAATTAGGTCATTATTTTTTTTTCTTTAGGTTAGAAGTTGAAACTTCTCTTTGACTCCAATTCTGACTTCCAATTTATATATATTAGGCAAAATACCTTGACTGTCGTCTAAAGAAATGCAATTATAATGTACTCTGGAGCACATAGATAGATTAATGCTCTCCGCATCTATAGACCTATAGTTATTAAATTAAAGCAGCAGATATTTTAGGGCGTTAACACATTTCTTTAGTACAACTTTCATGCTGGGTTGGTCAGGTGACCTGAGCTGGCAAAGTAAATTAAAGGCAACTTATACGAAAAGGCCTCTAGGTGAGTTGGTTAGGTGGCCTGAGTACCCCATAGGAGGGAATTTTCAGGCTAGGGTTAAAAAAATCCCCTCGCCTGTCCTACGCCAAAGCACGGGTCTAAGGCCCGGCCCCAGTCGTGGTTGTTCTCACATAGGCTATGGTGCCGGTGTGTATTGGTGGGGCAGAGGTTAGGGGGTTTTCTCGACCTGCCCCTGCAGGTTGAATTTCTTTTGTGTGATAAAAAGATGAATGTTGTTTTGGTAAACAGCTACTTCTACTCTCCCTAGATGGCAAAAAGTTTGATAGACTTTCAAAGAGCCATTTCTCCATTATCAATCTATAATACTTCATATCCCATTCTCATATTTTAAATAAACTATATAATGATGCATCCATGAAGAGAGCAGTAACAGTTAAACCCCATGCCTACCTTCTTCAGAAGGCAATGATTGTTCTGGTAGCGGTGAGGCCATCTCTTCTGAGCCTCCTCATCAGGCACTGCATCACCCACAAAGAAATAGGAACCATCCATGCTATCCACCATTTCAGAATCAGTACAGTGAGTATCCAATGGTTTATTCTCTGGAGCTGAGATCGGTTTATCCTCCGGAGCTGAGGTCACTGTGACCATTGGTAGTTCACAGATAGAGCTACTACTGTTCTCTGCGCTCTTCAAATTCAATGAACATTTCCCTAAGCATATCCTGGGCTGCTTTGCCTTTGGAGGTTGAGATAATGCTGCCTCTACCTCTAGGGGCGTCCCATGGACCGCTTTGTTAGCACTTATTAATCCAGAGTTGTGTAACATAGCATCCACTCTCTCCAAATTGGGCAAGCACTTCTCAGAAGCAAGCTTATGCTTCCTAGGAGGTATACTAGAACTGGCTTTATGCACAGCAGGCACACAATTCATCACTTGCGAAACAGCTGATACCCTGTTGGAATTCACCACCACCTTTGAGGATGATCTAGTCTTCCTTGGAGAAGACGACACTACTTTATTCTTCAAGGACCTTTTACTTACCACTGGTAAAGCCACCACAACATCCGTAGAGGAGCAGTGTATGGCAACAATCTCTGGTGATCCTTGCGGCTTGACCCCATCGGGCAAGTGAACTGGTTTTCCTGAAGAAACAGTAGTCTCCTCAAATAACCTAGCAGATACAGGTTGTTGGCTCCCTTCACTAACGGTGCTCTGCTGAGAAACCGCTAGGCGGTGCTTGGAAGCTCTAGATGATTCTATTTCCTGTTCCAAAGATGCAGCATTTGCTTTGGTCTTGATTGACACTACTTTATTCTTTAAGGACCTTTTACTCACCACCGGTAAAGCCACCACAACATCGGTAGAGGAGGTGTATATGTCAATGATATCTGGTGATCCCTGTGGCTTGACCCCATCAGGCAAGTGAACTGGTTTTCCTGAAGCGACAGTGGTCTCCTCAAATAACCTAGCAGATACAGGTTGTTGGCTCCCTTCACTGGTGCTAATCTGCCGAGAAACCGCTAGGCGGTGCTCGGAAGCTCTAGATGATTCTATTTCATGTTCCAAAGATGCGGCATTTGCTTTGGTCTTGACTGCCATTATCCTCGGAGAACTTCGGAGCGGTGTGCCATCTCCAGTAGCAATATCCGACATACACATGCTGCAGTTAGCAGCATTGTCCCCAGGACGTTCCGTCGCAGCCATATCAATAACTGGCTTGGATCCTGATAAAACTTTCAGTAAGGAGGACCAATCGTTGGGACCATCCTCTGCCCCTAAATCAGGGCGATCTGAAGAAGGCAGAGCCGGTGGCGACGGCACTGAGTTGAAGGTGCACTCGAGAGTTCCCTCTTCAAGTATGGCTTCCGAAGAAGCCACTGGTAGCGGCAGCGGAGGCTCCGAGCCGGGGATCACCACAGGCGCACGCTCCTCTAAAGCCACCGGAATTGGGGAGCACGAAGGCGACGGCACCGGTGAAGAAGAATCAGGGCCGGAATGAATCGGCATGACCTCTAGCACGGCTCCCTGGGAAATTGCCGTGGTGGTATCGGAGGCGGCGATCGAAAATTCGGAGAATCCGGCTGCCAGCGTGGGGTTCAGCAGCGTCGTCGTGCACGTGGCCAGGCCCTCGCCGGCGACAACCCCGGTGGACCTCCAGGGCGCGCCGTCCCAGGGCCCTTCCGCGTCGTCCACATCGGCCTCCGCCTCCGGGTCCGGGGCGGCGAATTCCGCGCCGACACCAAACTCCCTCGGCGGCGACCACATGGGCTCCAGCTCCGCTGGGTCGCCGAAGAGGAGCGACCATAGTGGCTCCAGCCCAGCGCTGAAACCCCCCGCCTCGTCGCCCTCCGCCCTGACGTCGCCGCCCGCCGGAGAACCCTCAGAGGCGGCGGCAGCGGGGCCTGTCGCCAGCGGCGAGGAGGGCGAGGTGGGACCGGGGGGCGGGGGCTCGGGCTCCATGGAGCACGGGGGAGTGGGGACCGGACTGGAGGGCGGATGGAAATGGAGCAACCCTCGAGGAAGTTTGGTGAAGTCAATGGATGCGGCCAGTCGGCTGATGCACTTTCGTGCTATTTTCACGCACGCACGGCACGGGCACGGGCACGTCACGACCGGCTGACTCGCGAGACACTCCAACTCTCGATTTCCATATTCGGCTGCATGCCTACCCCACATGCCAGTGTCCATCCATTTTCAGCATAGGGGATCCACAAATCTTTCTAGATTTATGCAACAATTACAGACTTGTTTAGTTCAAAATTTTTTTGCAAAATAGACACTGTAGTACTTTTGATTATATTTGACAAATATTATCTAATTATAGACTAACTAAGTTTAAAATATTTGTTTCGCTAATTACAGATAAACTATGTAATTGATTATTTCTTTTATTTATATCTAATGTTTTATATATATACTGCAAGATTTGATGTGACGGTGAAACATTTTGCAAAACTTTTTAAGTACTAAAACAAGGCCTACGTTAGTTAGCTCATACTCCTACATCGTACTCTACGTCTCTGCCATAAAACCTCGGCGGCAAATTTAAAGATACACAAGAAAGTGCCGTAAACTGTTTCAACCTCTCCATACGACTCTGTTATATATAACTTGCGAAAATGTTTCCAGCAACAATCAGCACGTTGTGAAGGGACGATCGTATCTCTTTGTAGTGGAACCTGAAACTAATGCGTTTAATGCGTTTATATAAGGCACAATAGTTCGTCAACTATTACTCGAGGTTCAATTTCATCTCCAAATTTTTAAAACAGTTATTTTGGTTCTTAAACTTTAGTTTAGGCTCTATTTTATCCTACAACTATTAAAATGACCGTTTTAGTTCTTAAGTTTAGTATTTTGAGCTCAATTTTATCCATAAACTATCAAAGTGCATTTAACTTTTTATTTTCAACTCAGTTTTGTTTATTCAAAAATAAAATATTATATTTTAAGCATAATTTTATCCATAAATTATCAAAATTATAGATCTGCTATTGTTTTCAATATATCCATGTATTCTTGAAGAATAAATATGTTTGATGTAACTATAATTGCTCCCACAAAATCAATTTAGTTGGATATATATAAATGGTACAATTACAAGGTAACACTAAAAATAACAGCTTGGAATTATGAATGACCATGAAAGAGTTTTTGGATAAATATTATTTCTCTATCTTCAATTGTTGGTGGTGTTGGAGCTAATGATGTGCAATTGTGCAACGTTCCACGTACAACGTAGACGAAGTTGAGGCCTTGTTTAGTTTCTAAATTTTTTCAAGATTTTCTATCACATCAAATTTTTGGACACATGCATGAAGCATTAAATGTAAATAAAAAAGATAACTAATTGCACAGTGTAATTTGCAAGACGAATCTTTTGAGTCTAGTTAATCTATGATTAGACAATAATTATCAAATACGAATGAAAGTGCTACGGTAGCAAAACCCAAAATTTTTCGCGAACTGAACAAGGCCTGAGTTAAAAAATAAAAGTTTAAATAACAAAATACACTTTAATAGTTTTAAAATGAAATTGAGGTCAGAATATAAAGTTTGAGGACTAAAACGACCATCTCTGTAGTTCTAGGATAAAGCTGAACCTAAAAGTATACTTTGAAGACTAAAACAATCGTTTTGAAAATTTAGAAACGAAATTGAGCCTGAAGTAATAATTGAGAGACCAAAATAACTATTATGTCTTTATATAACAAACAATTAAGCAATTCATATAGGCAATAATTCGTCAGGATCATACCTAGGTTTCTATCCATTATAATGGTAATAGTTATACTCCTTTCGTTTTCTTTACATATCTACGGTCCAAAGTTAAATATTTCTATGTGTGATTATTATTTTAAAAAATCTACATAATTTCACAATGGACTATTATAATAGTAAATCTAAAAATATGAATCTTATATTATCAACCAATATATTTTTTTTAAAAAAATAATGATAAAAGAGAATATTTGACTTTGAACAACTAACATCTATATCTCTATCTCTATATCTATCTCTATCTCTATCTAATAGAAAAAGTCTACGTAAACCCCTTCAACTATAGAGGGTAGACTACTTCACTCCCTCAACAATAAAACCATATTTTCTATCACATAAACTTTCTAAAACCGGTCAAATAAACCCTTCAAATGGATCTTAAAGGTGGTTTTGCTATAGTGACAGTGGTTTTGTCTTTTTCTTTTTTTATTTATTTTTACTAAATCTTTCAAAATCATACTAAATTAGAGAAAAATTATAAAATAAAAAAACCAATTTTGTTGAACTTCACGTGAGTAAATCTACGTACTGAACATATAATATTGTATGATTTAGTATAAAGTTTTTGATATAACTTTAGATCTATGCTTTTCTGCAATTAAGTGGAATAATTCATAGATCTAAAGTTACAACAAAGAAGTTATACTAAAGCATACCATATTATATATTAACCGTGTAAATCTACTCATGTGGAGTCAAAAAAATTGAATATTTTTATTTTATTATTTTTATGATTTACTATAATTTTTAAAAGATTTAGCAAAAATAAATAAAAAAGAAAAACATAAAACCACTATCAATGTAGCAAAACCAATGCCCGACATTATCCCCGAGGCGTTCGCGCACTGACCTGGGCTTGTCTTGCTTGCGTGGGGGCTCGGGGTGAACCGCGGCCTCCCGTTCCTCCCGAGGGGGTGCTGCGGGCCATTCGCCATCTAGCTCATGTCGTCGAGACACAGAGCTTTCAGCCTACTATACCGCTGCACACTCCAGGAGCCCGCGAAGCTCATCATGGACCTGCCTCCCCTCCGAAGTAGATGGCTCAGGCATCGTCTGAAGGAGGTTCGCCGCTGCAGCGACATTTTGACTGGCCCTGGTGTAGACTAGGGGTTGTTCACCTCTCTCATCCTCGTTAATGCGACGTTGGACATCGCGGGCTCTAAGACGGGCTTCTCTGTTGTCACTATGGCCTGTCCGCTCTTGTTTGAGGGTGGCTCACAGTTGCTGCAAACACCCACGGTCTTGCTCTAGCTTGACCTCGAGCTCTTGGTGCTGCTGAAGCTCGACCCGTCGGTGGCCCTAAGGAACGGACATCATGGCCCGATTTCTTGGGGGGCCGGCGGACAAAGCCTGCTAGGGTGGTGTATGATCGTCTTGCCTCACAGCAACATCATCCTTTGGCTCTATCTCCTCCATCTCAAGGTGAAAACACTCATGAGAGGGATCATAGTCTCTCCCATCGGGATCGGAGTAGCCGAAGTAATAGTCGCTTGTGGCGAGGAATCAACATAGAGCCTTAGGGCCACGGAGCTCAAAAAAGTCCGCGTCGACCCATGCATCATTGTCCTTCGTGGAGTCAACATATGTTGAGGCTAGAGTGGTCGCGATGAGGTCGAGGGTGGAGCCACTACTACAACGCAGTGATAAAGTAACACCAACTTGTGTTACTATAGGTTGGAGAAAGTGTTGCTAGCTCTCTTAGTAACATATTTTTTGTGTATTCCAATTGGCCGTGTTACTATAGAATAGTTTATTGTAACACATCTACTTGTCTACAGGAACATTTATTTACTGTTACAATAGTTTTGGAAAATGACTGAATCTTTGTACCCTCATATTGCATCATATTCTTGAAACATGATATTTGGAATAGCAACAGATGGTTTTAACCCAAATTGGAAGTGTAATTCTACCCATAGTTGTTGACCAGTTGTATTAGTACCATACAACCTCCCACCATGGTTATGCATGAAAGCTCTTATGCTCACTCTAATAATCCTGGTTACCCTGGAAAGGACTTCCATACATTTATGCAACCAGTTTATGATGAGCTAAATGAATTGTTTGACACTGGTATGTCTACATATGATGCATCTCGAGATGATAGATTTCAACTTTATGCTACAATATTACATACTGTGAGTGACTACCCTGGGACAGGGATACTGGCACAGTACAGTGCTATGGGACAGTTGGGTTGTGTGTCCTGTGAAGGTGAAACAAGTTCAAGACGCTTAAAGTTCAAGCAATGTTTCATGGGACACCGATGATTTCTACCCACTGGTCATGAGTTTTGTTATGATGCTAGTTTATTTGACAGAACCAAAGACATCGGTTGAGACCTATTTCTTATTCTGGAGTATCTCTTTTGGAAAGGATAAGACTTTGAGAATTCCAAAACCTAGAAGGGTGTTAGTGGCCTATTTAGTTTGTCTTACTAGAATCATAATTTGCTACGACACAATCTTGACTTTATGCATATAGAGAAGAATGTGTGTGAAAATATTTTTGAGACACTTTTAGAAATGGATGGCAAATCAAAGGACAATCTACATGCAAGGAAAGACTTGCAAGAAATGAACATCAGGCTAGATCTACATCCACAAAAAAGGCTAATGGTAAGTATTACTTGCCTCATGCTTTTGTATAACATGTCTAAAGAGGAGAAGCAACAATTTTGTAAAGTCCTTCATGACATAAAAGTTCTAGATGGTTATTCTAGTAACATCTCTAGATGTGTAAATGTTGGTTAAGCAAAAATTTTAGGCCTAAAAAGTCATGACTGCCACATACTAATGCAACAACTTATTCCACTTACTCTGAGAGGTCTTCTCCCCGATGAAGTTACATCTATCTTATTTGATCTTTGTGGATATTTTAGAGAACTGAATGCAAAAGTTCTCCACATTAGTGAACTTGAGAAATTAGAGGACTGAATCATAATGATGTTATATCAGATGGAGATAATATTCCCTCTCCGGCTTTTCACTATCATGGTGCATCTAGTTCTTCACTTAGCAATAGAGACAAAAATAGGTGGTCCAGTATGTTATCGGTCAATGTATTTTGTGGAAATGTATGTTTTCTTATAAAAGAATTAAGATCCATGTGTTGGTACCTTCTCTTTGCATGCTAAATTATAATTTTTATTAATTTATACTAGTTTGTGTAGGTACCTCGGTGATTTGAAGTCAAACATGAGAAATAAAGCTCATCCCGAGGGCTGCATTGCAGAATCAGTTCTTGCAAAAGAGGCTATGCACTTTTGTTCAACATTTCTTGATGGTTTCCACTGTCTAATAGGCTTTCATGGAATAATGATAATGAGGAGTCACTTGGATGCTCTACTAGACATGTATTAACTCTTTTTCCTCATTCTGGGAAACCACTTGGGAAGCCAAGTAGTTATTTCCTGAGAGAGGTTTGGCTAAAGTACAAGCACATAGATATGTGCTTTTCAATTGCTCTGACGTCGATCCATACCTTAGGTAAAAATTGTAAGCTTAAATTTATTTTTTTGCCTCCCATAAATTTTCTTATATTTAAAATGTAGAGCTCATGCTGAAGAGATCATTGGAAATGGTACTGGACATAGAGCCAGTTATAGAGATATTGAGAAAATCCAAAATGAGAAGTTCCACCAATGGTTTACAACTCATGTAAGTACCTTAACTCAAAATGCTTATGTAGCACTAACATGGAGGACTAAACATGTATAATTGTACAGATAATACAATTAGAGAGGAAAAATGGCATTCATGGTATTAAAGATGACATTAGATGGCTAGCTTGTGGGCCAGTTGATGCTGGGAAAAGGTATCGTGCTTTCAACAGTCGAGGTTTCCATTTTAGGCCAAAACGATTGGATAAGGTGACACAAAATAGTGGTGTAGTGCTAACTGCAAAAACATCAAGTTATGCCAGTGCAAGTGATGGTAGGCCAGTTTTAGAAGATGTGACTTACTATGAGAGGATAATTGATATTATTGAGTTAAACTACTCTAGGAATTTTTCTGTGGTACTTTTCAAATGTGAATGGGTTGATGTTATTTCTAAAAGAGGAATAAAGAAGGACAAGTATGGGTACACACTTGTTAATTTCTGAGAAAAGATTGTTCATGAACTGTATATTTTCCTAATCAAGCCGACCAGGTGTTTTATGCTGATGAGAAATAAAACCCTAGGTGGTCTGTAGTCATGAAGCTGAAACCAAGAGATATATATGACATAGGTTGTGATGAATGGGAAGACGATGTAGAAAATGAGCCATTCCATGTCACACACCTTGCAGATATGTTTAATAATGTAAATGTAAGACATTGAGGGAACAACAGTGGATGCTAGTGGCAATGGATTGAATGATCATAGTTCATGAGGTA
>Ga0182004_10004961_pt1 | contig 10795 bp, 4 predicted proteins | sample Sormic07211540_1_FD_120479 | JGI IMG/M metagenome (GOLD analysis project Ga0182004, IMG submission 120479) | Endophyte microbial communities from Sorghum bicolor roots, Mead, Nebraska, USA - 072115-40_1 MetaG | ecosystem: Host-associated > Plants > Roots > Unclassified | place: USA: Nebraska...
AGGGGGTAATTGGTAGGTAGGAAGGGTGGGAGAGCAATGCTGGTCGGAGAGGTAATTACTGTACTATCCGTGGTGCTTGATACCGCAGTTGCCACGTGGCATGTAGGTAGGGGCCGGTTTGTTTAACGCACGTTGTTAGAGCGGTTCTAGTGTGCATGAAAATCAAATTCTATACAGCAGTTTTTATAGGAAAAAGCCGAAGAAACTGTACCAGAAACGATAAATTGTTTTTCTTTTTTTTTTACATACACAAGGGGAGTCAGAAGTTTTTTCCAAAAAAAAAACGGATCTATATTAGCAGCGGAGAGAGAAGACATGCCAAACGAGCGCATAGAAATATAAGCAATAAAAATAACCAAGCTGAAAGATTTTTCACGTAAAATCAAACGGACGAGTGGAACCATGAAAACGTACCAAAAGCTAACCTTATGCTTCATAGAAGAACTCTATTGTCATTGAGACAGATTCCCACTCCGTTGATGTTTGAACCTCGGCCTTGTTTAGTTCACCTCGAAATTCAAAAAGTTTTCAAGATTCTCCATCACATCGAATTTTGTAGCACATGCATGAAGCATTAAATATAGACGAAATAAAACTAATTACACAGTTTGTCTGTAAATCACGAGATGAATCTTTTAATTCTAGTTAGTTTATGATTGGACAATATTTATCAAATAAAAACGAAAATACTACAGTAGCGAAATCCGAAATTTTTTCGGAACTAAACAATACCCTCGTAAGATCAAGATCCCTTGTAGACTGGAGTGGACTATGTGCTAGCGGCAGCGTGGGTGGAGGTGGATCTGTATGGGTTGGGTGACGTGGTTGGGGAATATGACCCTCTCCATCTAAAGCCCCTCAACCAACTCTAATGAAATAGGGGAACAACCGGACAAGGCTGGGTTCTGTTGGATATAGCAATGACCGAACTTAGTTTATCCGTGGCGCAGGGGCAGTGGGAGGGGTATTCCTAGGTATTCATTGAAATACCTATGATTCTTGAAAAACCAAACAAATATACACGCTAAATATTAGCATAGATGCCTTACACTGTGAAAGAAAAAAAACCAAAGACAAACATAATAGCTTCCACGTCCACACCAAATCCTTGTCCTAACTATAGACTTATGATCAGGATTGTTGCATATTATTACATTGTATAATTTTATTCATATGGAATACCCTGATGTAATAACCTGGCTCCGTCGATGCATTGGCAGCACTTATTTCGATTTATTTTGATTTTACATTCTAACTGTTCTTAGGTCCTTAGGAGCTAATAGTTAGGTGTTAGAAATAGCTCAGATGGATTCAAAGACCTGCGCTAATGGCACAACTAGTACCTTAAAATTAAAATGAGCTACTCCCTCTGTCTGAAAACAAATCATTTCCAAGAATCATCACAAGTCAATTTTTTTAAAATTTGAGCAGTTTTATAGAAAATTGTAGAAATATTTATGACATTAAATAAACACGTTATGAAAATACATCTCATCATGTAGCTAGGGATACTAATTTGATGCCACATATATTGATGCTCCTTTCCATAAATTTAGTTAAATATAAAATAATTTGACTCAAAACAACTCTATGAATTAATTAAATTTGAGATAGAGAAAGTATGTAGCAGATAAGCCCGTGGACGGGAGGCCGATATAACAATGGTTGGTCGGTAGGCAAGGTGGTAGGGATGCCGTCACCAATTGGATGAAGGTTGGCGAGTAGTATGACGAGGGTTTTCTGGTTTTATTGCTAAAATATTCCGTAAAATCAGATGTTAGAAGACACGGCAAAAGAGACAAAAAGATTGATTGTACATTTTAGAAATTGCTTAGATATATGCAGAATAAGCCAGTAAAGCCAAACGACGTATTTTCTCTACAGTAAACAAAGTACATTAACAATTGCCCACATTTGGTGCTCGGCCACATTTGCTTCTATCATCAACTTACCAAGGACAGGGTGTCGACATCACCGACGCTTTGCGTGCTCGGCGCATGTATACGTAGTAGTAGTACACCAAACGCGAGTAATTTCAAAATGTAATAATACCCAGGCCGGCCTGTGTACCAGAAAATTCTTCTGCCCTCGAATATATACAGTACGCGCAGGTGGCCGAGAGAAATACGTCCGGCAAAGCACTGGCTCGCTGCGTGCGTGTGTATATATCTGTATGCCCCGGCATCTGCTTTTCTTGTACTGTCATCGGACGATCTCTCTCGGTCTACTACACTGTAGGTGAGACACGGGGTCAGGGGAGTACTGTACAGCTTGTCACTTCACAAGAGTAGACTACGACCGTTTATTTCTGAATTTTTTTAAACTATCGTAGTACTTTTATTTTTATTTGGTAATTATTATTTAATTATAAATTAATTAGACTCATAATATTCATCTCATGGTTCAAAATAAACTGTGTAATTAGTTTTTAGTTTTATTTATATTTTATGTTTTATATCTATATCGTAAGATTTAATGTCACGAAAAAATATTGAAAAGTTTTTAATTCTTAAGGGTGAAAATCCCTGTCTCAGACGTATGAAATCATACCACTGCCGGTCTGCTGTTCACTACTACTACCGCACCAGCCAGCACCACGCTCCTCGCCTTCACTCTCTTCGCAGCAAGGGAAGAAGAGGGGACGACGTCTGAGGGTGATTGATGGATACAGCTTGCTAGACTGTAGAGAGAGTGTGAGAGACGAGACTAAAGTGTACATTTAGGGGGTGTTTGGGACTCTTCACGTTTTTCAGGTCAGCTCTACGTTTTTTAGCCAAACAGTTTCAGCTCCACGCACTCAGTTCGAGAAAAAAAAGGTGAAGTTGTGAGAGCACCTAAAGAGGTACTCCACGAACTCCAATTTTTTGTGGATCTGCTCCATAACGGAGTTTATGGAGCAGAGTTCGTAGAGCAGTTCCAAACACCCCCTTAGCCCCATTTAGTTGTAGAAAATTTTTATAAAATGGCTATTATAATACTTTTATTTGTATCTAATAATTTTTATTTAATCATAGATTAATTAAACTTAAAAAATTCGTCTCATAAATTATAGATAAACTATGCAATTAGTTATTTTTAATCTATATTTATTGCTTTATGTATGTGTCGCAAGATTTGATGCGACAAAAAATCTTTTTTTTTTTGCAAAACTAGAGAACTAAACAACCTTTTTAGAGTGTTTGATAGGAGTCACATCGAATATCGTACGTGGTGTTTCAATACTAATAAAAAACTAAATTTTAGATTTCGTCAATAATCCACAAGATGAATTTATTAAGCTTCATTAATTTATCATTAGTAGATTCTTACGGTATCAATCATGAATTAATCTATCATTAATTATGGACTAATTAGGTTTAAAAATTTTTCTCATAAATTAGTCTTAATTATATTTTTAATTTTATAAATAATTTATACTTAATACTTTATAAATATAACTATTCCTTGACGTTGATATCTCATTGCAAAAGTGCAAGGCTAGAGTGGGGAGAGTGGGGAGGGGCTAGTGGTAGGTATAAATAAAGGTCACTTGATGTATACCACCACCCGTTTCCTGTGTACTCCTATATACAAACACGACATTGGATCGTTTGACATCTATCACCTTTACTTCCATATATAACAACACGCAACGTACAGTTCGGAGCTTTTGTTCCTGTCCACTGGTGCAGATCAACTACGACCATGCAATGCGAGGGTTCCTCAAGTTTGTCCAGGAATCCCTGAGGTCACGTTTCTCAAATTGGAAATAATCCTGAGTATATTTTTGCTAAGTGGATTATTGATTTATTGTCCATGAGTTTATGTGTATAAATAATTAATCGCGATGGTCGGAGCATACAGTGTAGGCTGGGCAGACTTTATGCAACACATGCAGAAGAAGGAAACCTTTGGTGGCATACTGGCATGGCATGTCTATTAACTGGGACGCATGGTGCGTGTGTATATATATATATAGATGACACCAAATGCTGCTACAGCAAACAGTGTATTGCATCGCATTGACATTGTAGCGGCGTGAATGCGAGGGATTGAAAGGGGAAAGGCGTGGGGGCCTGGCGCGTTCGACCGGATGTGTCCATGCTCTATGCCTGGATGGATTAAAATCGGTTTTTTCCCATTTGAATGATCTACAGTGGTCAAGTGCAGTGTGTGGACCAGAAAGAAATACGCGTCGATCAACAGGATGAGCAACTGTTTTGGTGCAGCACATTTTCGTTTGTATTTAACAATTTTTATCCAATCATGAAAGAGTTAAAAGATTCGTCTTGTAAATATATATAAACTGTGTAATTAATTTTTTTCCAACTATATTTAGTGCTTCATGTATATGTCCAGAGATTCGATGTGACGAAGAATCTTGAAATTTTTGGAAATTAAACCATGCCTAAGTTGAAAGATAATGATACTTCAGTGTATTTTCAATATTTATTTATACATTTATCAGTTGGAACCTTGTGTTAATTTATCTCAGGTTTATTTAAAAATGGAGACTCGTATTTTTGGGCATAGTCTTATGAAGGTGAAACATAATTTTCTCCGTTTTAGATCATTTATACAGTATAATGAAATATGGTTCCCAAGTGAGATTTTTGAGTAAACAAGATACTACATCCTTGAGGATATCCTTGCTTATACAACATCCCTAGGCACAACCCGCACAAGCAAGATACTACAGCTGAGGTCTTTTAGTACATCACCTGTAAACATTTCACAAAGACATGATTTTTTATTTTCTTAATAAAAAAAGAGATTAGTAATTAGAATAAACTTCTTCCCTGCATTGCTAATATCAGAAGTACAATGTATTTCGCTAGATTATGGACTCAAAGGGCTAATTCTCAGTGAGATCACATTATTCGGCTTTGAATCACCTAGAAGTTCCCAACTTAAACAAAATTATTTAGAAGTTTAAAGTTCCACTGAAGATAATTTTTTTTTTCTATGATATCATTGTAGCGGAGTGATTCTATCGAAAGATAATTTAGCCAAACACAATTGGTAGAGCAGTGAAAAGTGTTGCTTTTGCCATAAAAATAAGACAGTTAACCACCTCTTCTTTGAATGATGGTTTGCTAGTACCATTTGGGGCTACATACATGTTACATGAAACACTTCCCAACCTAATAGTTTTCCGCAAATATTTGGGAGTTCCCTTTAGTTATGCATAAATGATTATTTTTCTTTGCAGACACTACATTTGGTTATCCATTGGCTCCACACATACTTATTTTTATTTGCAGACACTGCATTTGGTTATCCATTGGCCCCACACATGGTTATCCTCTAGAAGCTTTCATCGCAGGCTTTGCTTGCAATGGTATTGCAACAATTGGCACAAATTGTCATATTTTCTCTCCAAGACATATGGGTAGCAATCTAGTCTTAGGATTGATAGATGTTAGAGTGCCACGTCCTTTCTTTGTTTCTTAGTTCGTGTGCTTTATGTAGAGGCATCTGAAGTGGACTCAAGATTTTTCTATGAACTCAATGTAAGGATTGTGACATAATAAAATCCTTTATTTTTTTAAAAAAGTTATGATGCCCTTTATTGCAATTTTTATGTCATGATGCCGCTCTACTTTAGAAATGTTTTTTTCCCAATGGTATTTTCACCACTGGTTCTATAAGAATATGAACCGCTGGTTTGTAATAGAACTAGTGAACAAAAAATCGTTTTTGTCACCCGTTGGCCGTTGGTGGCTTAAACCATGCTAAAAATTGACTTGGTTTTCATTGTTGCTCAAGTCACAAACTAACGGTAAAATCCTGCCTCAAGTACAAGTGGTGAAAAATCCTAGCCACACCTCGAGCCAAATATGTCGAGACCATCCCTCTGTCTCCCTCCTAGGCGGTGTTGTTTCTCCCTCTTTTAGCGTGACTATGGGTGGAGGTGCATTGAGCACCGACTCTCCCTTAGTGGCGGCAGCTTTCAAGGGCGGTGGTGACTTGTGCAAGGGCAATTCAGTGGCGGCGTTTGCCAAGGTCGTGCAACTCAGCAACTGCGAGCTACCTTGCAGTGGCGGTTTCCATGGCCATGGTGGCAAAGGTCAATATAACCCAAAGTAAAGAAAACAATAGATCTAGTTCATCATTTTCAATAGCAATTTAAACAAAAACTAATTGTCAGTAGAAGTGTCTACATTCGCTTTTTGTGACATATGAATAATCACACCACTCTTACAACACTCTTTCATTATCATATGGAACAACATAACAATCATTTTATGAAAAATATAAAACATTTTGATTATATACTAAATATTCCACTAAATGTGTGCATGAAAATTATAACTCATTACAAATATACTAACCTTGCACATTATTAGTTGGTGAGTCTGAAAATATTCTTGAGGAGGCTTCATTCTTGGCCACATGGTTCTCTTTGTTTTGTATACTATCCTCAAAAATGTTAGGCACAAGAATAGGTACAAGGGTACAACTATCCTCTAAACTAATGAACAAAAGTTTGTCTCATAAGAATTTTCTTGTCATTCCAAATTTATTCTATAAGAAGCTCACTAAGATTTCCACAAAACATCATTAGTTCAAACAGTAGATACATTCATAATTTTTCTTGTTTCACACATGACATCGTGCAAAAACATTATCAGTATTCACTTCCCCCTATTTTTACTCATCAGCACCAAGACCAGTATTCACTACTTGTGGGGGAAGGTGCGGTGGATGTCATTGGGATTTCTTAGGGTTGTTTGGTCGACGGTGTTAAAGTTTAACATATACTGTAGCATTTTTATTTTATTTAAAAATTAGTGTCCAATTATGAACTAATTTGGCTCAAATGATTCGTTTCACAAATTATTCTTTAGCTGTGTTTTTAGTTTTATAAATAATATATATTTAGTATTTCATGCATGTGTCCAAACAATCGATGTGATGAGAGTTATAGTTTAACAACATCAACTAAACAGGGCATAATGAGATAAATCTTTTAGGACTTCTTTGACAGATCTTTACTCAGGCCTTGTTTAGTTCGCAAAAAATACTGTAGCACTTTCGTTTTTATTTGACAAACATTGTCCAATCATGGAGTAACTAGGTTCAAAAGATTCATCTAACAAATTACAGGTAACCTGTACAATTAGTTTTTATTTTCATCTATATTTAATGCTCTATGTATGCGACCAAAGATTCGATATGACGGGGAATCTTCAAAATTTTTGCGAACTAAACAAGGCCTCAGCTTCAACTTCACCACTTTTTTTACTGAGGCTACTGTAGCATGAGCCAAATTGAAGCCCTAAAACACTAGCTTCACCGGCTTCAACACCTAGCTAGTCCATTTTGCTTAAAATGACTTTATCCGGTTCACACTACTATAGTCTTAACAAGAGCGTGATGGTAACTTTGTCATAGAAGCTTAAGCCTTTTTAGCCTATGCCAAACGGGCCCTTACAAACTGCGTTGCCAAACAAAAATTGGCCGCAGAGGATCACAGATTCGATGCATGGGGATCCTCCTCCTTCGTCCTGTTACCCGCACCCAACTTTGATTGGCCTTGTTTAGTTCCGAATAATTTTGCAAAATCGACACTGTAGCATTTTCGTTTGTATTTGACAAATATTGTCCAATTATGTACTAACTAGGCTCAAAAGATTTGTTTCGTCGATTTCGACCAAACTGTGCAATTAGTTTTTATTTTCGTCTATATTTAATACTTCATGCATGCGTTTAAAGATTTGATGTGACGGAGAATGTGAAAAATTTTGCAAAATTTTCTGGGAACTGGCCTTGTTTAGTTTTAGAAAAATTTTGGATTTCGCTACTGTAGCACTTTCGTTTGTTTGTGGCAAATATTATCCAATCATAGACTAACTAGGATCAAAATATTTGTCTCGCGATTTACAGATAAACTGCATAATTAGTTTTTGTTTTTCTCTATATTTAATGTTTCATGCATGTGCCGCAAGATTCGATGTGACGGAGAATCTTGAAAAATTTTGAGAACTAAACAAGGCCTAAACAAGGCCTAGGAATGATGGCAAAGTGGCCAGCAGCTACAACCCATGCAAGCTCTTTTGGTCTTTTGCTAGAGCCTGCAGGGCCACCTTGAGGCAAAGCTGGTAATCACATTGAGCTCCAAACCAAAAGGCAAGTAGCCAAGTACTCCGTACCAGGAGATTGCATATGCCATTAAAAAAATGCGTGGAAGATTAAGACCTTGTTTAGTTGGCAATTTTTTTTAAGATTCTCCGTTATATCAAATCTTACGGCACATACATAGAGCATTATATATAAATAAAAAATAACTAATTACATATTTTTTTGTAATTTATAAGACAAATTTTTAAGCCTAGTTAGTTCATGATTAGACAATATTTGTAAAATAAAAATGAAATTGTTACAATAGCAAAATCCAAAATTTTTCACGAACTAAACAAGGCCTAGCTTCTTCTTCCTCTTTGCTCCATGCTTCAGTCCCTTTCTCATGCAGGGGAGTTGGGCCAGCCGGCCAGGCCCCGCCGGGCGCCGGTCTTAAAGAAACTTTGCAGACATACTGGTGGATCTTACTATTCGGTTGTAGGAGTATTTATAGACTGTTTTGCAGGTCTTAGAACTTTTCTCTGATCTGTCATGCATGGTTTGTCACTGTGAGAAGTTATTAGGATCATAGGAAATGTGCCAGAATCCGATCAGATGGGCCGGTGCTTGCAGTTCAGATTACACGTTCGTGTGCAGTTGTGCACAGTTTGTCTGATCAAAGAATTATTTTAGGCCGGCTAGCAGAACCATTCATGGCTGGCACCTGGCACGCCATTACTTAAGCATGTTTCCTGTATATCTCTTCCCCAAAACATTCTCTCATTGAAGAAGACACGTAGTAATCTGGCACGCTAGTACTGTGAAGGCGTAGATAGGTACAGTAATAGCTAGCTCCGTACAGTAATAGTACTGTGTATGCATGTTAACGTCGGCGAGAATTGCCCCACGGTCTATTTCCACACGATTAGACAATTCATAAGGTATCTCTGCCTAAGGACTTCTTTAGTTCCCACCAAAAACTTTTCAAGATCATTTGTCACATCAAATCTTACAGCACATGCATTAAGCATTAAATATATATGAAAATAAAAACTAATTGTATAGTTTGCCTGTAAATCGGGAGACAAATGTTTTAAGAGTTACTCTATGATTAGACAATGTTTGTCAAATAAAAACGAAAGTGATACAGTAGCAAAATTCAAAAAAAAATTCACAACTAAACAAGACCTAAAGTTCCATCACATGGCCCTGTTCTATCTGCTGGTTTTTTTATACTCACCCAGAATCATGTGCACTTTGATTTGACTGTAAGTTTTTAATTGCATCTATTAGTATATAGGAGTACTACATAAATGTCTTACTGTTAATAATTGGTTAATATATTAATGCTGATACTTAGCTGAATTAAATGTTTTAACTAAATAAGAACATGTTCATGATTTTGACTAATATTTAGTTGGCTACAACAATTAGTCAACTTCTCACGTTTGGTTTCTCAAATCTTTAGCAATTTTTATTTTTAAACCTTTGGCTTTCAAATGTCGAGCACACCTGAGTTACAATGCATAGTGAATAATATGAGTGGGGATAAAAAAATATACAAAATAGTTAGTAACTAAAGTCTATCATGAGCTAATAAAAATAAGAAAATATCTATATGAGTTTCTATTTGAATATGAATATTTAAACACCAGAGTAGATAGAGTAATTGTGATGCAATGAATTGGATGAAAAAAGGAGAAGACTAATTGTAAATGCCTATAGTAGTGGGATAAAAGAAAATAACAATTCTTATCACTATTGTATTAGAATATGAAGGCAGCTAATCAAACACATAAATGTGTAATGCAAAGTGGAGACTATAATCTAGGATGGAAAGTTGTATATAGCACATAAATGTGTGCTAGGAATCCTATAATGTCTTAAGGGGAAAGAGTTTTATGTACAGAGACGAGCGAACAGGTGTGCCCTTCTATATAAGTCTAAGTTTTCTTTGATCTGGCTAGCGACTTAGAGGGCCGTGGAATGATTGTTGTCGAAGAACATGTAGTTACATTTTTTTCCAAAGGTTCCACATGGTATAGATGGTTAGGTGTTGAAGGCTCGCTTGTGCTCTTTATGTATTACTAGCAAAATATGCCCGTGCGTTGCTACGGGAGTAAATAGACGTTTGTAGAAAATGAGCACTTTGTTATATTTATTTGTGTTTTATCCTTTGTATTAAATTTGAAAATTTTTAAGCTTTTAAAAATGACTTTAAAGCAGATTGTCCATATATAGTTTATATACAAATTGTCCATATATAGTTTATATACATGCTCTTAGACTTTTTAGGACTTTTATTTCACGCGCAATGGCACCTTATACTCTCTGGTTGAAAGGAGCCTAATAAACATTTGAATTATAATTTCTAGATTTGATTTTGATTTTATATAGATTGTATAAGTTTCTATCAATTTGTGCATTGTTCGTGAAAAGACAAGAAGCTAACAATACATTTGTTATTGGTAAGCCGAAGTCTATGTAAATCTTGAGATTGATTTTTACTGTGCGTTGCAACGGGAGAAAACATCAAATGCCATAGAAAGTTATGACATAATGTTACATATTTATTTATATTTATTTTTATAAAATTTAAAATCCATAATTTATTTTATTGATAACCATAACATCTATGGTATTAGATAGTTAATATTTAAAATAATATGTAGCTTGGAGACATATTTATTTAATAATAAAAATAGAAATTAGTCAAACATTATCTTACTTTAATATTACCTCTTAATATACC
>Ga0182004_10004962_pt1 | contig 10794 bp, 8 predicted proteins | sample Sormic07211540_1_FD_120479 | JGI IMG/M metagenome (GOLD analysis project Ga0182004, IMG submission 120479) | Endophyte microbial communities from Sorghum bicolor roots, Mead, Nebraska, USA - 072115-40_1 MetaG | ecosystem: Host-associated > Plants > Roots > Unclassified | place: USA: Nebraska...
ATCTGTGCGCTTGCAGATCCCATTCATTATTTATTTAGAAGAGCAATTGCATATTTCAATACCACGTCTCTTATATCATGCTGGGGATGACAACTTGGCTTAAGTGGTGTAAGGGATAGGTTTAGCATTTTTGGCACCGTTACTAGATTTAGAGAACTTAGTCTCCTTTTGGTAATGATGTTAAGAATACCCAACACTGGGGCAGGTATATATGGCAATGGGCCAACACAGGTCGTGTTGTACGTGCTTCATGCCTGGCCTTCAGCCTAGGCATGGCCATGTGGGCTGATTTTTGGGTTGTGCCGACTTGTTGAGCACGGATAAAATCGCGGGCCGTGCCAGCCCACAGTCCATCACCCTTAAAATACGTCATTAAACACATCTCATTAAGCACTTCACAATTTACACAGTTTCAATCAATTCACAGAACCACATATTCATATAAAGAAACATCAACAATTCATAGAATCACATATTCACGGTCACAAATTCACAAGTCATAATTCACAGAACAGTACATGAACATGATAATCAAAATGAGTTGTTTTGTACAATATTGTCTTATTAAAAATTTTTCTAGGTAAACCTCAATCTTGTGAGAAATCTTAGAAAGGAAAAAGAGTGCAACCAGCTCGAAATGAAGTCTGTCTTACACTACAAACCATAGTGGCATACTTCAAAATGCCACCCAAAAGTATAGTGAGTCCTAGATCACTCACTCACTCTCTCACAGCAAAAGATGAACTCACTCATATCACTCTCAGCTCACTAAGTACCAGAAGAAGCACCACCAGTCCCGCTCCCGCTGCTTCCTTCTTCTTCATCAAGGTACATGTTCTTGAATGTCTCCTCAAGTTCTAGATTGTCACCATCATGTTGTTCCCTTTTTGCTCCTATCTCATAGTCCTTTATGGAGGTCAGCATCTCCACATTCTCTGGCAACAAGCACCTTCGCCACTCTTCAAGTACCATGCCTAAAAAACTAAAACAAGACTCTATAGAGATAGTAGATACAGAAACTAACATGATATCTCTAATCGTTATAGATAGGATTAGATAGGTTAGCTTATGGTCATGCCACCAGAGAAGTATGTCAAACTCATCCTCATAAGAAGTGACACAATCATTATCTAGGCTAAGAGCTCACTAACAACAAAGCAAGATGAGGTTGAAGAAACAGGGAGAGGATCAACAACACCTGATCTTGATCCACCACGGCCTCCAAAGGTCTTTCCCCATGCCTGCTTTTTCTTACATGAATGAACTGATGGCTGTGCAACCCTTTAGGATCTAGGTGCACCAAACTTGGTCTCATATTTGTTAAACAGTTTATACAATTCAGACTCAACATCAGCATAGTATGAATTGTATGTGCATCTAGTACAACTTTGCGTGGTCCTTGTTTCTGAATAGTCGTTTTAGGCATGGTATTATTGGAGCATACCACATAACCTCGGCAGGGATTTTCTTCTTCGGACGTTCTTCATCCTCAACATCGCCAGGGTTATCTCGCAAGATCTTGTACCGTGACGCATTGCAAACTTCATCTAAATTCTCATGCTCGACAAGGTACAGGATGTAGTCATTAGGACATGCATGTATCTTCTCAATTTGTAATCCTAGAGAGTAGACGATCTTCTTTGCTTTGTATGTAGTCGTGGGCAATTTGTTAGGCTTTGGAAGCATCTTTTTTTGGATCTTCAGTAATTTCCCAAATGCCTTGTCAGATATACCATTCTCTGCCTTCCACTGTAACAACTCTAGTGTTGTGCCTAGCTTTTTCTGCCCATCTTCGGCGGATGGGTATAGTAACTTCTTGTGATCTTCTAGTATTTGGTCAAACTTAGCCTTCTCCTTTTCACTTACGCAATCTCTCTGTGCGTCACGAATGACATCACCAAGAGCATCGTCATCTTCAGCTATAGTGTTTTCTGCATTCGCCTCTTCTTTACGTTCCTCCATCACAAAGTCACAGTATTGAGCAAAAACATTGTGAGGGTCCGTTTGTTCTTCTTCACCTTCTTCCATCCTAATCCCGATCTCTCCGTGCTTGGTCTAACAAATGTAATTTGGCATGAAATCCGACTTGAACAAGTGCAAGTCAATACTTCTTGAGCTACAAAATTCTTTCAAATTCATACATACAGCACATGGGCAGCACATAAAACTATCCCGCTTGTTTTACTCTGCCACTCTTAAGAATTCTCGCACGCCCGCAATGAACTCGTTGAAGCGGCGATCGACATTGTATATCCAATGGCGTGTCGTCATCTGCATTATCATTGAATTTACATTTTTTCTATTAAAAGGTGTAATTTTATCTCTAAATAAAATTGATTTGAAGAATTTTAAAGTTAAAATTAATTTATTTTAAAATTACAAAGAATCAACATTGTTTAATATTTTAAAATGAGAATATGAACAAATTAAAGTAAAAAAAATCCTCAATTGTCTATAATAGAACTAAATATGATTTGTGTATACATACTAGTAATGATATGTGTATACTATTTTTGTCATCTTTCATAAAAATTCAAACATGAAAAGTGATTAAGCTAGCAATATGAAATAAAATAGCCATATACAACATGAAATTATAATATGGTGCTGCTAAAACATAGGAGGATGAAGTTAGCAACCTTTTAAACAAATTGATGACGACGTAGAAGCGTTGAAGTGGATTGATCGCCGGAGATGAGAGCAAGAACAAACAAGAACAATGGAAGAACAAGCAAGAACAAAGGAGCTCGGGCTCGAGCAGGGAGGAAGAAGAGGGAGAAGGAGCTTGAATTTATACAGAGGGAGGGTTTAATCCTGGTTGGTAAGACAAACCAGGTCTAATCCCAGCTTTAGATCCCGGTCGGTGCCACAAACTGGGACAAAAGATTTAGTCCCGGTCAGTGGCACAAACCGGGACTAATGGTCGGGATTTACTCCCGGTTGGTGACACCAACCGGGGCTAAAGGTCCCTCCCGACAGCGTCTGACAACAGAGCCATTGGGGAGGGACCTTTAGTCCCGGTTGGTGTTACCAACCGGGACTAAAGACCCTTTTTGTCCCGGATCCTAAAAATGTCGAGACTAAAGGTATTTAGGCAGATCGACGAAAAGCCTGTTCTCTAGTAGTGTCTATAGTAATCTAGATTCTAAAGGATTCCTCTAGGAATCTCAAAAAAATAGCATGAACATGGCTAAAAACTAGTTAGCACTAAATTAATCAAAAGCAACTCCAACTAAAAATAACTTTCCTTTCTAACTATTTGTTTTTTCTGGAACTTCTCTTCAATGTGGGCCCAATGTTAGTTAAATATATATTTCATAAGTATATCTAGATACCTAAAAGGAAGGCCACCTACCTTACAACCAAACAATTGTGTATGCTCTTGTTCACAATCCTTAGCTGCGCCATAACAGAACAACTCACTTTATCTGTGAAAATTAATTTTTAGCCTAGTAATTGGTCAAAGGTACTAAGCACTAGCTTAAGATATTAGAAAAAGAAATCGGTGAGGACCAACCCTACAGAAACATGGTGGGGATGTACGGCTGACATGTAACCCATGAGGTATTTGATTTGCCATCCGCATGCTAAAAATAGTACCGTGGCCCACCTATCAGCTGCACAGTCTACATAATGTCGTTGGTAGGGATGGTGCTCACCGTATTTTTTCCAAGATCTTTGGCCTTGATCATGTCATGACCCAAAAATAGGATATTGTCATCCGCATACCAGAGGATAGACAAATCATCCTGTACCTAGTGAGGGACAACTCCATTGAATTTTCCATTAGACTTTGCCCTCAAAATCAAGGTAGCTAGCATATCTACAACTAGATTAAATAAGATAGGAGACAAGGAATAACCTTGTCATAGTCCTTTCTTGGTTGGGAAGAAATTCCCGTTGACTTTAACACTAACACTGCCTTCCCTTCACAATTTGATCAATCCATTTGCACCATCTCGGGCGAAAAGTCTTTCATTCTTAGAGTTTGTTGTAAAAAGACCATTTTACCTTATCGTAGCCTTTCTCAAAGTCTAGCTTTAAGATTAACCATATCTAATATTTCCCTATGCATTTCATGTATGGTTTCATGCAGAATGACCACCCATTCCAAAATATTCCTTTTTTCATAAAAGCCGATTAAGATGGTCGAATCACCTTTTGAGCCACTAGGTCACTCAACACTTCTGTGAAATTCTTGAAGCTGATATTTAAAAAACAAATGGGTCACAATTGTTGGATTTGTGTACCTTCCTTTTGTTTTGGTAATAATGTAACTATACCAAAATTATGACTAAAAAGAGGGAGGCCACCCTTGTCAAATTCATTAAAGTGAGGCATGAAATTATTTTTATTAAATCTCAAAAAACTTGGTAAAACTCAACCGGAAACCCATCGAGCCTTGGAGCCTTAATATGTTCCATTAGAACGATAGCCTCTCTAACCTCCTTTTATGAAAATTTTGTTGCGAAAAGATGTCATTTTCTAACTGTGAAACTTATGCAATGTCGTATGTGAAGAACTCTATCATAGAAAAGTTGTTACTATCCAGTTACCCCAAAGAGGCCTTTATAGTAATTGGTGATGAATTCTTTAAGATTCTTGTCCATCCCTTAGGAATTGACGAAGTCATTGAATTTTGTGTTGTCATTTCTGAAGCGGAGTGTTACCTCTCATTTCCTTTTGTCATACATCAACAACTAACTCATAAAAATCATCGCTTAATAACCAACCTAGTTTAGAATTGAACCCTGGTTGCTTATTTCCATGAGTGTCATTACCAATATCTACAAGCAATGAAATATGTTATATTTCCCTTGTCAATGCTTGTACCATCGCATGAGGAAATTTCGACTCACATTCCGTACTTACTAAGACTTGATCAAGTCTTTCATGAGTTGGTATTTCTCTAGGTTGTATTTTTTGTTTGAGAGATCAAGTTCCCTAAAATCCAAACTATCAATGATAGCGTTAAAACGGAAGGGTAATCAATCCTCGTAGCCGACATTTGTTCTTACCCTGTGGGTTTCTAATATATTAAAATCTCATACCACAGGAAGACCTATTTTCTTTGCACAAGTTTGAATGAACTCCACAAGGAAGGATTATTTGTGTTTCACATTAGCAGCCCCATACTAATTTGAACCCAATGAAAACCACCTGATTTATTTCTAAGTAGAAATTTGACGTAACAATCTCCCTTATTATAGTACTACAATATGAAAGACTTCCAAATTAATTCCATGTAGGATGCCCTCGCACCGACCATGAGGTTCAGTGTAGTGCCAAATAAATTCTTGTTCTCCATAGATATTGTTAAGTACAGTCTTCAGAAAATCTTTCTTCCCTGTTTCAACAAGATCGGTGAAGTCTAGCTTCTGCTTTCATTGTGAAACTTGTTTATGATTTCTTATCACACACACCTTTGACTTTCTCTTGGACTACTATTTAGAAGATTTCTTTCATTGTGAAACTTATTTATGATTTCTAATCACACACACCTTTGACTTTCTCTTGGATCTACTCGAAGAGATAGACTTATTTTTCTTGAAGGTAGTTCTAAATTCACAGCTTAGGTGATCACTGCCATCATCCATAACCTTGATATAACTCTAAGCCACTCTTATTATTTGAAAAAAGATATGAATTTATTTGTATACAACTATTTTTAAGAACAGTTGACTTACTCAACCGCCCTTGAAAATCGGGTTTTAGGGATGGTGGACTTTAACAAAACGGCTCTAGAATCACCCATTTTCAGTGTCTTTAAAAATCTTATTTTCAGGAGTACTTTTAAGTTGACCTTTCATGAAAATACACTAGTACACAGAGGTACAGGCGGTTTGCAAGACGGTTTGGCGAATCGTCTGCGCTGGTGGCCTGTGGAAATAAATTTTTTCACATGCGGGTAACTGAAAACCACCTGTACAAATACATTTCTACAATCGGTTCAGTTATGTCAACCGCCTATAGAAATGAATTTCTACAGACGGTTCAGTTATGACAAACCGCCTATAGAAAATTTTTTCTAGAAAAAATACAAAATCAGCTTTTAAAAATAGGGAAAAAAAATTTTTATTTTAGGGAAGGCCTACTAGCTAATCGCCCGCCCGTCAAATTTTTTCTAGAAAAAAATACGAAAACGATTTTTAAAAATAGGAAAGAAAAAGATTTTTATTTCAAGAAAGGCCTACTGGCTAATCGTCTGCCCGTCTCCATCGAAGTCACAAGTCATGTATTTTTTCGCATAAAAACGCACGCTACGTGGCTGGTGGGATTCAAACCTGAGACCTCATTCTCACGCGTAACCTTCTCTACAACTCCACCTATCACCCAGTTATGTCTATATTAGAGTTTAGTTCCCCACATATTATTCTAAACCGAGCATACATTGATTATTTGAGGCCCTAAACAGATTCAAATGGAAAAGTTGTCAACTTCAAAGTTTCATAACTTTTTAAGATCTACAACTTTTATATTGGTAGTTTCTCCATCCGAGCTCATTTCCAAAATTCGAATTTCAAATTTTAGAAATTCAAACGTTATTTTCGATGATAAGATGATCTCAAATGAAAAAATTATCAACTACAAAATTTTATAACTTTTCGAGATCTACAACTTTTATTTTGACAGTTTTTTTTAAACGAGGTCATTTGAAAAGCTCAAAAAATTCAATTTCAAATTATTTTTACACCGTCCGTAGAAATATGATTTTTAGTGGCGGTTCCTTAGGAAAACCACATGTAGAAATACATGATTTCTACAAGCGGTTTTGTTAGGAAAACCGCCTGTGAAAATCCGTTTTCACTGGCGGTTTTTAAGTTGGGCCCGTCGATTTCTTTTTACAGGCGCTTTTTAATTAAAACCGCCTGTAAAAATAAAATTCCACCGCCAGCGTAGAGCTTTACTGTACTAGTGATAGGTACTCCCTCCATCCCAAATTGTAAGTCATTCTAAGAATCTTGGAGAGTCAAACTTTTCTAAGTTTGACCAAATTTATATGATAAAATAATTATTCTTATGATACTAACTAAGTATCATTAGATTCTTCCTTAATTATATTTTCATAGTATATTCACTTTATGTTACAAATCTTAGTATTTTTCTCTAAAATTTTGGTCAAACATGAAAATGCTTTGACTCTCCAAGATTCTTGGAATGACTTACAATTTGGAATGGAGGGAGTATATTTTAATGACGATTTACTTAATAGAACCATCTCTGAAAATTGATTTCTAGCAATGGCTTGTTTAGCTACCGTGCTTCCACCAAGGTTAAGAGCAATTTACTAAGTCTAAGTGTCCAAGAGTAAACGTTGCTCTAACTCTAAGCCACTCTTAAGCTCTACCAGGTCCAAGTTTTTGACAAGTGTGCGTCCCTCTGATACGTCCACAGGTTCTGCTGATGTTTATGGTGGCCCATGTGTGTGCGAGAGTTGGTGAGAGTCGTGCACCAAACCAATTGGGCACGTTTCTTGCTGCCCTGTTTACAATACTCTATATTATGAATAAATATCTCACTTCACTGGCTGCTGCGTAGCTTGCCAAAGTAGTTGCTAGAGTCGTTGTAGTCTGCCGCAGCCACCTCACAGCGACCATGACAAATAAAGAAAGAGAGCCACACACGCGTGTCACACAGGAGGCATGCAGCAACTCGTCGATTTGCGAAGCAACTCCGTCGTCGTCGTGCTCATGTCTCGCCTTCCTTTGACCAAGAAGTTCAAGTCTTCAACGCATCCTTAGCTTTTGCAGCTATATGTAGCCGTGCGACGATAGCCCTGCTTTCTCAATCAACACGGATCTGAAAGCTGCGACGAGCTGCCCGGCGATCGAGCTCGCCATGGATGGTTGCAGCTGGCCGCCATCTCCGTCTATAGGCGGCGCCAGAGCTGTCTTTAGTGGGGACATGCCATGGCACAAGGCGAGGTACGTACACGGTACGGTCGCCCTGCTCGATATAGCTACTGCCAGGTGTTATGGTCCGTCAATCTTAATCTCAGTTTGCGGTTGTCGTTGTGCAGTAACAGCAGCTGCGACGACTCTGATCATCTTCACAGCCAGAGGGAAGAGCAAGACGTGGTGGTCAGCTCGCAACAACTTCAGCAGCAGCTTCAACAGGCAATAATCAAATTGAACTGTTACATGTTATTTGAGAATTTGAGATCGACTCCTGTACTAATCTATATCGTTGTTGCATCCAATGGCTGTTTGGCGCAGATCTACGCGCTGTTGGACATGGAGCAAGAGCATGAGCTGCACCTGCACCACGCCGTGCCACCGCAGAGCCCTAGCCAGCATCAGTGGTCGTCGTCGCCGTCGTCATCGTCGCTTGTGCTCTCGGCATCGAGCGCCACCACAGCCTTTTGCCAACAACCGGCCCAGGCCTCATCCCTGGACACACCATTTTCTCCATTCCCCTACGGCTACCTTGAGACGATCCCGAACCTGAACCGGGAAGAAATCATGAGCCAAGCACGGCACAAGGATGGTTCCGGCACCAGTGCGTTCAGGCAGTACGTCCGGCACCTCCACCCCAAGAAGAAGCTAAAGCAGGGCGCCTGCGGGCAGAGGGCGATCAAGACGGCCATGTCGGTCCTGGTGAAAATGCACAGCGCTAGGCTTTCCCAGCGGCAAAGGCAGAGCTCCCGGACAGAGATGGCCGCGCCGGCAGTGCCGTCGTCCGACGAGAGCAACAACATCCAGCTTCAGCACCTCTTGTCGGAGCGCAAGCGCCGGGAGAAGATCAACGACAGCTTTGATGCTCTAAGGAATGCACTGCCCCCTTCCTCCAAGGTATATATATATAGCACATATCCTTCAAAACTTATCTCATTCTTGAATTGGTTAGTAGTAGTACTTAGCTGTTTTAATCATACGTACGTGTGTCTTTCTCATGGCAGCGAGATAAAACATCCATACTGATGAGAGCAAGGGACTACATAAACTCTCTGCAATCTAGAGTGTCTGAGCTGGAGGAGAAGGGGATGGCACTAGAATCACAGCTATGCATCGACTACGGCTATGAACAAGACGTTAATGGTTACCCTGAAAAGATCGAGCAACAGTAGAGCAGTAGCTGAGGAAACAAAAACAACGCAGGAACCATTGCCTGAAGATAGTGGTAAGCTCCTCCAGGTGTGAATGTGATGTCATGGATGCTGGAGCTAGAACCCTGCAGCGTCTGAAACAGATAAGAGGATGTTAGATTGGTGGGCATGGACGCAGGTAGCAGCAGTGATCTTCCTCTAGGAAAGCATTCTCAATAATCCACGATAACATTGTAATTGAAGGTATAATAAGCATTCTTATGAAGAAAATATTTTGGACTAATAGAGTAAATTTGACATATATATGCCTTTAAAATTTAAAATTATTTTTGTAAACTGTATAAAATTTTAAAAAATGCTAATCAAAGATACAATTTTCATTAACTGAAAATATTGTGCTAACTGAAAACTACCATGTTTCTCTACCAATTGGCGTCTATGACTTGAGCAACCATCAGCCACTCGTTTTTTTTTCTTTTCAGAAAGTCCATATCTGAAATTCCGTCTGATGTTTTCTTCATGCTTCAATGCAGCAGATGTGACAACAATTTCATAAGGAATCTGTGATACTGTCAAAGACACGATGCAGTCAGAGATAGAGACAACATAAGCTTCTCTGCTGGTTGTTCGTTCAAAATTGTTGGCTTGAACTTTGTGGTTCTTGGCACTTGTCGGCCCTGTTTGGTACTGCTAGAAAAGCGTGTCGTTTGTCTGTTCTCGTTTCAACTTATTATGTCCATACGCAGTATAAGCTACCAAACATGGCCAATGAAATTAAACAATAAAATGTCAAACATATAGACATTCAGGGAACTTGGATGCAACCTTAATTCCACCCTGAGCTCATTACGGTGTGTCAAATATAGACATTCAAGAACTTGAGGTCTTTGGAGTTATGAAATAAGTTTCTTGACTTATACTGGCTACAGAGGTGAACTGGGGTTACCAGATTCCTGCTTCCTATTTCATGTTCGAAGCTTATGGCTTGTTTAGTTCCACGATGTAAAGCTATGGGGTGTCATTTCGGATGTCACATGGTGTAACGTCCCAGAGTTCAAATGGCTCAGATCCACTTTACACGCTGAGTGAACCACATCTACCACCATCTCACTTACGCTTTCCTCCTCGCTTCGCGTAAAAGGATTAACCCAGGAAGGAAACAAAAGGAAGAGTAGGCAGTGGATCTTTGTAACAGGAGGGATGTCTCCCTCCTCTCCTCCCGCTCCTCTCCCGCACCCTCTTTGTTTCGGCTCCATACCTGCCTCCCTCCTCTTACCCGGAAGCCACCTTCCCCTGTTCCCCTGCCAACCATGGGTGCCGCTGCACTCCACCGCCGCACCACAGGCTCGCCGTTTGCCGATCCCAGTCCCCAGCGTCAAGGCCTTGGAGGCTGGCGTACCCCCCCCCCTGTGCGTGATGGGTGTTCGACGAAAGGTCCACAAGGCGGTCGCCCCAGTCAGGCCGGCGCTTGCAGCGCTAAACCACCTGGAAACACTCCGGTGTACCAACCTCGGCGCGGCGGAGCTAGAGACAGGAGCCCTGAGCCTGCTGCCTTCACCTTTCAGCCGGGTACGCACTTTCAAAACTTTGTCCTGAAGAATTTTTTCTGCCCTGTTGTTAGGCCTTTGGTTCCTCTTCTTCCTGTGCATGTCTTCTAGATCTCCCAGTCCAACGGGCGTGGATCCTGTGCCTCTAGCCTGGTGGCTAAAGCCCTTAACTTCCATTTATGTGCCCCCCTGAATCCTTCG
>Ga0182004_10004963_pt1 | contig 10793 bp, 3 predicted proteins | sample Sormic07211540_1_FD_120479 | JGI IMG/M metagenome (GOLD analysis project Ga0182004, IMG submission 120479) | Endophyte microbial communities from Sorghum bicolor roots, Mead, Nebraska, USA - 072115-40_1 MetaG | ecosystem: Host-associated > Plants > Roots > Unclassified | place: USA: Nebraska...
AAAAAGAAGAAAAGTTCCTAAATTAACCTAACTGTGTCTGTGTAGTATATCTTGTATTGTATCCACAGCTTAATTCTCAGAACCTAGTCTAGTAGTCTGTGCACAATATTCATGAGAAGGGTCTCTTGAGCCCCTTGAAATCCACCGTCTCAATGCATTCGACACCATCTCTCGATGCATTCAGGAGCCTGAGCAGCTCGCTGGCCCTCTCCTTGGTCACGCCCATGCAGCCGACCTGCAGCAGGAGGAGGAGCTTCTGGAACGCGCCCAGCTGCAGCGCCTCGGCCTTGCACGGACCCTCGCCGGAGAAGCTCTTGCACAGCCGCCACAGCGCCGACACGGCGAACTCGGTTGCCATGTCGGACACGTGCTGCATCTTCTTGACCAGCACCGGCACGGCCAATGCGTGCGCGCACGCCTTCCCGCGGCCTTCCTCCGTGAGCAGCAGGCTGTCCAGCACCGCGAGCGCCTTCTCCGTCGTGCCCTTGTCGGCGTCGACCAGCAGCTCGACCAGGAGCTCCACCATGCCGAGGTCGACCAGGCGGATGGCTGCTAGGTCGCTGTTCGTGACGAGGTAGTAGGCGGTGACCATCGCGGCCTTGGTGGCCTGCGCCGACACGGGCCTCTGCAGGAGCTTGATGAGCGCGCCGTGTATTCCGTCGGTCTCGGACATGGCGTCGAGGCACTCGGGGTCGGACGACGACGCGATCTCGCGGAGCACGACGGCGGCGCCGGCCTTCGCGGTCGTCTCGCCGTGGGACAGGATCGAGACGACGGCGTTCAGCGACGCCGGGGAGGCAATGTGGCTCCTGGACTCCTCTCCGAGCGGGAAGAACACGACCAGCGCGGCCAAGATCTCGTCCAGCGCGCCGCCGAGCGCGGTCAACAACGACGCCAGCGCAGGCTGGCCAACGAGCTGTGAGAACGCTGAAGAGAGCGCGCGGGCGGCTCCCGCCGCCGCGAGGCACCGGCGGTTGCGGTCGCTCTCCTTCCCTAGCGCCCTGGCTCTGGCCGCCAGCTGGCGGCACGCCGGCGCGTCCCCTCGCCGCGCTGCGGCGGACACCGCGGCCAGGAGATCGGCCGCGTCGGCGGCGGAGAGCGGGACGCGGGGCGTGGGCACGCGCTCCACCCCGAGGGCGCGGTTGGCGACGCACCACTCCTGGATCATCCGCCGCGTGGCGTGGTTCGGGATGAGGTCCTCCGCGCGCAGCGGGCGGGCGGTGACGGGGCACGTGGAGTGGCCGCGCTCCAGCCACCCCTCCACGCTGTCACGGTCGTACGTGATCCCCGTCGGCGCCGTCACGGGGTCCCGCATCATCTCCAGCGAGATCGGGCACAGGAAATTGCTCGGAATCGCCGGCTCCGTCGCCACGGCCGCCGCCGCCCCCGGCACGAGCTGCGGCGGCTGCCTCGTCCGCCTCGTGGCGAGCGGGATCTCCGACACCGCCACACGCACCGACCGCGGGCGAAGGCGGTAGCGGGACACCGGCGTGACCATCCCTGCGCGCTAGTATTGAAGACGTCCTCGGTTTGCTGTGCGCGCGGCTGCAGGTACGGTAGTCGCCGCACGGTGCGTGTGAGTCCGCGAGCTGACGGGGTGGTGCTGGACCGCGGGGTTGGATTGGGTGGGCGTCGGCGTTGTGGACGAGTACACGGAATATATAGGTTGTGGCCTTGCTTTCGCCGGCGTTGAATGGAAGATGGAATGGAGCGTAGGAGTATAGTACTCTACAGCTGCATGTGGGCGTGCGGTGTGGGCCTGTGCAGTTTTGAAGGGGTTGTCCTGCGTTTGTTGGGATCGGAGTTTGAATGTTGACCGTTGAATGGAAGTTTGAATTGTACACGCCACGGGCGGGGACAGCGAATGTTTGCTCTTTTTTACTCTCTCTCTCTCTCTCTCTCTCTTTTTGCTGAGATGGATAAACGCTTCTCTCGTGTACACTTTATTTTGGTTTTCTGGTTGCGTTTCCAAATTTCTCTGCTCTTGTTTGTTTTGGACGTAGTGCCATTTTAGACTTTCAGTCATCCCACTTTGCAGTTCCACGGATGGATATACTTAGCAGTTCCACGGTGTCAATACTTGTGACTAGTGATTGGCCTTGTGATTTGTATTTGGTTTGAGGGTTTCATGATTCCAAGAACAAGTTTCACACGGGCCGTGTTTACTTCCTCATGAGAAAAAATTTGTGACACTGTAGCACTTTCATTTGTTTGTGGTAATTATTGTCCAACTATAGACTAACTAGACTCAAAAGATTTGTCTCGTAAATTCCGACTAAACTGTACAATTAGTTTTTATTTTCGTCTATATTTAATACTCCATGTATGCGTCTAAAGATTCGATGTGACGGGTTTTGGGATGGAAGTAAACAAGGTCATGTTGTTTGTGCAGGTGCATGTTTTTGAGGCATGGTACTACTACTGCAAGATAAACACTGGTTACCCTGAGCCATCCACACTTGAAGGGACGTCTTGGATGAGAGCTCTTCTTTTCCCTCTTTTTTGTATCATTTTCTATTCACTCTCTGTTTAGTCGGTTCTTCTTAAGTTAAAAATTAGACAAAGAAAAGAGAATGCATAGATATTACAATAATGAAATTAACACATGATAGCTTGTTAACCGTAATAACATATATTGCATATATTTTGCTATAAACTAAGAGTTAGTGTCTTTTAGTTACATTTACAAAAGAGGGAGCATATGCTGAATACAAAAGAGCAAATGATAAACCGAGATCCTTTTATATGTATCAAGGTTCCCTGTTCCTGTTCCTATTTTAATATACAAAAACTTGCATCCCCCAATTGCCAACTTACATTAACAAGAGAGCATGTGGTTAAACCAAGATCTTTTTGCTTAAACTAAGGGGGTGTTTGGTTGGGTGTTAAAGTTTAACAGGTACTCTAGTATTTTTGTCTTATGTGGCAATTACTGTCCAATCATGGACTAATTAGCATTAAAAGATTCATCTCGTAAATTACTTTGTTGTTAGTTTCATAAGTAATCTATATTTAGTACTCCATGCATGTGCCCAGACATTTGATGTGACAAGTTACACTTTCCAGCGCCGACCAAACAGACCCTAAAGTTATGCACAACTTTTTATTCTTGGTCAAGTTCAGGAAAAGAATTGACTTGAACTCCGAACTACTACAAAATAGATCAAGAAAAACAAGTGTTAGAGAAGCGTTTTGCATGGTGCAGCAGTCTGCCGATGAGTGTCCTTGCATGCTTCTCTCCCGCTAAACACTTCTCTGTCCCTACCATTTCCCTCCAAAAGGGCCGTTGGTAGAATAAAGTAGAGAGGGCCTTGTTTAGTTAACCATGAAAACCAAAAAGTTTTTAAGATTCTCCATCACATCAAATCTTGTATCACATGCATGAAATATTAAATATAGACGAAAATAAAAACTAATTACATATTTTAGCAGAAAATCACGAGACGAATCTTTTGATCCTAGTTAGTCCATGATTGGATAATATTTGTCACAAACAAACAAAAGTGCTACAGTACCGAAAACTTTTCACTTTTCGGAACTAAACAAGACCGAGAAAAGAAGGGCTTTCATCCAAGCCGTTAATTCTCGTGTGGATGGCTCAGATGCAGCCACTGTTTATCTTGCAATAGTAGTAGCCACTGCACAAGATCTGTGTCCGGGGAGTTCGTCCTATATATCCCCGGAAGAATACGTCCTTGTTACAAAATATAGCATTTGAAGAGCAAAAGCAAAATTATTGTATCAAATCAATATAAATTAAACAATCAAGATGTCATATTATAAGAAATTTAGTTTAGAGTTCAGTTCGCTATTTACACCCAGCTTTGTATTGAGTTATTAGTAGAATTTTAACAAGCTAAGGGCCTAATCCAAAGTAGAGATTTCACGAGACATGTACGCGAGAAACAAGGGTGGGATCGTTCCCTATCCCCGCAAATCTAATGGTGTGTAAATTTTTTCAAATTTCAATCCCTATGGAACTAAAATGACCTTGCCTGTATCACTAAGGCCTTGTTTATTTGCAATCTTCCCATATGAATTGAGGTGGATATATGTGTAGACAAACAAGCCATAATAGAGGATTGTTCTTGGAGGATGGGGGATGGTGTTAGCGTCTGACTATCGGATGGTAACTTCCGTCTCACACCTGATCTCCCACTAAAACAGTTCTTCCCCGCTCCTAGTGCGTGCGCCTTCCCGCTCGCCCACTCACGCATGGAAGCACATGGCATATTTACAAAGATAATAATTTAGTTGTACTATTATTTTCAGTGACTAAGGTACATTGATGGTTGTAGGTGCAGATGCACCCATAGAAAAATAAAAATCAATGCTACAAATCACATTTTCACTATGGTTATAGCTCAAATTCAAACACCCATAAAACAAGTGCATCACCCTATGATTTGTTTAAGCTTCACCACTGATTACTTTATTGGAATCCGCTTTTCCACATGCATGTATGCTGTTGAAAAGAAAAGCACGCTCAGAATAGGCTTACACAAGCATTTTCTAAGTTTAAAAAAAGTCATAACTATTAAACTAAACATCTAAATTAAATTCTGACTATATCAATGGGTTTCTTGCATTGCAATAAACCTTTGGAAACAAGATCCCTCATAGTTATATTTAGATACATTTTTATTAACAAATATTTATCGTATAAAGATAGAACATTGTGTTTCGTAGTAGAGACAATGTTCTAGGTTTAGAGAATAATATTATGTCTTTATAACAAAAATATTCTTGGTTTAGAGGAACAATATTCTAATTTTAGGTTCATAAAATTGGTATTATAATATACATTAAATAAATAACATAATAGGGATATAAATCATAGGGATGCTGGTTGGAGACTTTCTCTTGGAATTTGGGTTTCAATTTAATCTACTTGTATCTAGGCTCACGAGTGGTTAATGAGAGAGGGAGGAAAGTTTTGTTTGGTTCATGGATAGGGTAGGAAGGTATGGGGCAAGCCTAGTGTTGAGAATGTTTGGTTTAGTGTTAGGTGAAAATATAATATTTCCTTGAATATATGGTATGAGTAGGCCTTAAAATAGGTGGACCGATTCGTTCCACTTGGGATTACATCTTGAGAAAAGCTTGTCTCGCTTGGGGTTACATCTTGAGAAAGCACGAGTTGGAGGAAGAGGCGAGGTGCAAGGATGAAAGGAGAAACAATAGGATCTTGTGGCATGGTGGCACAGTGCACGTAGCATATGATCACGGCTAGACAACACATCACGAGGAAGGAAGAAGTGTTGTTTTGGGAAGGAAGAGGATTGATGGCCTTAGAAAGGAAGAGGACTTGTGACTTGTTAATGTGTCTAAGAAAGAGTACTAGGAGAGGAAGATGCACTTGTGCAAGGGAAGCAAAGGCACGTCATGGGAGAGAAAAGATGAGGCGTGCATGAGGGAGAAGACGATCAACAACGACGACGAGAGCATAGGGGGCATGAGAGAAGGGTAAACAATAGATTAAAATTAGCTACATGTGAGCCCTAGTGTTAGATGTTTTACCCTCAAAACCAAAAATAAAATAGGATGATCCAACCCTGAACCAAACAGAAGATGAGACCATCCAATTTCAAAACCCGAGACAAGCCATACTGCACCAAGCTGTCCCAAAACAACCATACCAAAAATCATTACGTTTGTTTGAGCTTATCTGCTGAATCTGTCAGTCATTCAACAATGTTTTAATTTCATAACAAATCAGTAAATAGTACTTTCCGCCATGACTTATTAGCCAAGTGGCATACTGACTAAAAATAAGCTAAACTAATTTAGTCTCACTAGCCACTCAAGAGTAACTAAAATAATTTTAGCTGGTTAAAATTTAGCAAGGAACCAAAGAGAGCCTAGATATTGCTAGTGCTTGCTATCGCCACCTAGCAAGTGTGGCGCCACAGTGTGATCTGATCTGGATATACACCAGCTTTCCAACTAGAGCCTTGTTTAGTTTTCACTAAAATCCAAAAAGTTTTCAAGATTCTTCATCACATTGAATCTTGTAGTCATGCATAAAGCACTAAATATAGACGAAAATAAAACTAATTACACAGTTTGCCTGTAAATCGCGAGACGAATCTTTTAACCCTAGTTAGTCTATGATTGAACAATATTTGCCACAAACAAACAAAAATGCTATATTAGCGAAATCTAAAAATTTTTTACATCTAAACAAGGCCTAGTACTACAACCTTTGATCGAGTTTTTGACTTCTCCACTCATCATTCCTCCTCCACTACTGCATGGTTAGCATCAGTGTCGCGTTCAAATCCTGACATTGACATCACTCAAAAATCACAGACGACGACATGAAACAAAGGCGTGGGTTGTCGAAGTTCTGATCTACCGATACTAAATCTAAAGGTGAAAAAAAATGGAAAAAAACTGGTGAACCAAAACACCAAGTTTTAGCTCCTTCTCGACCTCGGGTGGACAATGTATAGCTAGTGTAAGCTTAAATGAAGGGGGCTGTTTGGATTTGTTCGTTTAAGCTTATCAGTCAACAGTACTTTTAACTTTCAGCTAATCTATATCATACTTGGCTAGGGGCACATCCAAGTCGGACACACTGGCGTGGGTACGGTGATAGCATGGAGTAAATTGGCACCCTAATTGTAGTCTGGCCGTTCAAGCTTCTACGGCTGGCGGTGCGTGCCGACGAGACGACTGGCGACTAGCGACTTTGACGGCTAGGTAGCCGGATCCATGCGTCGGTCGGTTGGTCCAGTGACAGTACTGCTTCCAGTTTCAGCTCGACCGAACGACGAACTAGGCTGTAGTCACGCCCTTGCCCGGTACCCCCGCCGGGCAAATCACGAGCCATACAGCTAAGCAGCGGCGCTGAGACGAGCTTTTTATTATCAGCAAATTAAATTCGTTCGTCTACTAGGCGTCACACGAACTGGAAGCTCACCAACCTAACGATCGATCGTCGCTAGCTTGTCGTCACGCGAATTTCTTAATCTTCTGCTTCCTTTTTCTAAAGTTTCTAGTGGACTTGTGGATCGAGGCCATGTTCTCGATCTCGGTTGGTTGCCAACACGTACGAAAAATAAATAGACAAGTGAGAAGTGACTTGTCCGCTTGGTGGCGAGACTAACGACTCAATCACGGCCGGGTCGAGTCGTTGCTTCTCTCGCCGTAGAGATTAGGTTCAGACTTCAGAACGTACGTAATTAAAACAAGTACGTATATGGTTCAGACTTCAGAACGACTGGGAGCTCGTAGTGTACGTATTTGGTTTCAAGTTTCTCTCGGAAGCGTATAATCAACAAATACGTACGTAAGTAGTATTTATGTATATATGTACTGCAATTGCTTAGCTGGAGCGAATGGACAACACGAGATCGGGTATACTTAAGCAGATTCATTTGGGCCCATGTAACGTGCATGGCTCCATCAGTCAGCATCAACAGTCAACACAGCAGGTGCCTGTACGTGACGTCCTCGTAGGGCTAGATGATGCGGATCACCAAGTTTTTCCATTTTATAAAGGGGGTTTCATCATGAGGTATGATGTGTGTGTGACACTTTATTCGGCGCAATTGCTATTAACTAAGGTCTTGTTTAGTTCGTAAAAATTTTCAAGATTCTCCATCACATTGAATCTTTGGTCGCATGTATGAAGCATTAGGTATAGACAAAAATAAAAACTAATTGCACAGTTTACCTGTAATTTGTGAGATGAATCTTTTGAGCCTAGTGACTCCGCGATTAGACAATGTTTGTCAAATAAAAACAAAATACTACAGTACCCAAAAACAAAAAAAATTTGCCAACTAAACAAGGCCTAATTTGAAATGCTAGCGATACTATACAGCATGCGTGCAGTGAAGAGTTTAGTGAAAACATCTGAGAGTTTGATCAGGCATATATTAGACTAGCAAATATGCACGTGCGACACGCACGTGTTTCTAAAAAACTATTATTTCAAATGTAATTGGAATGTCCTTATGCAATAAATGTAGATGGCAATTACATATTTCATGTAAGATCATGGTTGAAGGAGGGCTCATATAGCACAAATGTAGATCGAATGGTTGTTATGAAGGAAGAGTATGATCACGCATAATAGAGGGCTCATATAGTATGGTGTAATATGCCCATGTGTTGCAACTGAATGTATTACTTGTACCATCACCTGAACATGTTGTGAATGACGGCGGATAAACGACGAAGAACACACGATGAAATCACAGCGGAGACACACGATTTAACGTGGAAAACTACTCCAATACGAAAGGGAAAAACCACAGACGCCAGCTAACAAACACTCCTCACTATTATCAAGAGTTGGGTTACGACGCCGTGCGATGGCTTACAAGATCGTAATCTTTGGAACCCTAATTTGGGCATATGTACCGTACCGCGGGGGTAAGCCCCCCACACCTCCAAGTGACGGGCATACACCAATGGGTAACTTCTGCCTCTGCTTCGCTCCATCAAAAGTCGGCCTTTATAATGTGCAACTGAATTTGGAACATATTCAACAGAACAATCTAGGGATTTGTTTAATGAACTTGTCATTTACTGTGATACGTCTTAGAAGCAAACTTCGTACCATCTTTGGACACATCTTGACATCTGGCTCCTCGTTGTCAATGGACACGTGCTATTTTCGGGACCTGATTATATACACGAGTATGGGGGTATATTGCAAAAGGTAGAAAATATTAGTTAGAAAATACTCCTTTTACTTTATATGGGTGTGATACACCTAAACACATATCCTATCATACTATAACCTAATAGCTTTCCAGTTTGAAGAAAAAGAAAATGGAAAAACACAAAAAAAGACACAACAAATTTTTTTAAAATTATAAGGGAAAGGAGAAAACAATGGAACGTAAATTGAAAAGAGAAAAAAAGACATGTGAAAAATCAAAATGAAAAGGAAAAAATCCGGAGAAAAACTCCTGAACGGACTCTGGACGAGAGTTGTGTTAGGAAGATGCAATGGAAATGAAACATGAAAAAGATTAAATAAAATTAAACCGGAGAAAAACTCCTCAATGGACTCTGGACGAGAGTTGTGCTAGGAAGATGCAACGGAGATGACACATGATGACAAAGATTAATAAATAAATTCAAAAAGAATAGAAATAGGATGAAACCGTGAAAACCGAGAAAACCCTTCGTGTAGACTGCAAATGTGTCCATGTATTGTATTGGAACCAAAATACATATTCAAATCGGACTATGTATATATTAGAATAAATTTTGATTTAGGAGGAGTCTTACATCTTATATATGTAAGATCATGGAGGATGGAGGGCTCATATAGCATAATGTATAGATCGAACGGTTATTATGAAGAAGTAACCTTTTATAAATTACTCGCTCTTTTATAGTGTGATGAGCAGAGTACGTATACTAGAGTTGCCAAGCAAACCGGATGGTTGATAAGACTATATAGGAGCATGCATATCTTAAGGTTGAACAGTGTCCATGTCCACGTCTTTTTATTTGCACTCCTCAACGCCTTGTTTAGTTCCTTGAAAATTTTGCAAAATTTTTCACATTCTCTGTCACATCGAATCTTTAGACGCATGCATGGAGTATTAAAAATAGACGAAAATAAAAACTAATTGCACAGTTTGGTCGGAATTGATGAGACAAATCTTTTGAGCCTAGTTAGTCCATGAGTGAACAATATTTGTCAAATACAAACGAAAGTGCTACAGTGTCGTTTTCTCAACATTTTTTCGGAACTAAACAAGGCCCAAGTTGAGTTGTGCTACCTACTTACCTAGTGGTGTACACACATTTTGAGTTAAAAGCTATTTTCGTCCGCCGTTATGCTACTGGCTACTGCACACGTTGACGTTGGGTCAAGGACGACGTAACATAACAACATCGATCAGCTCTGTTCCTAAGCCTGTTCGGTTGGTCTGAACAAATCTACACCACAAACGAGCACTACTATGTTATGCAGGATTCCCAGAGAACAAGCACGGTGGGATTGGTTCCTTGTCTGCCATATATGTACTGTACTGTACATGGGATGAGATGGGACGACGAAGAAGTAGACTCATCCCACACGAAATTGTTGATTGGATTGGACATATGTATCCTTTGAAATGTTCCTGTGGTCTACGTTGTGCTATTCGTATCTATCTTCTTGTTGGGGATGAATTGGATCCACTCACTGTTATACTAATAATATACCTAGATGAGGTGTTAACTTGCGTGTAACTTTGCTACCGGACGTCATATCTATTTGTCTTGAAAAAAAACGTAACTAAAAAACGGAAAATATAATACAGAAGCTTAGGCTGCAGCATTAGGACTTGGGGTCATTGAGAAGAACTTTCCTAGATTATTATATAGCCCAGCCCGTCGCCCAACTCCTGAGAAAAGGAGACCCTGAATGGAATGAAATTGGGGTGAAGAACAATCTGGGCCTGCTTAGCACAAGTCAAGATGGTCGTGGCCGGCCTCTGGACCCTTCTTCCCCTTGTAATCAATTGCTCATCGGCCAAGGCCCAAGGGAAAAAAAAAAGAAACTTTACGGGCCGAGGCCTGGCCTGGCTGAGCAGCCCATGCACGTGAACCGCCGTATAAAGGAAGAAGTCCACTTTACGTCCCTCAACTTTCCCAAAAGTCTGATTTTCATTCCTAAACTTTAAAACCGGGTAAAATACATCCCTCAATTTTTGAAATCATGCATATTACGTCCCTGATATGGCTATGAGCGGTTTTGAAGGCAGTTTTGTCTTTTTTATTTTTATTTATTTTGGCTGAATATTTGTAAAATTATAGTAAATCACATAAAATTCATA
>Ga0182004_10004964_pt1 | contig 10792 bp, 11 predicted proteins | sample Sormic07211540_1_FD_120479 | JGI IMG/M metagenome (GOLD analysis project Ga0182004, IMG submission 120479) | Endophyte microbial communities from Sorghum bicolor roots, Mead, Nebraska, USA - 072115-40_1 MetaG | ecosystem: Host-associated > Plants > Roots > Unclassified | place: USA: Nebraska...
AATTATGGACTAACTAGGCTCAAAAGATTTGTCTCGTCAATTTCGACCAAACTGTGTAGTTAGTTTTTATTTTTATCTATATTTAACACTTCATGCTTATGTCTAAAGATTCGATGTGACGGGAAATCTGAAAAATTTTGCAAAAATTTTTGGGAACTAAACAAGGCCTAAGCTTGCAATATATTGATCCATGTACGTATGTTGCTAAGCCATCTTTGGCCATCTTTTATAAAAGCATATTTGATGACACCCCTATTGCAGTGTTAATTATTAGTTGCCATTGCCACTGTAAATATGATTACCATATAAGGCGAGTGCTCTTACCACATCATTATATAAAGGAAGAGGTTGTAGTAGTGGAATACAAATCTGTTCGTCGTAGATTTCTACAGCAGCAGCTGTTGCAGCCATACACCCGCCGCTGCACCGATCAGTTAAAAAATCACGCACGAATCTCAATTTTCACAAAAACAAAAGAGAAAAGATGTTGGGCCACGTCACTTCACCATCACCCTGCATCCCCAGCCGTCGCCACTCGCTGCCAGTGACCCAGCCACCACAACCCCTCTCATCGCCATGGGAACCAAGAATCTTACACGGAACCGCCCCGCTTCCATGGCGACGGCGTCCACCACGCTGCTCCTCTCCCTCGCCCTCCTCGCCTTCGCCTGGGCGGCATCGCCGTCGCCGGATGCGGAGGCGATCTCCCGGTTCCAGGAGTACCTCCGCATCGACACGGCGCAGCCGGCGCCCGACTACGCCGCGGCCGTGGCCTTCCTCCGGAACCAGGCCTCCGAGGCCGGGCTCGAGGCGCGCACGCTCGAGCTCGTCGCCGGGAAGCCCCTGCTTCTGCTGCGGTGGCCCGGGCGGCGGCCGTCGCTCCCCTCCGTACTCCTCAACTCCCACACTGACGTCGTGCCGTCGGAGCCGAGCAAGTGGGACCACCCGCCCTTTTCCGCCGCCCTCGATGAGGCGTCCGGTCGCATCTATGCGCGAGGCTCCCAGGTGACATAACTTCCTTACCGACACTTTTACTTAAAGCCACAAATTTTGCTTGTTCAGTGTTGAACTGTATACATGTCCCATGCAGCATATACAATCATCAAGAGTACCAAAAGTCCATTTTTTAGCTACTAATCTACCAGTTGGCTTAGATTCCTTAATTGATAGTTGGCTTTGTATACATGTGCCCTGCATGAATTGATCTTTATAATTGAATTTGCTCATGCTGCTTGCTTTTGTGTCTGGAATTGCTTATAAATGATAACTGTAAATACCAAATTTTAGCTGTACTAACTAGAATGCTAGAGATGTTTAGTTTAATAATACCGCGTGTATCTTTATCTCCAGGACTCCAGTTCAGTTAACGCGTGAAGCTGAATACATTAGATTTTTACCATGAATTCACTTAGAATTAGAAGTTATCTTTCTTCATCCGAAAATTTATTATCTTAAGCTGTTTGTTAAAATCAACTGATTATTTTAGTGCCATATGCATGCTCCCTTAGAATATATATTTTTTCTCCCAATCACGCTTTTAATCAAAAGGTTGAAAGCTACAAAGCTGTAAAATCCACTAGGTTTATGTGTTTATCAAGTCTAATATTTCCTTGGACTTCCTGTGTCTAATGCAGGACATGAAGTGCGTGGGGATGCAGTACCTTGAAGCCATCCGCCGACTCCGTTCTTCAGGATTTATTCCAGATCGAACTATTCATGTAATATTTGTTCCTGATGAGGAGATTGGTGGGCATGATGGTGTTGAGCTGTTTGTTTCATCTAAGGAGTTCAAAGATATGAATGTGGGGTTAGTGCTTGACGAAGGGCTTCCATCTCCTGAGGAGGAGTATCGGGTGTTCTATGCAGAGCGTAGCCCCTGGTGGCTTACCATAAAAGCAAAGGGTGCACCAGGGCATGGTGCAAAGTTGTATGATGGCAGTGCAATGGAGAATTTAATGAAAAGCGTGGAGGCTATCAGGAGATTCAGAACATCGCAGTTTGATTTAGTGAAGTCTGGGCAGAAGGCTGAAGGGGATGTTGTGTCAGTGAATTTTGCATACCTGAAGGCTGGCACACCGACACCAACGGTTAGTAGATTTGTTTTCCTGTTATTATGTGTTAATTTGCTGTTTCAGTCTTCTAGTAATTGTACCTTGCTCTTAGTAGATCCATTGAACAAATAGTGGTACCTTAATAATTCAATCCATAGGGTTTGCTGATGTGATTTTGCGTCCCAGCTTTTCCTATCACATTAATTGGAAATGAGAGGATACATTTGTTTCTTATATGGTACTTAGAAGAATCGACCCACTAAAAATTTTGGGATTCTTATTGTGTGCTTAAGATCTGTTGTACACATAGATTTTGTTCATGTTTAAGAAACTTCCATGTACTGTGAGTTCAGTTTCAACCTATATACTCAATAATCTATAAATGAATTATATATCTGTTTTAAAAGGAGGACTTTATGCCTGGGTTATATACTCTTCTTGTCTTCTAGGAATGTTGTAATTCATCCACCATAACTTGTTTTGTTCCTCTTTCCTACCTAATTTTTCATGAGTAGCTTCATTCTCAGAATTCTTTTTTTAGATACACATTGGTATTTCAAATTACACTCATTTAGAATATGGTATACATTAGTGCCATTCTTAAAGCTCCTATTGTTTAGAAATGCACTTTTGAGATGACAATCATGCTTGATGTTTTACATGTACCTTTTGTTCTTGGGTCCATAAAACTGTTAGCTATTTACACATTTCCTTTTGCAGAAATTGGGAATAGTTCCTCATCAGGTTCACTCAAAGTGAACACATGTTATATATCAAACTAATCGGTTCATCTCTTCTCTCAGGGTTTTGTCATGAATCTCCAACCATCTGAAGCACAGGTAGGTCTTGACATCCGGATGCCTCCTGATGTTCATACTGAAGCACTGGAGAGGCGCCTTATTGAAGAATGGGCACCTTCCTCACGCAACATGACCTTCGAGGTATGATTTTGTTTTGTTTCAGTTTCTGATGCCATGTAGTTACTTTTGACTTCTTTTTGGAGACTTCGAGTTTGAGTTGTATTATACTACCTCTGTCCAAAATGTAAGGGACACTAGGATTTTAGTACAATTTAAGGGAGATAGAAAAAGTCGCATGTACCACTCATCAGTGCAGGTAGGCTTTGTTGGTCTGCAGGTGGGGAAAGAAGAATGTGGGGCAAATTACTGAAAGGAGTTTTAATTTACCCTCAATGCCTTATATTTAGGGACAATTTTCAAATGCTCGGATCCCTTATATTTCAGGATGGAGTGAGTAGTTGAGATACACAGATATGTAAATGTTACTGAATTAAGTCAACAACTTTTTAGAATGCTTGAAGATGAGTTTTGAAGCATCCTGCTGCTCTTTTTTCATATTACAGTTCCATCAAACCTTTGTATGCCAGGTTCCAGGATCCTTTTTCTTGTATTTTGTAGTATAAAAATCAGTTCATCTAGATAATCTGTTTTAGTTTTGGTTTTCTCTGACTTGCTGCATCAAAAACGATAAAACCGATCTGTTCTAGCTGTGTAAGGGGCCATTTGAGGATTTATTTCTTGATACCATGACCAAAATGAACTCCCGCTTCTATCATCCTTTGAAATTGATGTCCTATACTTCCCATTCAGTAAATGGAGTGGGCTAATCATTGAGATGCGTTGTGTCAGAATTTATGATTTTTTTAATATGTCCTTTAGTTAGACGTTTATCTTTTGAATTAGTTTGTTAACATATGAGATCTATGGACATTTAATTTGTGAACCCTAAAAAACTTTCTTGGTGAAAAATGATTCTAGTTTAATTCACATGAATTGCAGCAAGGATCAATTGCATTTTGCTGGCCGAAACAGATGTTTAACTTAGATTCTGCAAGTGGTATTGCATTCTCAGCAAAACCTGTGAAAATTCAGCAGAAAAAAGCCAATTATGTATCTTCCGGACAATTGTTTTGACAGTTTAAACAGAGGGGTTCTGTCCTGGACAACTTTGGGAAGCCAGCCTTCACACCTGCTGACAGCTCGAACCCATGGTGGCCAGTGCTTGGAGAAGCTGTTAAGAAAGCTGGCGGTAAACTCGGTAAACCGGAGGTATTTCCTGCCTCTACAGATGCTCGCTACTTCCGGAAGATTGGTTTACCAGCATTCGGTTTCTCTCCTATGGCAAACACACCAGTATTGCTCCACGATCACAACGAGGTCTGTGTCATTTTATCACTTTTTGAAAGATTAATGTCTGTTCTACATTTTCCCCTCCCATAAATGCTATCTGTACCTCTGCGCTTAACTCATAAGTTTCACGTGTTGCAGTTCCTAAGCAAAGACGAGTATATCAAAGGAATTGGGGTATACGAGTCGATCATCAGGGAGCTGGCCACTCACAACGATGAAGCCAGAGACGAAGAATCGAGGGCAGAGCTATGAGATGACCTTACCCTCGATGCAATTCTTGAAGCTCAAATGGAGCACTGAAATCATGTTTGGGCAAAGCTGCTGATTACGTGTCTGCTCCAACGGCAAAACTGAAACAGTGAACACGATTACATGAACCTTGTACATTTTCAGTAAAATTAAACACTCTGAATAATCCATACTGCAGCTGCGGTTTCGCCGTTGCATAAACCTAGCACTATGCACTGAACTTTTTCTGCTAATATCCTGTTCTGTTTTATGCTTGTGATATTTGTGTCCCCTGCATTGCTTCCATTCTTTTTCAGCTGTTGAGTGCCTGTACAGTCGCCAATGCACGGATTTTTTTTTTCTTCGTGAACCTCTAATACTGATGGATTATTTAGGGTTTGTGGTTTCGTAAATGGAATCAAATCCTCAGTTTAAATTTGGAGAAAATAATAAGAACGGGTTAGTGCTCTTCTTTGAAAAGGGACTTAAATTAAGTGCATTGTACATTTATATGCCCCAACTAGAATGTCAAAGTTTTACATGTTTCAAATTCAAGTAGCATGGTTGCTCATGAAAAAGAAAAAAAAGGTTATTTTACATGATTCAAATTCAACTCGCATGGTTTCTCATGAAAGGAAAAAAGTTATTTTACATGATTCAAATTCAAGCGGCATGTCACATCCCATTCGAGTTCTAATGAAGTCTCTGTTCAAACGTCCCCCTCGCAACCGTCTCGCCGCCACTCGCCGGAGCAGTCGCCCCGTCCACACACAGCCGCCCCCGCACCCTTCCCTCGCCATCTTCTCCCGCCTCTGCGTCGAGGGGCCGTTCCCCGCCGCGCTCGCGCTGCTCCCTGACCTCGCCGCGGCAGGCCTCCGTGCGGACCCCGTCTCCCTCACCCGCCTCGTCAAGCTCTGCGTGCGCCACGGCACGGCAGGCGACGGCCGGCTCATCCACCGCCACGTCGAGGCCCACGGACAGCTGTCTCACTACAGCGGTGGCGCCGGCGGCGGCATCTTCGTCTCCAACTCGCTCGTCTCGATGTACGCCAAGTTCGGCCTGCTCGACGACGCGCTCAGGCTGTTCGACAGAATGCCGGAGAGGAACGTCGTCACCTGGACGACTGTCGTCGCGGCGCTGGCAAACGCAGACGGGAGGAAGGAGGAGGCACTCAGGTTCCTGGTGGCCATGTGGAGGGACGGGGTGGCGCCCAACGCTTACACGTTCTCGAGTGTCCTGGGTGCGTGTGGCACGCCGGGGGTGCTTGCGGCCTTGCACGCGAGCACGGTCAAGGTAGGGTTGGACTCGGATGTGTTCGTGCGGAGCTCATTGATCGACGCGTACATGAAGCTTGGGGATTTGGACGGTGGGCGGCGTGTGTTTGACGAGATGGTGACCAGAGATTTGGTCGTTTGGAATTCAATAATTGCGGGTTTCGCACAGAGTGGAGATGGGGTTGGGGCGATAGAGCTGTTCATGAGGATGAAGGATGCTGGGTTCTCAGCTAACCAGGGTACCTTGACGAGCGTCCTGCGGGCGTGTACCGGGATGGTCATGCTTGAAGCGGGGAGGCAGGTTCATGCTCATGTGCTCAAGTATGAGAGGGACTTGATCCTTCACAATGCGCTTCTAGACATGTACTGCAAGTGCGGGAGCTTGGAGGATGCAGAGGCCTTGTTCCACAGGATGCCACAGAGGGATGTAATCTCATGGAGCACCATGATATCTGGTTTGGCGCAGAACGGGAAAAGCGCTGAGGCATTGAGGGTTTTTGATTTGATGAAATCTGAAGGAGTGGCACCAAACCGCATAACGATGGTTGGAGTACTCTTTGCCTGCAGCCATGCTGGTCTAGTGGAAGATGGCTGGTACTACTTTAGGTCCATGAAGAAGCTCTTTGGCATTCAACCTGAGAGAGAACACCACAACTGCATGGTTGATCTCCTTGGTCGAGCCGGGAAGCTCGATGAGGCTGTGGAATTCATCCGTGATATGAACCTTGAGCCAGATGCAGTCATTTGGAGAACTCTCCTAGGTGCTTGCAGGATGCATAAAAGTGGCAATCTCGCAGCATATGCAGCCAGAGAAATACTTAAACTGGAGCCTGACGACCAAGGTGCTCGTGTACTGTTGTCAAACACATATGCGGATCTGAGGCAATGGACAGATGCTGAGAAGTCATGGAAAGCGATGAGGGACCGAGGTATGAAGAAAGAACCAGGGCGAAGCTGGATTGAGCTGGAAAAACATGTCCATGTGTTCATTGCTGGGGACTTATCACACCCATGCTCTGACACCATAGTTCAGGAGCTGAACCGGTTGATCGGAAGGATCAGCGCTCTTGGTTATGTTCCACAGACAGAATTTGTGCTGCAGGACCTCGCAATCGAGCAGAAGGAAGATCTGCTGAAATATCACAGTGAGAAGATGGCAATCGCATTTGGAACAATGCATGCGGTAGGTGGGAAGCCTATCAGAATCATGAAGAACCTGAGGATCTGTGGTGACTGCCACGCATTTGCGAAGCTTGTCTCCAAGAGCGAAGGCAGGATGATCATCATCAGGGACCCTGTTCGGTTCCACCATTTCCAGGATGGAGCTTGCTCCTGTGGTGACTACTGGTAGCCAGGTACTGTATGTTGTATTGTTGTTCTGTTCCAGATTGGCCTCATGTGATGAGGTTGTGGTTATTGGTGACACAAGACAACCACATCTTTGCAAGCATTCTTTGATCCTTATTATGGAAGTAGATACAGAAATGTCCTCTCTGTTCACTAATGGCCAGAATTATCTAGATGCTGTTTATTGAAAGAAGAGCTAGAAAAGAATGTTGTCTTCTAGTCAAAAAGAACAAAGGAAAAAGAAGATTAATTAGTAAAAAAAAAGGTAAGTAAAGGGAGCAAACAGAAGTCATGGCCCATGAAAGGCCCATTGGGCCACCTCTTCTCCCTGGTCCACCTCATCTGCGCTGCATCGCAACAGGCGCAAACGACCCGAAACAAACGACACTAAGGTTTCCGGCGGCATCCACCCACGGCCACGGGAGGTGCGTGGAAGCTGCCGCCTGCCGGTGACACGGCGCCGATAGCAAGAGTGCAAGGGAGGAGCGGCGTTGCTGGTTGTAGCGGTGCCCGTGAGGCGAAGCGAGATGTCTGTGCGGATAAAGGCAGTGGTGGACAAGTTCGTGATGGAGCTCAAGGAGGCACTGGACGCGGACATCCAGGACCGCATCATGAAGGAGCGGGAGATGCAGAGCTACATCGCGGAGCGCGAGCGCGAGGTCGCCGAGCGGGAGGCCGCGTGGAAGGCCGAGCTCTCCCGCCGAGAGGTACCCTGACTCCCGCCCCCCCTAACCTTCAGTTCTCCGTTCCATCCATTCCGCATCTCGTCTTGGCCAGCATCTTTTACTGTCAGCTGTTCCATGATCACGAACACGGAACCACTTCGATTTGTTTTTTGTGATATATGAATCGTATTGATGATCTGATCGCTGATGCATTTTCAATTCTCGCTGGAAATATGATTGAGATGACACTGAGCTTGCATGTGCACTGTCCTTCAGTTTCTTGTGATGCCAAACAAGTACACTGTAAGAGATTATTCCTTGCTTTTCACTCTAGTTGTCACCGAAGGCAGCAAGGGGAATAAAGCTGGTGTGTTTCAGTTCCGTAGAGAGTATAGAAACCAGAAAGAGGTGATAGGTCGGGTGAAGATAAGAATATAAGAGTTGCCTGCAAAGCACATGTACTGATTCTTTTGAGTAGTGCTAACCCATACTACACAGATTAGAAAATAAAATGTTGCATTAGATATCCATTGGCTTATATTTCAAAATTTGAATATCCATTTTGACTTCTTAAGTAGAAGTCATTGTTTCCTCTAAAACTGTGCTGCACAGTGGCGAAGCCAGAAATTTCATAGAGCCTGGGCAAGACAAAAAGGCGTACTAATAGTAACATCACCCCAACATAGAAATCATATGGTTTGTAACTAGTAAAAAGATGATGTGACACTAAAGAGAAATATGACGACCTCGGACTATCTTTGTTTTTTAGCATTTGTTAGTGTATAACAAAGCTATGTAATTATATAATACACAAGCAAAATTAGACAAAAAAATAGTTTTAAGTTTTAAACTAAAATAATCACTAAAATCCTAGGCAGTGACTGCTCCGTACCTCATCTTTGCACTTCCTCATCAATGTATGTACTTTTCTTTTTGAGATTTGTTTAGAAACATCTTTTCTTTTGAGCAGAATGTCTGTACATAGCTTTTTGTTTTGTTCGAGAAAAGTCAGGTAGCTAATGGTGTTTGCAGCAGCCAGGAGAGGAGCCCGGCCACTGGCCCAGGGTGGCCGGGCCTTGGCTCCGCCCATGACTGTGCAACATATATGTTAAGATGGAAACTTAAGTTGGCGTCTGCTTTGTATTATCTGACAATGTAATTGTTGTACCGAGCTATAGTGGGCTAGTCAGTTATAGAAAGGTGATAGGTGAGGTGTCGCCAAATAAATTCTTCTAAGGAAAAGCAATGAATTGGGAGTACATTAACACTGTTGATTTATGTTATATAAGACACAAATTATCAGCACAGGTCAAGGTAACGTAATAGAGATATTCTATTAAAGAAAAAGATGCACCAAACATGGTCCTGGTTCCAATATACTTTGGAACAAGGGGAAATTTGAACTCTAGAGTTGAAATCCGGTTCTCATTTCTCAACACATGAACAATATGAATATGTAACTTCTTCCGTAACTTCTTAGGATTCCTTTGAGGTAAGAAGCAAATTTGACTGGAAGACTCAACCTTTGAGCGTAGATGGAAGTCAGTCTTAATCATCTGATGGTCGATGATGCCCATCAAAAGTGATTAGTGAGGCCACAGAGGAGTGATGAGAGCGGTATCTTTCCCACCAAGGGTCTACATCAATGGTGGAAACAGGGTTGTAGGTTGTCCTAACAGTTGAGCTGCTCATCCATTAATGTGAATGAAACAACACAAGGCAGGAAAGTGTCCCTGTATTGTGCAATAGATGAAACAATTCCTACACGGGTAACAGTAGGAGTGGGCTGGCACTAGGAAGACTTTCTTCCATTCTTGGATAGACCAGGTCGGCAGATGGGGTAAGAAAGTATATAGAGATGAGTGTTTGGGCCCTGCTAGGTAGGGATACACCAATCTTGTTTTGCGTAGAGAGTCCCCATACCCATATTGATTCGATGCTCTGTTTCCAGCTTATAAGGATGTTGCTGTGTAGTGTGTTCTGGTTGCTTGGAGACCTCAGCATTGAAGGACTTAATAGGTCTCAATTTTCATCACCTCAGGCTATATAATTAAAAATACCTTTTAGGTTTATGTCCAGCATCACAAGAGACCTTTCTGGTGTGACCACAATGAAACTGCTCATGCAATCTGATTGCAAGCTGGATATGCTGTCAAACTCTGGTGAGCAAACTATATTAGTCTATAAATTGGATAAACAGCAATCAAATGAGCAAGATGGATGTCATAATCATCAACAGATCAGATTTACGCCTGGAAGATAAACCTAATCTACTACACTCATGATGACACTGAGTTAATCCTATCATGCAAAAGAAGAGATAACTACACTCATGACGAAAAGACCATGATTGACAGTGAGGTGTTCACTTAGGCTATGGAGATTGTCCTAGACTTCAATTAAATTGCCCACTTCTCCGACACAACAACATCCTTACCTGAATTCATCTTTTAGGTAAAGTGAAGACTAAGAAATAAAGACAATTGATCCAAGTAGTGGGTTGTGAAGAAATAAACATTTTGTGATACCATTTTTCATAGGTGAACTAGAGGATCTGCTGAACTCGCACGTCCAACTCTTTTTTCTTTTGGTCTTTTTCCTTGTACCTCTTCTTCATCATTGACACAACCTTTGAGACCCATGATTTGACATGGCACGCTTTTGTTTTTGTTTTCGGCAGGCTGAGATCGCGAGACAAGAGGCGAGGCTGAAGGTCGAGAGGGAGAACCTGGAGAAAGAGAAGAGCGTCCTCATGGGCACGGCTTCGAATCAGGATAACCAGGACGGAGCCCTGGAGATCACCGTCAGCGGCGAGAAGTACAGGTGCCTCCGGTTCTCCAAGGCGAAGAAGTGAGAGGTGACCTAGGATGACAGGACGACACTGATGAATTAACCACGGGTAGTACTACACTGAAATCTTCAGTTTGAAGGCTGCGGTTGTACGAGTTGGTTTGTTAGTTTGGTACTCACTGCATCGTGCATCCTCATTGATATGGGCATTGAACCAGCGCACGACCTGAGCATATGATTCAGCTGTCATGGGGTCACTGCTCGTAGCATGAACTTCAGAATTGATG
>Ga0182004_10004965_pt1 | contig 10791 bp, 3 predicted proteins | sample Sormic07211540_1_FD_120479 | JGI IMG/M metagenome (GOLD analysis project Ga0182004, IMG submission 120479) | Endophyte microbial communities from Sorghum bicolor roots, Mead, Nebraska, USA - 072115-40_1 MetaG | ecosystem: Host-associated > Plants > Roots > Unclassified | place: USA: Nebraska...
ATATCAGTGTTAAATTTAGTGTGCTAAATCAAAGTTTTATTTTTGTGTGCAACCTAGGCTCTAATACCACTAACTGTCACGCTCCAAAAATAAGACGATGGTAGTGTCATATGTGTATGAAAATTTTAGAATCCTCATATATACACAAGGCAAAAAGAGGCATCAAGATCCATATAGTAAGCACACTTTATTAATACTTTATGTCATAGTTACAATTTATTAGAGTCTACATTCACAAGGCGGCTATCCTTGTTCTTTTATTTAATTTTGTGCAACAAAGTTACTATTCCCCTAGTAGTTGTCACAACTATGTCCACCTTATATGCATGTTGTCTTTGTTAGTCCGCCTAGCAGTACTACTCTCCCTTCTTTTTGCACATGTCAACAAGAAGAGCTAGATGAGTATGTTTACACATACTCAACAAGAATAATAAAGAGAATAACATATGTGGGAAATAAATATAGGAAGAACAAGCATTAATGGTAATAATTAGTGCAGAGATTTATCATCCCCATCTCCCTCAAATAATTATTTTATATGGTGTTGCCCTTTATTTGAGAACCATTTTACTGTGAATCCTTCATATGGACCACAACCTGTCTGTGCATCAGTATTTCAAGGCTGGTTATCTCAGGCTAGAGTGCATCTATTACCTACCCAGATGTTGATGACATCATTTTATGGGCCATATCAATTAGTTATGAACTGTTTTACAGATAATATAGAGCATAAAATACATATCAGTTAGCTCAGTTTAAGAAGGTTAGTTGACAAGCACAATCCTATCTTTACTCATTAATTTCTATGGCAACTCCTGATCAAAGATATTCATGCTATTATAAATAGTGATACTCAGTTGCCTATCTGTATGAACAACTAGATATCTGTTGCTTGTAGTTACTAGATTAGACCTAACAAGACTAGTTGTGGCAATAGACCAATAGTGGTACAAATGCAGTATCTGCTCTTGCATTGGTTCTATCGATCTCTCTTGTCACTTCCTAAAGAACAATGGTGAAGCATTTTAACTAGTCCATGGTGGTGTGTGTGTGGTACTGGTCTAAAGGGATGGGAACATGGCTTTTTATATTAGCACCAAACTACACAACACTCGTAGTAAAATGGGATCAGAATATCAGGAATATCACCTGAACGTTATCTTCTTTAACACTCTTTTCTATCCGGTAGAAATATCCATATGAGTTTATCTCTTCTCCTCTATTTTTTTCTTATTTCCTTTTTATTGCTTGTTCCTATCTGGATCGCTCGCATAGCTTTGACATAAGCATGAGGGTGTTGTCCGCCTACTAGCTAGTTCATATTTATTTATTTAATGAGATTTTACATCTAATGTAACCTCTCCCTATTAATGTACATTCTCTCTAAAAACATCATTTGTATTAGGTGGGCCACTAAGGCCAAGTAAGGCCAAGTTTATGATAAATGAAAATCAAATGAGGTTCATACCACCCCCTCCACCCTTGCCCTATGTTGACACTTCAAAAGTTGATAAAAGAATTCCTTCTATCTTGGTATATCTTGGTATAGACGTAAACATGAATATAACCAGTTAAGTTTATGATGAAACCTAGAAATCGATCAACAATCCAATTTGACTAGCTCTATGGGATAGACCTCAATAGAAAACTATTAGTAACGTCAGCAAGTGATTGAGTTCACTAATTTCTTATAGAAAATTATCGACTCTAGAGCTATGGTAGTATGGAGAAGACAAATTTGATATAGAGATATAAGATATGTTTAGATAGTTTCACCATCGCTAGATCTATAAAAAATAAACTCACTCCACAAAAATAGTAAGCCAAATGCCTTAGCTCTACAAAATCTACAAAACATGGATGTAAGGGCTAAATCCATGGATTTTGTGGAACTCCTCAAGGGGTGCTCTAAGAAAACTGGTTTCAAACTTTTTCATGGAGTTGGATGATAGTTACACATCATACCAATGCTTAGACACCCAAATATCTTGTATTGGTTCCCCGACGCAATTCTTCATCTTCTGAATCTCCCGTGTCGCCCCAAATAGTAGCCTCCGCCTCCACCAAAATCTACTAGAGGGATAGCTCCGATGACCTAATGATTACTAGAATGGACTGATCTGCCCATCCTCCACCCTTTCCTCGTCGATTTCTATAGTGCTAAGCAAGGATTTTTTTTAGTCTTCCCAAATGCACACATCACATGCAATAGTCATGTTAGTGATACAGATTGTGAAACATGCTTCGTTGGCCAACAAGATGACAAAGTATGATGAGGTAACATTTTTCTTCCAATTTTACTAGTATAACTTTAACTAATTATGAAGCATAATGACAATAGTATGAATTAGAGGTCCACAGTACAATAGAATTGTCTCGTAGTACTATTATATGAAAATATATGTGAACTGGAACTTGAAAATGTTGTGAGGAAATCATGGTCTAGACAATTCAATGGATTGGAATGATGAGCATACCACACTTATTTGCAAGTTGTTCATCAGACAAGTTAGAAAAGGAAATTGGCTGAACGCTCATTTAATATACCATGGGCCTTGTTGAGGTAACAAAAACATTTTAGCAAAGGGCAACTAAAGAACAGGTGGGACAAGTTGAGGGGTGATTTGACTGCATAGCAAAAATTTATGAAGCAAAGAGAACTGGTTGGAACCGTGAAAAAAGTTGATCATCATGGACCTCGAGTGGTGGAAGAACACAAAACTTGTGCGTGTTCCATCATTTTTTGATTATAATGTTATGTTTATTGATGCCTAATTTCTTACCTTGTCAAATATTTTAGAAAATTCCTGAATGCAACATGTTTAAGAAGAGGGATCTCTGAAACAAGGATGACTTAAATGTGATGTTTAATGACATCACTAATGATGAGCAAAGATCATTGGAATCCTATGAGTTCCAACCCCATTATACCCCTACGCCGAGATGCTCCCATTGAAGTTGATAATCCCAATGGTAATAATGTTTTTTATGTTGAGGCTTGAGGGTGAGGTTGAGGAGGTTTCTTCTGCCATTGTCTCCACGTAGTCCTTGACAAACCTTCCAAGAAACCTAAACAAAGCACAACACTTGTTATTCAAGAACACATAACAAAGGGAAAGTTCAATCACATTCACTCATCAATACGCAAAGACAACAAGCTTTTATGTGAGAAAAATGTGGTGTAAATGATCAATGGTGTATAAGGAAAGGCAACAAGCTTTTATATATAATCTATGATAAAAAGAAGTATGTTTTAGATGATGACGATTTTATTTAGGTTAAAGGTCATCAAGGTTTACTCGATAAAGAGAAGGGAATATATTTGAATGGGCACTAAAAATGTGCATCGATGCAACTTTACAATGGTCATGGCAGTTCACCTCAACACTCACATACACCCGTAGGTTTAACAATATGGTTGCATTCCACGTGGAGCCTTGGTTCCATCATGGTACCAAAGCAGATATAGTCACATATTGTAGAGCATGCCATTAAGGAGCACCTTATTGAGAGAGAAGATGCAAAAGCGTATACATGAGATGCAATTATAGCAACATTCATAAATAACGTAATACAAGTCAATTTGAGATTATATAGAATATGTTTAATGTCCTGCTAAAAGTTTGTATCGGTGATTTAAATATCATAATGATTTAAATGAAAATTTTAATATTGTGGATCATGTTGTGAGCTATAGTGAATAAATTATATCTCTATTTGTCTCCATATGAAAAAGATACAACTTATAAGGGCTTTAAAGATATGAAATAAGAAAAATCTAGTATTTCTTCTTTGTGATAATAATGCCAAGAAATCTCAAGTTGGCTCAGTTGTCTTTCTTTCCCTTATATTGATCATTAGAGGCATATGTGATAAGTTTCGGTGCATAAGTCATAAATTTGCATCATTTTTAAACAATTTTAATGAACACAAATATTAAAAACTTAAGACCATAAAGTCATAGATTATATATAATAGTATAAAAGATTATCTTCATTTGGCTTTGTATAAAAAAGATATATTTGTTTAAAGTGCAAGGATAACCTTTGTACACTAATCTTAATACTTGGCAAAATAGAGCTGTCATGCCAACATGAGTGGCGTGATGAGCTTTATATATTAAAATTGCGCTAGTCATATATGCTCCAAATAAAGTTGTTATGTCAACATGAGCGAAACAAAAAGCTTTACACGTAAAAGTACATGCTCTAATATAGAGTTTTCATACCAATATAAGCGAATCAACATGCTTTACACGTGGAATATGTGCCATTAAATCCCTTCTACGGTAATACTCCATAATATGTGTCACAATATGGAGTATATGTGACACGACATAATAGTGATTTTGCCAAGCCAAACGGCTCTAGCGTGGCACACGCACACCTGGTCTTGCCAACACATATACTTATACTGTACCTTGGTAAGGTGTTTTTATCACGTCATAGGTTTTTTTTTATAAAAATAATCACGTATTAAAGCTATAATTTTATTAATTAATTTATTAAATAAATGAAATTCTCCACAACGATATCACCTCTTTCTTAACCTAGACTAGATCCCCATCTTCTCACGAGTACGCCTATATCCCTCCCCTCCAGACCAAACTACCCTCCCCCACGCCAGGATGGCCTCCGCCGAAATCCCCAACTCCAGCCCCGACGCCACCAACCGCGCCGCCGCCGCCGCCGCCGGCCCCGACCTCTCCTCTTCGCCGCCGCTCCCGCCGCGCAAGCGCCGCCTTTCGCCTTCCCCATCCCCCACGCGCTCCGCGTCACGCTCTCGGTCCCCCCGCTCTCGCTCCCCGCGCGGCCGCCGCTCCCGCTCCCGCTCCCGCAGCCGGAGCCGCAGCCGCAGCCGCAGCCCGCAGTACCCGCCCGATGGCAAGCGGCGGCGGCACAACGACCTTAACGTGGAGGCGTGCCGCGACTTCCTCCGCGACAGGTGCACCCGCTCCGACCTCGAGTGCAGATACGCACACCCTCACAACTCCGTTTCCGTCGACCGGTGCGTGCGCGCGAGATCCCGCCTCCTCTTGCGCTTGTAGCAGTAGGGTTTCCGTTCTAATTTTGGTTTTGCTTGTAGTCGTAGGGTTTCCGTTCTAATTTTGGTTTCGTTTGATTTGGTCAGGGACAATAAGGTGACGGCTTGCGCGGATTCTCTGAGGAATAATTGCTTCCGGGGGAGGACATGCCGTTACTACCATCCGCCTCCACATATCCAAGAGTATGAGCTGATTTCTCCATTTTTGGTTGTTCGATTCGTTTGGTTTTGTTGGCTGGTTAATGGTGTTATGCTTTGGTTTTGGAAATGCAGTACTGTGTCTTGTTTCATGTTTATTGAAGTTTAGAAGCACGACTGACAGATACTTTAACTGTGAGCTCGTGAAGACTGCAGAGTATAATATAACATATAAATTTGAATTAGCAGCTTCACAATGCGCCTTTTACCTTGTGGTAACAGCTGATGCAAATTGCAAATGGCTAACAGCATTTTTCCTTTACAACATTGCTTCATGAGAAAAGCTACTGATGACTGAAACACATGGCCTATAGATTGTTTTAAGTCTTTTTCTTTACAACATTGCTTAGAAAAGATGACTGGCCTATAGATTGTTTTAAGTCCTTTCACAGTGTAGGAATCTAACTCCTCTCCATTTCTGCATAGCACGTACCATTCAAGGCGCTCCCGATGCAGAAACTATTATAGTTTCTATGCATTTACTAGCATGCCACTTAAGCATTTTGCTGATATGGCAGGAGAGTTATTGAAGAGAGAGAGAGAGAGAGAGACCGTTTCTATATTATTTACGAAGTCTTCACGCCTGCTGATGTCGCCCGCATGCGCTTCCCTGATCTCATGCGCCTGCTTCTTCCCTTGCGTGCTGCCTTGAACCCCTGCACGAGCGTGCTCGACAATCTTTGTCCAGCTCATGTGCGTCCGCTTTCCCCGTGCCGCAGCCCTTCCTCACCTGCCTTGCAGCTCGTCGTCCAGCTCGTGCGCGGCTGCTTGTCCGACGCGGCAGCCTGCGAATCTCATGTGATGTGCCACCATGTTCCATAGAAAGGCCGCCATTGTCTCCCATCGGCAAATTGGAGGTGGAGGTGGAGATGGAGCTGTCTGTCCCGCCTGTGGTGCTGCTACTTGCATTTGCTTCCCGATTAATGAATTAATCCAATCCAAAATAATCCCTCCCTGTACGGTGCGCGCGGCCTCACCCGCTGCTGCCGCCTGGACCTCGCACGTGCTGTCGCCCTGCGCCACTGCCCGCATGGCTTCACCTAGCAGACCTCGCGTGGCCATCGCCCTGTGCCATCGGTTGCAGTGGCCTCACACATTCGCCAGCACTGTGTCTCCACGCTTGGCCACACGAAGTGCCCATCACACAGGATGAGGAGAAGAGAGAGAAGCAACCGAGAAAATGGAAGGGAGGAGAGGTGAATGATTGAGTCTGCATTGGGGAACATGGTTTTTATGGATAGTTTCTTGTGGCATAGAAACTACTAGATAGTTTCTGCACTGGGAGTGCCCTCAATCCCATGACCTCCCTGACTTGGAAAAATCGCTGTTAGCCCTCCCACTCTCCACTTTCTTAAAAAAAGTTACTACATAAGTACAGCAGCATATCCCATAACCACCTTTTCTGTTGTTTTGGGAAGCCTGCAGCCCTGCAGAGTTTGTTCTGCTTGACTCTGATCGAAGACAGTCTGTTAAAACTTGACTTGGATGAACTTGTAGAGTGACATGCAAATTTCAATTATCCTGTGAGGGCACAAGAAGATTTTTAGCTGCACTTCTGATTCCACTGCTTTTATTTGCTTCTTTGGTTTAGGCAATTGCTGAGATCAATTGGTGTGGAAGACCCAAAGGTGAAGACGGTAAGTTATATTTTTATTGTGTAATAACATGGATCTGACTTTCCTTTTCTAAGTGTTTAAAATTTCTTTCTATTTAGTGCCATCTGCTGACTAAGAGTAGAATTGATACCTATGTGCTTAAAATGATAACACAAATTATATATCAGGGTTTATACATTTTGTTTTGCCCTGTGTAACGTAGTAACATATATCCTTTTGTTGAAATTCGTGGAAGAGGTGATGTCAACAATGTTGAACCTATCTTGTAGAACAATGTCTAAAGTCCTGCTTAAATTAGATGCCATTGTAGCAGCTATGCTGATTTATCTATCTTATATTAGTAATAATCTGGTCTGCATATTACATTTTGGATTGCCAACTTAGCAATTTTTTTTTATGAAACTTCAGCAGATCTGCAGAGATTTCACACGTGGGAAGTGTTCAAGATCAGCAAATGAGTGCCGTTTCTTGCACCATTCATCTGTTGAAGATGTTGCAATTGTAAGTGTAGCTCATTGAAAATTATGTATTATTATTATTATTATTATTATTATTATTATTATTATCATTGCTATAAATTGCCTATCAAAATACAACTGAGAACAGTTTTCTCAGTACTTAGAGCAAGAACATCGTCTTTTTCTAACTGATTCCCCCATTTGGCACTTAGGCTGATTTAGTTTTTTTCTACTTTGTTTCTGTGACAGGTTTGCCAAGATTTCTTGCGTGGACAGTGCAATCGCATAGCATGTAGGTACTCTCACGTAGTAGCACATCCAGTGCCACCAATGAGCCATGTTCCTATGCCATACCCTGAGATGGTATGTACTTCTGATGGTTACATTCCCACATGTTAACACTATTACTTTTTATGGAAAGAGTTCTTGTTTTCTTATCTATTCTTCATATTTTAATAACAGTGCTCTTTGGAGAACTGAGAAGCTTACCCCTTTTTTTGCCTCTATTTTTTAGTGGAGTGTTCATCTTTGAATTATGTATTATTAATATAAATGTAAGATGATTAATAATCATGAGTAACATACTGTGTATCCCTTTTTATGCATTATTCCGAAGCTTTACATGCCACCACCACCACCACCACCCCTTGGAGTACCAATGATGGGGCCTCTGCCTTCGCCTCCTAGACCATTTGCTGGTACATAACGCTCAATGATCAGTTTTTCCCCCTTGTATTATTATTGTTGCTTTTGACATTTAATGAACTACCCTGAATAACTTACTCATCTGAAAACACAGATAATAAGAACAGAGTTGAAGTATGCAGGGACTTCTTGAAGAACATGTGCAATAGGGAATCCTGCCGGTTTGCACACCCTGAGACACATACAACGGTTAGTATTTGTGCCTATTCTTTTGCCTTTTTCTGCAAGTATGCAAGCTACTAATTTGCAAGTTTCATTTTCTGTGTCTAATTGGCCAGGCGGCGAGCGCCAATGTTGAAGTATGCCGTGATTTTAAACGAGGAGAATGCACTCGACCTGCCTGTCGCTATTTTCATCCATATACAAGCTGAAGTTTTCTGTTAGCTAAAGTAAAGTAAATTATACCTTGTTTTCCCCCTTTTTAATACAAAATTTCAATTGGCTGCCAATACATATAGATGAATGAATGCTCCCCTAGGAATACCTAGTTAACTTTAACCTCAATTCCTTGTATATCAATTTTGTCCATTCAAACCAGCTAGAGCAATATAGAGTTTAGGATTGACAATTTTTGTCATTTGGGTAAATTAACATATTTTCAGTGAAATGCAACTTTTTATCTGACCTGAACAGGTACTGTTCAAGTGATCTGTTTGATCAGCTTCATTGTCTTTTATTCTGCATCAATTCTTTTCCTTCTGGGAAAACTCTTCTGCTAAGTTTTTTATTTAGATGAACCACAACAATGGCAGATGAACTCTTATATCAGTCCACTGTTTTAGAATTTAGTACTAGTTTATGTTGTTGGGCTGTTGATAAAGTTATATGGTCTGATCTTCTAGTTTATGTTGTTGGGCTGTTGATAAAGTTATATGGTCTGATCTTCTCCTGCATATTTCTCTCCCATGGTCCCACCAACTAATTTCATCAGTTTAGATAATAAACTAATGACTCATTAAATGTGGAGAGTATCTTTCAAGCGGCACTACTATTTATTTTGATAACCGGGTCATCTGACATGTCTCATGCATAATGCTGGGTCTTATAAGGTCTAAGAATAAAAATAGCTGTCGCTATATGATTTTCCATTGAGAACTCGTCAGTGTCAAAATCTATATTCTGTTTTTTTCCCCTTTACTGAACCAGAAATCTGCAGGCAAGCCCCCACATTTAGTTTTCAGTCTTATTTACAGTGCTTTTTAGCTGTCTTTAACAGATGGGTACTGCTTGTTTCCTCAGCTTGAGTGCTCTGCCCAGCGCCGCTGCTACCGCTGTGCTGCTGCTGCTGCCGCCGCCGCCAATTCTGCTTCTGCCACCAAAGAGCTGCTGCGCTGGCTGCTGCGTCGCTAAGGTGCCATAGAGCATGGAAGCCGTAGAAGGTGCTATGTATGCATGGAATAAAAGATACTATCATGCTGTGGTATTCTGATGGTTGCTTGAACTTGCTTGACTCAATGGTTAAGTAGTACCCTGTCACTATGAGGGCTGTGCGTGTGGTTATGTATTTGTTGTTTTAAAGATTATATTGTGACGTGAGCTCATTTGGTATCTGCACTTTTAATCGGTGGACAAAATATTCCCCGTGTTTCGTGATGGCCTGCTTCTGGTTCAAACAGGCACCACCAGAGGATATGCTGATGTGCTTGTGGTGTTAAACTAGAAATATATACTACTAGCTACCAAGCCGATTGAAACGGCAAGGTATGTGAAAGGAGCGTGCCATTCTGCTGCTGCTTGAACGCGGGCGGTCTATGGGTAAGCGATTTTAAGCATGAGCTCTGTGGGCACAAATTCAGACATGCAACGGTTTTATGGGTAGCCTGCTTGAAGCACGCCACATAATCTATGACTGGGCTTCGCTCGCAGCTGCTCATGGTTACTAGATTGTATTACTGCAGTAATATTGCTGCCCCAAATCTTTTGCTACGTCGTAACCACTAGCTGCAGTAGATTTGGTGTGCCGCTCGCCTTTTTTTTTTTTCTGACGACACTCGATAGCGTCACAGGAGAAAGCAAGCACGGTCAGGGCCGTTCTCGTTGTCGCCGCCGCTTTGTTTGGATAAAAAGGTGACGTGAGAGCGAGAGAAAAGTCTGCAGATTCATCTGCAGTGCAGTGTCACTCCGGCGTCGACGACGCCTCGCCGAGCACGAGCAGGGAAATGACATCGCCTACTATTTATACGTCATTGCTTAAGTAACGTGACGGCCGGATCGATGAACTCACTGTGCCACTCCCTTTTGTTTAGATCTATCACGCTTGCAAGTTTGATAGGTTTACATTATTTTGTTCATTAAGATATGTGATGTCGACATCATGAGTGTAAGCTGGTGAGGTCTGCGTTATCATCTCTCGCGACTGAAGCTGTTTCTCTGCCTGCATTGGCAAGGCAAAGCCGCGGTTTGAGCTGATCTGCAAACGTAACGATGCCTACCCTATTTTGAAAAGCCAAGGACAGCGGTTTGAGCTCCTAGTAATAGCACGCCTGTTTCTACAGGGCTTTCCGTAGCGACACCTCCTGCCTGGATATTAGTAGCATATATATATATATAGGCCTGCTACCGTTTGGAAGGTCAAGTCTTTGCAAGGCACGGGCATTTGACTTGATCTCTGTGTCTGTCAGCAAAGAGCCCGCAGGGAGGATAAGCTTGGAATGCTTCGGCAGTGAGAGCTGCAGCACAGCAACCGGCGCGCGTCCATGGTGGAGAGGGAAAGAGACGAGGGAGAAGCAGCCAGGGCCCTGACCACCGGGCCACCGCAGCAGCAGCAGCAG
>Ga0182004_10004966_pt1 | contig 10790 bp, 8 predicted proteins | sample Sormic07211540_1_FD_120479 | JGI IMG/M metagenome (GOLD analysis project Ga0182004, IMG submission 120479) | Endophyte microbial communities from Sorghum bicolor roots, Mead, Nebraska, USA - 072115-40_1 MetaG | ecosystem: Host-associated > Plants > Roots > Unclassified | place: USA: Nebraska...
ACTGCCCATCTATTGTGATACTGTTTATGCACTGTAATGTACTGCTTAAACACTTTTCACCGTCCAATCGTCCCCGGCCCGCAGACCGATCGATGCCACGCATATACGTGTATGTGCCGCAAATGCAGTTGGTGGACTGAGCACAACGTGCAGGGGTTGTACCCACGTGCTTATATCTTAATTTTTTTTTGTTTTTGAGAGGAACTAAACAAGGTCTAAGAACGAGATAATGTTTGTTTATGTGGCTCAACATGTGTAACGTTATCCTGCATCAAGAACCAGGTTACCTTACCACCTTCCTCGCCTCATTGCTATTTCATCGAGCACATCACTAGGGTGAACATCTCAATCACATCTTCTTCTTCCTCACTCTCTGCTGCTGCCGCCACCGCTCGCGATTCGGATGGAGAGCGAGCCCCATCATCCCCTATAGCCCTATAGGTTGGCGTGGCATAGCCGGCAATAAGCCATCAAGGGCACCGACAACCAGAAGCAAGAGACGCCGATGGCCAGCGGCTGGAAGCAAGGGGCACTAGCATCCGCCGTTGCGGGCCTGGCTATCGCCATCCACCGTCACAGGAAAGGGTGCTGCCATCCACCTCGATGGGTACACGAAGTCGCGGGCTCGACTCGTTGAGGAGGAAGATGGCGGAGGCGCGGGAGGAGAGGTGGCCAGAGGTGAAGAGGATGGCGGAGGCACGGGAGGAGAGGTGGTTGGAGGTGAGGAGGATGGTGTCGAGATCATTTTTTTAAAGCGATGGCGTCAGGATCTTTGGTAAGGAGAAGGGAGGTGAGGAGAACCTCCATCTCGAGTAGCTTCGGTGGAGATTATTTTTTTAAAGCGATGGCGTCAGTGGGTAGTTTCATAGCGTTTTTCTAAGTCTGCCATGTCATGTGAAATGAAATGAAACTTAAATAAACCATTATAGAGTTTCATAAATTCTAAAGCTCATAGAGAGTTGGTAATCATGTCAAGATAATTTCATCTAGATGAAACATATTTTTTCTCTTTTTTTAAATACACTGTCATATCATCAAAAATATTTATGTAACAACGTATTTAATATAAATGAAACTCACTAAAACTCCCAACAATGCCTAAGCGAGGACAACTTTGCTGCTGGGCGCTGGCGAGCCGCTGCAGGCTGCCCCTATGACACGTCGCGCGTTGTCTGCTCCGCGCGCAGCAATCAGCAGCTGCAGTTGCAGCCATATGTGACGTCCTCACATGCAGGGAGCAGTTCTCCTGGAAATAATGCTCTTTTGACTAGTAATATAATGTGTAAAATTAAACATGTATACCTGAAAATGAAAAGGTTTGTTTATATCATATTAACTGGTTTCACTGGAATGCTAGTATATATATTGTCGATCTATAAAATTTATGTATGATAATATATAGTCAAAAAGGTAAACATGTTTGAGTTAGGATAAACTTAAATAGCTAGAGTTATATTATGGAGTACTAGATTGGAGGAAGCATATCTGTTCAGGGAGGGTTCACCAGGGAAAGCACACTGTCAGATCCCTTTTTTTCATTGTATTATATATAGTCCTATATGTTTCCTCATGGATCGGAGACAATAAGAGAAGTGCTCCCAGCATTCATAGGACCACTGTGAACGTAGTACAGTACGTCGATCCGTAGTAGTAGCAAATTAACAAGCATTATATTATTGCCATCTGGCTAGTGCCAGCCTCATCAGACTGGAAGCACGTACAGATCCATGCATGGTTTTAGATGACACAGCAATGCAGTAAGTATAGCGAGAGGGGGAGCTAACTCGATCATGTAGGTGTATAGGTGTAGCTGATCTTAATTGGTGCCTTCAACTTCAACAATATAATGTCGATCGTGTTGTATATTATTATGCAAAAATGATTTGAACTTGGACAGTTGGACCTGCATTATTGGTAGCTACTTAGATTGTGGCTGGCAGAGAGAGAGAGGGAGAGAGAGAGTGTGTCAATGATGGACAAATCAAATCCTCTTCGTCTGGACCATTGCGATGGACAGCAGCTTTACGAAAAACTGTCCGTTTTATTAAGGCTTTGTTTAGTTCCGAAAATTTTTTGGATTTCGATACTATAGCATTTTCGTTTTTATTTGACAAACATTGTCCAATTACGGACTAACTAGGCTCAAAAGATTCATCTCGTAATTTACAGGCAAACTGTGCAATTAGTTTTTGTTTTCGTCTATATTTAATACTACATACATATGTCGCAAGATTCGATGTGACAGAGAATCTTGAATTTTTTTTTGATTTTTGTGGTAACTAAACAAGGCCTAAGGGGGCGTAATCGTTGGCTTGTCCATTCGATCGATTCAGTTCCCATTGATTGCTATATCTGAGCTAGTACGGACTGTCACAGCGTCACGCTTCACGACAAGATCTGCAGCCCCTCCATCGTGCGCGCAATATCTTGTGTACTAGTAGTAGTTGTGTGCGTCTCAAAAAAAAAACTTGTGTAGTTGTGTGCTGGCTGACTACCGTACCACAGCTCTGGGCGTGCGCGCTGCGAGTTCATCGATGGATCATGAGGACCACTGTTAACTCGAGCTCTCCAAGACAGGCAACCTCTGTCTTTGAGAAGCATATATATGTTGATTGTTGAGCTTTCACATTCTGTACCCCAGTAAGACCTTGTTTAGTTCCGAAAAGTGAAAAGTTTTCGATACTGTAGCACTTTCGTTTGTTTGTGACAAATATTATCCAATCATGGACTAAATACGATCAAAAGATTCGTCTTGTGATTTACAGCTAAACTGTGTAATTAGTTTTTGTTTTTTTCTATATTTAATGTTTCATGCATGTGCCGCAAGATTTGATGTGACGGGAAATGTTGAAAACTTTTTGGTTTTTAGGGTGAAGTAAACAAGGCCTAAGTTTCTAAAAACAGAAACACACTTAGTACATGTGGCGTTTTTCTATGCTCGTCTGCTCGATCTGGAGGTTGGGAATGATGATGTCTGTGTATATATATATGCTCACCGTACCAGTACTGCTCACAGATTCCATTTTCTGAAGCCTGAAACAGACTTAATTTCTATACAGTAAAAGCACGTGGGAATTGGGGCATCTACAAAGATATGGTAACTACTACCATCTGGAGGAAGTACTTCTATATGTTCTTTAGAGACCCTCCTCTTATCCGCAAGATTTAATTTACCATGTATACATATACATATGGAGCTCCGAAAAGCTTGCGATGATGGCTAACTGAGCGTCTCCCCTGCTAACCAATTGTTGAAGTTGCTCCATATCCTTTAAACTTAGAGATCATCCTCTTTTCCACAAGATTTGCAAGTTACCATGCACGAGCTAACAAGATCTATATATGTCAATTAATTTTATTAACAGTTAGGGAAGCAACATATGTTAGGAACCACTTTATAGAGTGTAAAAGAGCCTAATTAATTAGTCGGCCTGACAGCTCATTGATGAGTGTTTAGGATCAAGCAGTAATTTTTAAGGACTTGTTTGCAATTGTGAGCCCCACCACCAAAGAAAATAATGAAAACGTTACCTTCCTTATAAAAGAGGTGGAGGCGGTGTGTGTGTGGAGTGGGGGGCAAGGTGTAGGGGGACTCTTGGCCATCCTCTCAATTGCTTATTCCTCGTTCTCTCTCCTATTCGATGAAAAAACAACATTAGCAAATAAATAGAATTGCTCCAGTAAAAATTGCTCAACTAGTGACTGTTGAAAAATTTTGTTCCTGAATACATATACGTGTAGTCTATAGCCTTGTCATTATCACCTGTGAATTAATAGTTTTTGTTGATGGATTCTTCTAATTATCATTTTCCAAACTAAAAAAATATTGAACAAAATTGATCATAAGTTAACAAAATAATGGGCTAATAATCTCTACATTAACACAAGAATTCCAATATAGTTATCAGTTTATTATCGATTAGTTAATAGTTTTATAAATTTACTATGCTAGCTCTAAATCCACATCAATTCGAATATCATTCTTAAAGAAGTTTTTTTTTTTTAAAAAAATAAATATCTATGTTCTTGCTCAGCTACCTAATAATCAAATTCGGATTAAGCCATAAGTATTTTTGAGAAATTTTGGGATGTTTATTTAACAATAGGTCAATTAATCTCCGTAATTGTTTCTATTTACTCATATCTTTAAATCTGAAAAATATTTATCTCTTTTAGAGAAAAATATTTTTTGAATAGTAGTCAACAAATTTTGTAGTGCATTTGTGGTAACTTAATTTTGAGTTTCCAAAATAACCTGTTGTATTAATTATTTGTTGCTTATGTCTACTAAGTTTGACTGAATTATTGAGTATTGAATGCATGTACATTAAATATCAGAAATGCTTTCATATATAACAAAAAATATATATATCATATTACTGCTTTTTTTCGTCAACTAGTACTAGCTATTTGGAGAGATCCATATATCCATGTATGCATGGTAGCGGGTGCTCATGCCATGGAACATGTCCTGATCATCATATTTGAATTCTCTTTTGATTATTTGCAATTGCAACGCTAACAACGATAGGTTTATTCATAATTCCTAATACAGTTATTGCTATTTGTTTTAAAACTATCATGTGCTTTCATGTCTTATCCTCTCTCTTTGCGCGCATGCAAGAGAGATTAGTATATTTTCATTATCCACACACCGTAGTAGACAATGCCTATTTTGGACTTATCTGATAATGTTGATAGATTCAATGCAGGTGTTGCTCACCTAGGTCGTAGTATAAGCTCAATGGGTAAGGTAGTATCTAGAGAATGGTAGACATATATTGTATCGATAGTCATGTATTACTTTGATTTGACCATGCATGGTAATATAGGTTGCTCATGGAAACAAGATTAAACCATTATTCTTACACTTTCTCTTCCAGCATTCCTTATTTGCTATTTGGAGTATTATAATTTTCATATTGTACCATAATACTATGCATAGATGACATACTTTGTGTCGTTGTTAATGGAAAAAACAAGATATTCAAGGAATTACTAAAATGAAAGGACAAAAAATAATTCACCCTTAATCAGTACTATAAATTATAAGAATATAAATGAGTCCATATAAGGAATCCACATACGACCAAAGTTTAAATCCTTTAGGATGGAGCTGAAACGGCAGTCCAAGTTGCGACCTTTAACCTTGGATACAAATAACAGCTAAAGGAAGTCGTTACTTGGATAGCCGTAACACTCTCGGTGTGGAGGCGACCGGAAGGGAACCGGCAAAGTAAGCTAAAAGACGAGCTAATCTCGGAGAGTAGAGAGAGTAGAGATATCCCGTAGGTCTGGCTAGGAAAGAAAGCGAAGTGGTTGCGCAAAGGGAGTGGCCCCCTTGTCGTCAAGTATGCTTCCTTATGTTCTTCCTGTTCCGGTCCATTCTCACATCCTTTAGAAGCCAGTCTTGTCTTTGGATAGTAAGACATTCTGATCCTTTTCTTTGGAGGGGTTCATGTAGATCGCATCATCTTTCCTTTGTACTCTCTTATTTACTTCTCCATTTTGACAAATCAAACCATTTGCGATGATGTATGATATGAATCAGATATATATGTATGAGAGTTGGGTCTGTTGGATTTTGTTGATATTCATATTCAACCTGAACTAATCATACTCTATCTATTCCAAAAAAAACATAAATCCGATGATTTTTCATGTAGATTAGTATCACCTTGGTGCGCCTATTTATTAAAGACGTTTCCCTTAAAAATAGTTGCCATAGCCTAGGTAACTTTTCACAATAACAACTTGTACCCACATAATTAATGAACCACATGCACACATGCAAATTAGTTGATATCCTTGAGTTTAATTAGTACTCTAAATTAATCTGGATGGATCCATTACATGTTAGTGGGATAGAATGACAAGTTTTTTGGGAAATTTTTTAACGTGCCATGTTTTTGGGACAAAGGAAGTACATATATATCGACGCATATACCTTTTCTAAGTTACATGGATGAGTACATAGAATCAATTCATTTGTAAATCCCTTGTGCATTGTTACTTTCTCAATATATTGAAGTTCACCTTAATTTTGCTAGGTGATACATTCTCTTCACAAAAGTGCCTTTCATGTCTTATATTGTTGTGGTCATGGTAAACCTTGTTTTTATGTAAGTGGTTCGTATTTGTGATGTATGGACAAACTCACTAAAGCATAAGCTCTTTATGTGTTAATAAGTTTCAAGAAGTTGGGTATATAATCTTATGCAAATGCTAGACATTTAGTTTTGAGTGAGACTATTTGTACTTGCATAAAAAAGGAAATGACTTACACATTACTTTACATCCCGGAATACAATACATTGTGGCTATTTTTAGATAAAATAAGAGAGAGGGCAATAGACGCATGTACCCCTCACTTAACTTCCTAATTTGTTAAAATCTGATTCTATTCTGCATGATTAAAGGGTGCAATCTAAGTTTCGCTATAAAAAATAGTAAGCACTTAATTACTTTGGTCTCCCATATTTTTAGTAAATATTATCTTCTTGTTCTCCAAATGCACTATATTTGGGGACACCTCTCAAATGCCAGAATGCACTCTATTGCAGGATGGAGGGAGTACTTGACTTTTGGGAGAAGATAGAGATATTGAAAATAACATGGAGTATGGTATGAAAAAGGTTCAGCAAATTTACATGCAACGCTCAAATTCATCAACTGAATTAATTACATGGGATGACAAGCCCTAATATTGGAGTGTCTATATTTGACTTGAATGTTCAGAGGATTTGGACCAATTCAATTTCACTTGATATGCCTAGTATGGGACACATGAGGTCAAGAAGGCAAGGTGTATGAGATGGGTTTATCATGGAATTCTGTGTAAGGTTTCAGAAGACCCCCGGCCCCCACTCACCCCAAATTCTTTTTTTTTGGCAAATTAGTGAGGATGTGCTTCTGTGGCTTACTGGAAAAAAATGGGAATTCATTCCTATATATATATATGGAGTTCAATTGATAGTTATGCCTTCCAAGCAAACTCATGAGGAGAAAAAACATCACTGGAATCCTAGGAGAAGTTCAGTTCCTATGATACAACAATTCAATGATGTACAATAGATACCTGTACTAGTGCCACAGTTCTAGTTGACAACGAGATATACTGGAATCATAATACTCTGGGACACACGAGAAGCGAGATATCAAGCAGAGTTGAAGCATTACTACTACATCACAAATTGGACAAAGTTTGATATATGGCATATGCGCAATTTAGAATCACTTGAAAAAGCTCCAAACATTGCGGCAAAACTCATGCGGCCCTTTCGAAAATAAAGCGAGCTAAAGCTTAAATAAAAACTGCGCACAAAGGAGGATTCAAGGCACAACCGATGAGCACACCAAATACCACGCCCTTTGGATAGAAGGATGGACTGACAATAGTTCTTGCCGATAAGTTGCATCATCAGATCGAAGAATATAACTGCACAACTACATGAGGAATTGATGGATCCAGAGATACCAGGCACTCGAAAAAGATTATTGCACTCATCATACAGATCGAATTATCTAAGCAAACAACAACGGGGCCAATTAAAGGTGGAGGAGGAAGAGGAACCAGCAATCAAAGCCTGAGGGAGAGGTCCAGCTCCTCGGCGCGCTCGACCCCGTAGCCGGAGTCCGGCGACCTCCTCTTGTTGCTCGGCGGGGCAGGCGCGGGAGCGGCAGCGGCAGCGGCAGCAGCAGCAGCAGCCTTCTCCTTATCCATCCTTGTTGCACTCTTATCTTCATCGACGACGACGACGACTCCGGTACCCGTGCCTTGGGGCCTGGCGGGGACATCGCGAGAGCCCAAGCCCATAGCGGCGGCGTCCCGGGCGCCCGTGGCGGTGGCGGCCGCCCCGTGCGCGCGCAGGGCGGCGGCGATCTCCCTCCGGCGCTTGGCCAGGCTGCGCTCGTACTTGTGCGCGTTCTGGTGGCCACCGAGAGCCTGAGAGCTGAAGAACTTGCGGTCGCAGTACATGCAGATGAAGTAGCCGGGCGGCTCCGGCGAGACCGAGGGGTGGAAGAGGGTGAGCTCAAGGTTGAGCTCCTGCTCCATTACACGGCCGGTAGTACTAGCACAGTCTTGGTGATAGGGGTGTGTGTGCCGACTGTGCGTGTGTTTGTGTGTCTGAGAGAGAGAGGAGAGAGAGAGAGAGAGAGAGAGAGAGAGAGAGAGAGAGAGAGAGAGACTATAGAGTTTGCAACAGCAATCATGTTACTAAGCGAGTTTAAATACAGCTCCAAACTTGTGTTGCATTGTTCCATGAGATGAGGTGAGACTACTGGAGATCTCAGTACAGCAAGTGGTCGGGGCTCGCGCACGTTTCCGTTTGGTAGGTATGTGGCAATAAGGAACGGAAGAAGAATCATCAGGTCAAGTTGCTTTGCCCCGCTTTGAGGCCCGGACCCCCGGAACCGGCCCGGAGTGCACAAGTTCAGTCAGACAAAAACTTTAGGAAACTTGCATATCTTTCTCATTATATATATATATATATATATATAAATATATATATATATATATATATATAATAAAACACAAAGTGATATAGGGGAACTCCAACCATTGTTCTTGGACAGTACTTTCAGATAACAAAGCTTATATATGACACTAGTTTCAGATAACAAGCAAAGCAAACTAACCTACCACACGAATCCTCACCGTTACGTTTTACCGAGATGCATGCTGCACAGAGTGGCCGACAAACTGACAAAACAAAGATCGAACAGGGTCACACAGGCACAGCGAATATAAAGATCCCAGATACAAGATAAGCGTCGGCCGGCCCCCACCGTACCTCCCGGTGGGTAGTAGCAATAGCAACGACAAGGCGTTTCACTACAGCTTATATATATGCCATGACTTGGAAACGAAACAAAAGAGGACATGCATGCGGCCGTCGCCGTCGCCTTCGGCTTTGCCTTCGCGCATCAACGGTGTGTGCTACTACAGCGGGCAGCCCCGACTGGCCGGGGACCAGCAGGTGGCGCTCTCTCTCTCGCCACCTCGCGGCCGGAGAGCATCGCCATTATTGTGTCAGGCTCCGGCAGCAGTCGGCCGTATATGGTGTCATTTGGTCCTACGGCGGGGCGGATCTGGTGTCGATCGGCTATTTGCTCCGATCTGGTGTCGATCGGCTATTTGCTCCTGCTGCATGCCGTGTAGAGCTAAGAGCTTGCTGCGCGCGACTTCCAGTTCCAGCTTATCTCTTGATTGAGCGTGCGAATCATTCTCCCTCTCCTTTGTTCACCACCAGAAAACAGAGATTTTGTGAGGCTTACATTTTTTCGTGAGAATTTAAAACACACTTTCACGAAAATATTCCTTTTCATGAGAGTGACATAAATCCCGTCACGAAACATTATTTTTATGAGAGCGCTCCACGTACCGTCATGAAATCAGCTGTTTTTGTGAGAGTATTTAAGTACCCCTCATGGAAATGACTATCCTGCCACGAAATTGTCTATTTTCATGAGAGTCATTCCAACCGCCACGAAAAATAGGTCGTTAGTTTTCAGTACAAAAATAAATTACATAAATACTAGAAATTAAAGAACATGAACAAAAGTTTTCTCTTTTTAATCTGCAATGAAATTTTGTAACTAGTCTTTCTCCCTCATGCTAACTCCAAATGTAGTGATTCTTTTTCCTAGATATTTCTAAAATTACGCCCTATCAATTTATTGTGTTTTTACAACTATTATTTTTGTCATCTCTTCCGGTGACTTTGTTCTATCAATTCAAAATTTAAATTTCAGAAAATAGTAACTTCAAACAACATTTTGAAGCAGTAAATGATTTTAGCTAAAAAAGTCATCAACATAAAAGTTGTAGAACTGGTCAAGATCTCTAATTTTTATTTTAGTCATTTTTTCATATGACAAAGTAATAGTAACATTGGTCATAAATTTTACATATCTCTGATATAGTTTCATAAACTATATGAGAGATATGTAAAATTTATGAACAATGTTACTATTACTTTGCCGGATGAATAAATGACCAGAATAAAAGTTGTAGATCTTGATGAGTTGTACAACTTGTATATTCATGACTTTATCACCTAAAATCATTTACTCTCTAAAAATGTTGTTTCAAGTTGACATTTTTTTAAATTCAAATTTTGAATTGATAAATTAATGTCACTTGAAAAGATGACCAAAATGAAAGTTTTAGATCTTTAAAAGTTATAGAACTTTGTAGTTCACAATGTTTTCATTTGAAATCATTTTGTCATGGAAAACTACATTTGAATTTCTCAATTTTGAATTTTGAATTTTTCAAACAATATTGTTTGAAGTTTTCGTATTTTAAAATTTAAATTCAGATGGAGAAATGATTGACACAAAAGATGTAAATGTCAATAATTTCTAAAATTTTGTAGTTGATTTTTTTTATTTGAATTTATTTATAGTTTAAAAATTATGTCTTATTCAATTTAGAGAGTATTTGGAAAAGAAGAGTGCAATTCAGCCCATTCAACGGTTTTTGGGCAAACACTATGTGGCCCAATGTATTCCAGCTGTTGGATGAACCCCTAATGGATCAGAGCCGTTGGATCAAAAGCACAAGTATATAAAATAGAGCCAAAACCCTAGCCCTCTCCCCATCCCCCAGCCCCGCACCACGCTGCCCTCTCGCCCAGCCCCGCGCCGTGCCGCCCCCTCTCCCAGCTCCCCCCCCTGCCGGCCCCCCCCCCACCCCCCCCCCCCCCCCCCCCCCCCCCCCCCCCCCCCCCCCCCCCCCCCCCCCCCCCCCCCCCCCCCCCCCCCCCCCCCCCCCCCCCCCCCCC
>Ga0182004_10004967_pt1 | contig 10787 bp, 5 predicted proteins | sample Sormic07211540_1_FD_120479 | JGI IMG/M metagenome (GOLD analysis project Ga0182004, IMG submission 120479) | Endophyte microbial communities from Sorghum bicolor roots, Mead, Nebraska, USA - 072115-40_1 MetaG | ecosystem: Host-associated > Plants > Roots > Unclassified | place: USA: Nebraska...
AAAAATGACATGTTGCTATTTGATTCACAATGTCATCTGTGTAACAAATAGCACATTCTAAGGCCACTATCAATCTCCCAGAACAATAATTAATCTCCCAAAAACTCATGAACAAAACAAAAACATGTCCATTTCATATAGCTGCCCGCCCGCAGCAATGTTGTTGGCCAATCCAGCCCTCGAAGAGCACGGGCTTGAGCTCCGCACGAGTCGGGTAGATGGCTGTCGTGTGCGCCGTGGGGCCGCTCCGATGATGTAGAGACGCGCGTGCCTTGCTCTCCTCCACACGGATCGGGTAGACGGCTGTCGTGTTCGACAAACTGCTTCAGAGGCGGTTTACCCATAAGTCCATTTCAAGTCCAAAATCCAACTAACTGAACCGTAAGCACCCTTTAGGCTTTGTTTGGAAGTAGTCGGATTCACATCAATTTTAAGGTGGATTGGAGTGGAATTTGAACTAAATTCCACCCCAACCCACACCAACACATGTGGATTGAAATGAATCCGACAATATCCAAACAAGGCCTTAGCTTTTTATCTTTCCTTCTTGTTTTTTTAATAATCTTGGTGTTTGTGTCCTTCTCTTTGAAAAAACAAAGCGCAAAGCATGATTGCATTGCTTACAAGGCCCACACGGTGACAAATAGCGATTTGGCTTCTTCCACCTCGGGTCTACTAGATACACGGTTGGAGAAATTTCTTCTAGCCTTCCCATGATCCACGGCGAACGAGTAGATGAGACGTGGTGCCGGCGATATATGATTCATCGTAAGGATCCTTTTGGAAATGAAGATATGACAGAAGCCACATCCATATATATGACGAAGAATCGTAAATTTGTGTTCCTCGGAGAGGCGATGTTATTTAAGTGGATCATGGATCTCATTCTCAGTCTTGAAAGCCTTAATATGGTGAGGTTAATTGTAAATGTCTGTTGCCTTTGTTGTCTCTTCAATGTGTTTTCCAATTGTTAAACTCAATTACCTTCTCGGTCAATTAAAGATCGATGCATAACATAAGCTTGAACAGTGTGGAACTGCCTAGCTAGCAAACTTGCATGTGGAGGCAGGTGCGACTATTTATGACTACGACTGCGACTGCACATGCGTCATGCGCGAATGGTAACGTCTGCGCTAGCTAGCTACACCGTTCCATTTGCCTGCTGTCGTCCGTCCCCTGATTTAAGGACCGCGGATCGACCGCCCATAGACATTGAACGTTGACTACGCCGCGTTTCTGCGCCTCTCTGATTTAAGGACATGCAGATGCAGGGTTCGGCCGCCGGCGTCGTCTTCGGCGTTTCCTGCATGCCCTACTGTTCCTCCGTCCGCTCCGACGATCCGCGCGCCGGACGTGCAAATCCTGATCCGGTGCCCCGCGCAGCCTGCTGGTGAGTACTCCGATCCTTTCTCGGATCTATCTTGTTTCTGATTTTAACTAGCAAAAACCAATTAGGATATATATCGCTTGTTGTCGTCATTTCTTCTATACTCCTAGTTGTCCTAAGTCAAACTTTTACAACTTTGACCAAATTTATAGAAAAAAAAATGCTAAGATTTATAATACCAAATTAATATCATTAAATTTATTATAAAATATATTTTCGTAATATACTTATTTTATATCATAGATATTGATACTCTTTTCTATAAAGTTGGTCAAAGTTAGAAAAATTTGACTGGCACGGATTCTAGGAGTTGAAGCTTTCGGGGACGGAGGGAGTACTTTGTTGTTCTACGTGCGTAAGTACACAACTTCTCCGATCCATGTGCATATATAGATCATAGATGATATATGCGCGAACGAAATGATGGAGTCTGCAGCATAGCTAGTTACTTTGATGTTTGCGCATGCATGCATGCATGCATGGTTGAGGAACATTAGAGCACTCATAATGCAGACTCTATCGTAGAGTCTAAAGTTATTTATTACGTCGAATAATATGGACTTAGAGTCTAAATAAGACTTGGAGTCTTATTTTTTCTACCTCTTTCTTCAATAAATATGCTGCCACATTAGCAAAATACCATAAAAAATATATAATTAATTATCTTAGACTCTGTGATAGAGTCTTGCATTGTAGGTGCTCTTATATAAAACCGAGTTCCACGCGCGGGGAAAAATGTTAAGATCGATTCTGGCCTTTAGTTGAAGTTCTTATGAAAACCAGTTAGTAGTTAGACATAGAGAGACTTGCAGCGGCCACTCCCACCTAATCTACTAATTATTTAGTAGTATTTTCTATTAATAAACCGTACTTTCAGCCATGACTTTTTAATAAAACCAACAGGCTCAGTGACCAAATTAACACACAAGGCATGCACCGGGGAAGAATAGGCCCCGTCCGATGGATCAGAGATGAGACACCCTCCGGCGTCGTCCCGCTCGCATATATTCGCCGACCGGCCGCTACGGTTGAGGAAGCAAATTGAAGGAAAGGCATGCAAGCTCGCCAGCCAATAATCGCAGGCAGTACGTAGTAGTGGAGATGATTGGATAAACCGAGCTACTAGCTAGCTAGTATAGCTAGAGAGCATCAAGCTCACGCAGACAGGATTAGGGATCAACCATATTATGGCCTTGTTTAGTTTGCAAAAAAAATTAAGATTCTTCGTCACATCGAATTTTGCGACACATATATGGAGCATTAAATATAAATAAAAATAAAAAATAATTGTATAATTTACCTGTAAATTGCGAGATAAATTTTTTAAGCGTAGTTAATTTATGATTAGACAATATTTATTAAATAAAATGAAAATGCTAAAGTACTGAACAAGACCTATTATATCATCTCAATCCTTGTCCACTCGATGAAGCCAAGAGACGGAGCAAGCGACGATCCAAGGCCTTGTTTAGTTCCGAAATTTTTTCGGATTTCGCTACTGTAGCACTTTCGTTTTTATTTAACAAATATTGTTCAATCATAAACTAACTAGAAACAAAAGATTCGTCTCGTGATTTACAGACAAACTGTGTAATTAGTTTTTATTTTCGTCTATATTTAATGCTTCATGCATGTGCCGTAAGATTCGATGTGACGGGAAATTTTGAAAACTTTTTGAATTTTGGAGTGAACTAAACAAGGCCCAAGTTGGGCTCAAGCGCACGTGGCCGGTGTACTACCTGTCTCAAGCTGTTTGCTATAATTAATTACTTACGGAACCGCGTTGACATCCCTACCCACATAGGAATAGACTGCTGACCTAATAGGCCTTGTTTAGAACAACTTCAGCAGTAGCCCCCAAAACTAGGTCCCTATTTTTAATTTAGATGCTCTCCCTACTTTTTGGGTTCAATTTGTTTGCTTCAACTCTAACAGGAGCACCCAAATTTGGGCCCCCAAACCTATTCCAGAGAGAATGACACAAGGGACCCACTCGTCAGTGTCTTTTTCTTCTTCCTCTTTCTTCTTCCTTTGGACATGGACACGATTAGAGCATCGAGCCGGTTACCGTAGGGTGTCATGCACATACAAGGGTAGAGAGAGAAGGAGCATGCGCTGGGGCTAGGACACGCGATAGAGGATGGGGGCTGCCCTGTTGGGCCAACAGGAATGGGGTCTGGAGTAGGGGCTCTGCTGGAGTAATGTTTTTAGTCTGGGCACCCATATTTAGCTATTGGGGCTTGAGTAGGGTCCCTGCTGGAGTTGCTCTTAGTTCACCCTAAAATTCAAAATAATTTCAAATTTCTTCATCATATTGAATCTTACACCACAAACATGTAACATTAAATATAAATAAAAACATAATTAATTATATAGTTTGTCTGTGATTTGCGAGACGAATCTTTTAAGCCTAGTTAGTTTATGATTAGACAATAATTGTCAAATACAAAAAAAAGTGCTACAGTAGTCAAACTAAAAAATTTTACCACCTAAACAAGGCCCTACTTGCTAGGAGTATTTTGTTTTCTTAAAGTACTATTTATACATTCAATTCAATGGATTTTATCTACTATAGATATTATACTGAATCAATGGAAAACAAAAACTCATAAACCCTTATAATATGATACTATACTAAGTCGATCCGATACTACTCAGCAAAAAGTGATCGTACCTAGTATCCTATTCTTAACAGTTCTTAGAAAAGATTTCGAACAAACTTTACTTTTACAATAATAGAGCATATACAGAAATGGGCGTGACACCGAGCACATCAGCTCGTGTGGTTGAGCTGGATGAGAGAAGGGAGCAAAGGGAGAACTGATGCTCGCCGCATGTGCTGGTTAATTTCTACATGCTCAGAGGCCCACTTTGAGTAATGCAAGAGAAATAATATATTTATTTGCTCTATGAAAGTGGCCCTGGAGGGAGAAATAAAGAACCAGTAGTACATTGTGGGCTCATGAAATAAAAAAAATTAATTGGTTGCTAAAGAATAACAAGAGACAAGCTATTGTCTGAATTGGCTCTAATTTTGCCGATATGACTTGTGTTGTCTTATAGACAAGTAATTGACTTTATTATTAACTTTGCTTTAATCATGCTAGCTACTGGACATTAACAAAAAAAGGATATTATTGCACATGGATCGGAAGAAGCAAGATCTAGTCCGATGTGGCGCCGCTCCACTTTATATTTCTCAGTTTTGCTATTCATTCAATTCAAATGATGATCGTGAAAACCCTTACCGGTGTACTTATATATTGCGCCTTCAAGGTTGTTAATGCTTAATATAACTAAGTTTATAAATGCCTAAGCTAGTTTTGTAACACACATTTTATTTCTCATACTTATTATACCCCTCTGGTAAATAATCGTTTTAAATTTTATATAAACGTCCTTTAATTAATTTGGTCCGATTCATAGATATAGGTATTCTTTTAGAAGACAAAACAGGTCAAATAGGGTCAATGATTTTTTTATCATGATTTTTTCACACAAGGAATTTTTTTGATAAGATATTGGAGTATAGAGAACAAAAATTGGCGAGTCTATTAGAAACACGAGATATATACATAAAGACTATCCTTTGAATAGTTCCACAAATAGGGATCTATAGGTGAATCACTCATGTTTCTTAATAAATATTTAGCACTATGATGTGATGTCACTTATTGTCTTTTATAGTAGATTGATTATGTAAAATATTCTCCATATATACCCCTGTTGTACTACAAGGTTAACTTCCATCTTATTTATTTTGTGTAGTAGGGAAACATATTTGATCTTCTACAACGGTACAACAAATAAGAAATGGCCCCTCAAGATGATACATATCACACTCTCGAGTACATGCTATGTAATAAAATAGGAGAGCCGTTGAGTCTTAAGCAACACTTCTTGGAAACCATCACAAAAAACTTCTCCAAGGACAACCTTATTGGTTGTGGCGGATATGGGGAAGTTTACAAGGTATGTGGGACTTTTTCTTTCTAGTCACAAAAGCATTTAAAAACCTAATAAAATATAAAAGGTATTCACTATGTATAGTTCATTTTTTCTGTCTAACACTCTGATTTTATTGACACGTATTTATTCACTAATAATCAGATCACTTTCCAACAAACTATGAAACCCATAGAAGGGGTGGATTAGGGTCTCTCAAAACTAGGCCAACTTTGCACATATAAACACCTACATAAGCCAATCTAGATGTGCACTAGGTTTCTGCTTATGATGATATGTCCATCACAGAAAAGTTTTGTAGCATAGATTCCAATCCTATTAACTATTCTAAGTAAATCAATCAATAGATGCACGGTTAAAGAATATAATGCGGTATGTAAAGAGTTAAGTAGAAAATGCAAACTCGGCTTTTTCCCTAATCCTTGTTGGTGTCCATAGCAAGCTAGGAAGCCCTTACAGGGCCAAAATCTCGGTCAAGTAACTCCACGCAAATAACCAAAGGGCTCTACTATGTGTTGGTGGTTATTCACATCGGCTCATGTGAAACACTCTCTATCTTCTTCACTCAAGTAGAGGTTTTGGCTAAAACCAAAGGGCCTCTCACCCTCACACAATGGCGACCACACATTAAATGCTATTTGAGAGTCTCACAAGAGTACAAGACATGCAAGCCATAGATTACAAATTACAACATTTCGTGTGCACGCAAGCATAACAAGCAAAGAGATGCAAACTAGCATACCACTATGGTAATACCCAGTGGCGAAGCTAGAACAAATTAGAGGGTGGTGCACTTGTCTTGTGGGTGCATAGACAAGTCTAATAGGTGGTGCATATATGGTAAAATTTTAATCAAATTCACTGTTTTCGCATTCTTTGGGTGGTGCATTTGCACCAACTGCACATAACCTACCTTCGCCCTGGTAATACCTAAAGCAATATGCGCTAACTAGTTCTAAACAAGAATTAATCATTAGCACTAAAGACTTAACCTTCCCTTGAACACTTCTTGAGGCTAGAGACCGCAATTATGTGTGTCTACATCGTCTTATCCCACTACAACAATTCAAAATGTGCTGAATCCATATGTATAATAGCCTCAAGTACACAAACTAGTTGTTGCACACAATTTCATACATTATGTGATCACTTGATCTTCTAGTGGCTTTAAATGACCATCACCAGAGCATCCATGGTTGTTGTGCCCTAGTACAAATCACATCATGGTCCAAAGAAAATTCTCGATGGGAACTAGACCTTTTGTTGTCTCCTACTATGTCATTGGTGTGCTTTTGTACTCATCAGATAAGTAGGGTGCATGATTTCTCCTATCACTGCATGTCACACCTAGTCCAATTTGAAATTTGGCCCGTGGTGGGCCCATGTGCATGTTATGAGGTAATTATAGAGGATTTAGTCTCACCTTGGCTTTTAAAGATGGGTTAGACCAACATATAAGACTTCTAGAGTCTATCCCACCATCTCTTGGTTAATCCTTTTACATGAAGCGAGGACAAAAGCATAAGTGGGATGGTGGTAGATGTGGTTCGCTCAGCGTGCAGAGCGGATCTGAGCTGTTTGGAATCTAGGGCATTACAAAACCTTATATTGATCCTGACATGCCATCTTCCTGATCCTTAAAACAAAGCTCTAGAAGCAATATACTAATAGCTTAAGTTCATCACAAGATCATCCAATGAAATATTTCATCAGCTCCCCATGATGCTGAACAATTAATGTGGTGGTCTTCATCTATTAGTCTGGTGCTACTATTCAAAGCTCTGTTGGTCTATAATTCTTGGTTTAATTTATTTTCTTCATGATTGGTTGTTTGCTGATGTTTTGGAGTCTTCAACACGTACATTTGGTCTTCCATTGAGGTGCACTCTCCCAAGTATACCTATATCCATATATGAGACTAAGTCCTTATATACTAGCACATGTTGTTAGTCCCATTTGTCATATTGTCACACAATCAACAAAAATCATAAATACATTTTAGAAAACTTGTGAGCATCCTATGAAGTCAACAAGAATGTGAGCTTGAGTTAGACATGTTTGACTACAAGTAATGTTGCCTCGCACTAAAAGAATTGCACATTTGAATCCTGAAATAAAATTTTGAAAAATGTGAGCACCCATGTGAAGTCAGGAACATAAACTTGGGTATATAGGTTCCACCATAAGGAACCTAACCATTTGAGCTACACTCAAATTGCATCTTTGTTCCTTTCCTAATACTCGATAGTCTTGTGGATTATGCAATTTTGCCTTTCGATGACAACGCCTTGCATGAGAACATGTACACAAAGGGGCATCATTTAGGCAAGAATATAATTGGGATCCACTCCTACTACGTGTTGAGGGATTCTTTCTTCAAAGTTGCACTAGAGAACTTCAAGATTGAACTATTCAATGTCTTCCTTTATATAGTGCATGCCTTTGACCATTGCTACTGTTCCTCTAAGTGAAGGGTTTCATTTTCATTAGAGTTGCAGAAGGGAGTTGTTTCATCTATAGATGTCACTCATTGTACACTTTCAAAACGTGAAATTATTCCACACTAGCATTGGGCACATTAAACTCTATGACTAGCAAGTAAAACAAAACTAAAACTATGCATTGGAAGTTGTGGTTTCATTGATCAATCCAATAGCTCTAGATGATGTGGCCCTCTTACAACACTCCAATCAATTAGTTTTCCAAGTTGCTAAAAAAAGTAGGGAGCATATTTGTTGTCTTACTCCAACCATTTCCAACATCTCATTTCTAAAAGCTAGAAGGCAATTTTGTATCTAGAATCCCAGAGTCTTTCCAAATCATCCCAATGACTTCTATACTTTCTTTCTCTTCTATATTTTCATAGTTTCTCTCTTGTACATTTGAATTGTGAATCATATCTGATCCTTCTTCTCCATGTCCTCCCACCCCTAGATCAATCGATTGGATACACTCATGCATATTTTTGTGCCATTGGATCAGTTTTGCCGAGTGCAGAAAGATTGGGAGTTGATATGAGGAATTATGGTAGAGAGTTTTTTTAATCTTTCCAAAAAATAAAGATTGTGACTGGATTTTGGAAGCTCTCGGAGATCCTCCTAGAATGAACAAAATATCCACCCATTGAGATTGGCCAAGACTATGGCTACTGAGATGAATAATGCTTAAGGAAACTATATATATATATATATACCCACATACTTCTCTACCAATGCTTAAGGAAACTATGGCTATTTGAATTGTTAATTCACCTCTAGTTTGTTTAAATAATTAGTTATGATTTAATCTCACAAGGCATCCACAAACATAAATGATCAAATATTTTATCAGATTTTGTAGATTATTTCTTTTTTCTAGCCATTATACATTTATATATATACATGCTTGTGCAAATATTACAAAAAAATTGAGAAGAGTAGTTCGAAACTTACAGGGAGTGCTTGAAGATGGCCTTGTTGCTGTCAAGAAGTTATACTCAGCGCATGCAATTGAAGATGAACCATTTCATCGTGAGGTTGATTGTCTAATGAATATTAGGCACCCCAACATAGTCTTGTTTGTTGGGTACTGTGCTGAAACACAGGAAGTGGTCGTGCATCAAGAAGGGAAATATATTTTTGCGGAAAAACGAGAAAGGTTGCTTTGCTTCGAGTATTTGCATAATGGAAGCCTTCAGAAGCATATTACTGGTATGATTATGGAATAAATTAAACATGTGATCCAATTACTAGAAATGGATGAGCTTTTCAATCTTAGAACTCCATTGAGTCCAAAATATGTTGCTCTTTTGATTTAGCATGGTCTTCCATGTGTTTGGAATGTGTAATGAATTTATGAGATTGTGGTAGCACTTTCCAAGAAAAAAATGCACACATACAACTATTTTTTAGAGTAGATATCTTAAAAGTTATTGATCATCAAAGTTCAACAAGTTTAATTATGTCCAGTTCAAAAATGTCAAGCATGTAAGACTAGAGCAGTAGATGTGTGAAGTATATATCAGTATAAACTTTAGAAACCATAGTTATTGGTTAGTGGGACCCATTCAAAAACTGCTTTTAATGTAAAATTGTATAAAACAAATGCAAATTTTATTTTACAGCACACTGCAATGAGGTTTTATTCACAAGACACTTGACCAAATGGTTATCTCTACATTACTGCACAAACAAGTGGCTTTTTCCATGAGACTGGAATAGTGGAAAGCACCATTAAGAATGTTTCTTCTCCATGCATAAGAAACTTTGCAAAATGATGCAATATTATAAAATACACCACTATAAATATTCTATTTCCCGTCTATGTGTTTATGGAAGTTTTGGATTGCTAGCACGGTATTTTGGATTTTTCCATCCTAAAATGTTTATGGAAAACCAAACAATCCAAAAAATCATTCCAAGGTTCACATCCTCATAGGTATGGGATTAGAGCATTATAATTGAAGACATTTCATTTTGCAAACTGAAGAAAACATTCATAATAATATTTTCACTTGCTGCATTTATATCAATAAAAACGATGAATCCATTGTCTTGTAAATAAATTTACACCTTTGTGGTATGTTGTAGATAAATTTCCAGAAAGAAACTGTAGTACAAGCTCTAGTCATCAAAGTGGTAGACAAATATGGTACCAATCAGTCACCAACATGGTATCATATAATCCATCTGTTTCAATTATAATTCATTTTAGTTTTGTCCAAGGTCAAATATCTCTAATTTTGATCAAGATTATATAAAAAGAAATAAAGATTTAAAATACCGAAATAATTTCATTAAATTCCATGTATATGGAATATGACTTGCTAGTGTATATATTTGAACTTGCATGCAACTGTTAAGTTAGAGAACTTCGTCGATAATGCTAAAGTGAAATATAATTTGGAACGATGAAAATAGTGTAGAGCTAGGCCTTATATTGAAATTGTAATTTGCAAGTTATGCCTTTGGCACCGTCTACATTCCAAACTATACATAGGTTATGTTTTAGATTTGTCCTAAATCAAACTATTTAATTTTGACCAAGAAAAGTGTACATACATCCACAAAATGAAATTAGTTTTGGTCTTTATATTACATTTATTTGAAAACCTATAGATCTTAATATATTTTTTTCTAAAAACTGGTAAAAGTTACAAAAGGGCTTGATTTTTTTTTGTCAAAGTAAACTATAATTTGGAATAGAGAGAGCATAATATTATATTATGTTTTAATAGAATGCATTTTTATGTACTATTTCCATTGTTGATTTGAGTATTGATTTTATTTTATTTATTATTATTATTGTTGACGTACAATGAGTGATATTCATTTGTTTCAGCTGGACCATGTGGGCTTCCATGGCGTGTTTGTTACCAAATAATAAAAGGAATTTGTCTGGGCTTGCACTATCTCCACGAGAAGCACATAATTCATTTAGATCTCAAGCCAGACAA
>Ga0182004_10004968_pt1 | contig 10787 bp, 7 predicted proteins | sample Sormic07211540_1_FD_120479 | JGI IMG/M metagenome (GOLD analysis project Ga0182004, IMG submission 120479) | Endophyte microbial communities from Sorghum bicolor roots, Mead, Nebraska, USA - 072115-40_1 MetaG | ecosystem: Host-associated > Plants > Roots > Unclassified | place: USA: Nebraska...
CATCTTGAGGTACCTACAAGGTACACAAGACCTTGGTCTATGGTTCCCGAAGAACCAAGCTCCAACCATGGTGGGATATGTGGATGCTGGCTATATGTCTGACCCACATAATGCCAGATCACAAACTGGTTTTGTCTTTCTGTGTGGTGGTGCAGCCATTTCCTAGCGGTCTATAAAGCAGACCCTAGTTGCCACATCGACTAACCACTCAGAGATAATCGCTCTATATGAGGCTGCACGAGAGTGTGTTTGGTTGCGACGAATGATTAATCACATCCAGAAGTCATGTGGTTTGAACGTCGCCGACACTCCCACCATTATCTATGAGGATAATGCGGCTTGTGTTGCACAGATGCACATGGGTTATGTCAAGAGCAATCTCACAAAGCATATTGCCCCAAAGTTCTTTTATCCCCATGAGCTCCAGAAGAGTGGGGAGATAAATATCATGCAAGCAAGATCATGCGATAACCTTGTAGATCTTTTCACGAAATCTCTACCCGCCTCTAGCTTCTATAAGTGCATCCATGGAATTGGTATGAGGCGGCTTAGAGAGTTCCAGGGTTTAGGGGGAGACCAGCCCCAACGACATAATCTATGACCCCGTCCTGAAGATCACGAGTCGGTCCTGAAGACCGACCTGAACATCAACTGTTGTACTCTTTTTCCCTTGATGAGTTTTTCCCACTGGGTTTTCTCATGCAAGGTTTTTAATGAGGCAACAGGTGCAGCATAAGCGATGCATGTGATGTACTCTTTTCTCCTATCCTTTTTTCCTACTGGGTTTTTGGGGGGGAGTTTTTAACGAGGCATACACATAGCATAAATTTGGCCAAGGGGGAGTGTTGAAAATCAAAGTCAAGAAACAGTATGTGAATGTAGACTTTGAATGGTGGCCAAATTAATGAAGGAGGAGAGAGATTTCAAGAGTTCAAACACTGTAAAAGTTTTGTATCCTTTCACCATGAACCTCTATAAAAGGAAGGGTCACTCTCACTTGTAACTATCAATCAGGAAAGAAATACAGAAACATCCCTCTCTTCCTCCCATCTCTGTCTGTGCCATTTTTGTCTGTGTCTATATTTTGAGTGCTTGTGAGCAATCCAAAAAACTCGATTCCTAACAAGCCCCTTTTGTTTTTCTCTTTCTTCTTTTCCAATTTGGAGCACTTAAATATCATCTTTTGGTCACCTCCATCACCATGGCATCATCTAGCTCCATCACTTAGTGTGTACCAACCTATATTTACATTTCACTTATGATAAAAGTTAGGTTTCATCAATTATCTAAAATTAAACTAGGGCCTTTGAGTATGTTAATGAGCTTGCTATAATCTCTCGCGTCACAGCATAGACGGTAGCGACTTTTGCTTCCACGGTTTGTTAGCTATAGTAGTTTGCGTCATGTGCAATATCTAAATTTTCAATCTTAAGTAGAAGAGCCACCACGTCACACCATAGACAGGTAGCTATTTTTGTTTACAAGTTTTTTCTTTGAGTTACGATAATTTCTATCACACATGACACCCACAGGACCCACCTTTCCGATTTTAAGTACAAGAGCCAAATTGATTAGCCACACCAAAACTTAAACCCACCGATCCAACCAAAGTGCATGAGTAAAGGGAAGGCTGTCGCTCCATATCTCCTTCTCCAGTCTCATCGACGAGGTCATCGCCGTCACAAGCAGGTTGACCAAGGAGGGAATCACCGCTGCCAGAAGGATGTCGGCGATAACCGTACAACTACAGGATATACTTTCTTTAACTCTCTAAGTCAAGGGCCTGCTCCAAGTAGACATAGGTCCCCACACCTAAAGCATAATAACTTCACTACTAATGAAGGTAAACTCAAGAGATCTACTAATCTAAGTCTAAAATTATGTGTTCTAATCCTATTTCAATTTTAACCTAAGTAATTTCTAACCAATTGTTATCGAGATTAGTATAAATAAATAAATATACTCCTAAGTTATATACCTCACTAAAGGGCATAGCATGAAAAGTCAAGATAGAACTCTTATTATAATCATCTATAGAAAAAACAATACTGGACAAACATATCAGGAATAAACTCTTCGCTAACTTATATGAAAGATTAAAATTACAATGTAAGAAGAAGCTGTCAATGACTTTGTTTCTTTCCGTTGCAACGACACGACTATATTTTGCTAGTCAATCTAAACCTAAACCTATAAACCTAAACCTGAAGAACCGCTTAATTTAAAAATGAGAGATGAGCCCTCTCCTTGCCACAGCAACGTTAATGCGCTTTCAAAATACGAATTTTAATTAATTATGAATTTGATGTGGTAAATATTGATATATATATATATATATATATATATTTCTATATTTTTCTAAAAGTCAAAGAAGTTTGACTTAGGATTGAACGGGAACCAATGGTATTGTGTTTCTCGGTGACACAATCACTACTTGGAGGTAGGAGGATCTTGCAACGGAATGATTGGTATTCCCTTCATTCTAAATTATAAGTTATTCTAATAATTTCAAAGAGTAAAAGTATTTTTAAATTTAACCTAAATTATAATGAAAATTATAAAGATTTATGACATTAAATAAATATATTATAAAAATATAATAAATAAAGAATCTAATAATATTTAGTAGATATCATAAATGCTTATTTTATAAATTTAGTCAAATTTAAGATGTTTTAATTTTCAAAGATTTTTAGAGTAACTTATAATTTAGAATAGAAGGAGTATTTCTGTGTGTTATTCTAAAGACACAGACACAGGTGTCTTATAGAATGGACCGAGGGGAATGAAATAGACAGTTACAACACAAATTATTTGCTTAGGCCTAGGGGAAATCAAAATTCAAGGGTTTTTTTCTTCTCGACGTTTCTTCCTTCTCAGCAGCAGAGTACAGTTCCATCCTCCAGGTCGTAGCTGGCTTCTTCCCAGAGGCCTAGATTCGGCCCACGCGGACACAGGCCTTGTTGAGCCACAACCCCCACGCTAGGCCAAGAGCCACCTCCTCTACCAGTGGCGGTGGGCGGTGGCACGGTCAGCGCTCCAATTCCAAAGCTGCTGGTGGTGGCACCATCAGCAGCAGTTCCAGGCGCAACACACGGTGAGGCGGTGGCCTCAGGTGGTGGCCATCAAGACGACCTACTCTTGGTGTGCCAAACAGCGGCTTCAGGCGTAGGACAGGCATCGGCTTCGCTGGGCCTCTATAGCGCCCACCAACCGTTCGTTCTTTTGCCTCATGGGAGTAAGGAGTAATGACCCTCTGCCATCAATTCTAATTGCTAATTTTTGCTGAATATAGTTGTCGGGTTCTGTGTTCTTTCTGCAATGGTGCAAACAGTAGATTTTATGTTTTGCAATTGCTAGTTTGAGCTTATTGTGGCTCAAACTAACAAATTCAGGCGCAGAACATGCATAGGCTTCAGCGCTCCAATTCCAAAGCTGGTGCTCTTTCTTGAGAAAAAAGAAGAATATGCAGAACGCTAAGATGTTATTGTCCTTTGGGAAAAAAAAACACATTTATGTACAACCATCTGTAAGGACTCACAGTAGAAAGAATCATGGCTAACAAATTCACGAATTGTACCATTACAGCCTGCTTTGTTGGTAGCAAAAAAAGATGAGCCATTGTAAGAGTAAGATCACCAAGTGGTCAATATGAACAAACACCTTACCATCATAAGCTGTCCACTAGGAAAAGAAGCATTAATAAGAAGGTTACTTTTTGCTATCGACTAACTATCTTTATGTCACCTTGTCACCGGTCCCGTCATCACACACGAATCAAAATTTCCTGGTTACCTGCTCTGACTTCCATACTGCTACAGTGCTACTATACACAGGACTAAGCAAGGTCATATGGTTAATGATTGGTTTATGGCTCCATGTCATCTCTAGTTAACGTTATCTGTCCTTCCCACAAATTCCATCACCAACTTTGAAAACGCTGATGATTCATCTCTCAGGAGATTGTTCGGAGAATCATACTCAAGTATCCTTCCTGTTGTACAAAATGAAAACAAAGTATTTATTAGATGACTTAGGTTTGTTAAAAATACCATCCCAGAACCTAGGATAAAACTAGAAAAAGAATCTTATTAGTTCTTTCTGAGTCATTTTACCTTCACCAAGTACAAGAACTAGGTCACTGTCAATCACAGTGGGAATTCTATGTGCAATTGTTATGACCGTGCAAGTTTTTGTTTCTTGCCTTATAGTCCTTTGGATAATATTATCAGTTGCAGTATCAACTGACGCTGTAGCTTCATCTAAAACAAGTATTTTTCTTTTCATTAGTAGCACTCTGGCCAAGCAGACAAGTTGCCTTTGCCCCCCACTCCAATTTCCTCCATCTTCAACAACTGCAAAAATGAATTGTAGTATAAAACTGGGTTTAAGAGGACACATAAATGTCAAGGAAGACATTGATACCTGGTGCATCTAACAGTCTATTGTCTTCTCTAATAATCTCCTCAAGGCAACATTTACTAGCAACCTGTAAATATTAAAAAATTAGAACTGATAAACGAAAATTAAACTAAACCAGCATTTTCAACCACAGTTAAAGTGTTGATGAAGTGCCAAATAGCATACAACATCATGAGGATGCTAAAGGCATATTGGCGTACCTCCCATATTTCAGCATCTGTATGTTGTTGTAGAGGGTCTAGGTTTGATCTGACAGTGCCTTGGAATAGAGTTGGTTCTTGAGGTATAATGCTTAGTCTAGATCGCAAATCATGTAATCCCAAAAGTGATATATCGACTCCGTCTATGAGTATCCGTCCTGCAGATGGTTCGACAATCCGAAACAAAGCCTGGATGAGAGTAGACTTCCCACTCCCTGTCCGCCCAACCACCCCAATTTTTCTTTCTCCAGGAAATGTGCAGCTTATACCTTTGAGCACCATAGGCATGTCAAGATTGTACGTGATTTGTAGACCATCAATTTGAATGGTTCCATACCATGGCCATCTTTCCATCGGTCTGTTGTCTTCAACCACTAAAGGAGACTCACTTGGCATGTTTGAGAATTGCATAATTCTCTCTACTGAGATCATCTTGTTCTCAACATCGCATAAGTTCCATATTACCCATGCTTGTAACACATTAAGGTTGAGACCATATGTTGCTGCAAGCCCTGCAAGGCCTAAAGAAGGAGAAAACCAAAACATTGTCACTTATATTAGAACTACAGAACTAGGTTGAAGCATTGAATGGTACTAGTAGTTTTGTTACTGGAAAACTTACTTGGGTCAATAGTATCATGAGGCAAGGAGACAAGGATGACCAGCATCACAAAGAATACCAGATTGAAGAGGAAGTTGATACGGACACACAACCATTCAATCGCTGCTGCATTGTGGAAAGTGATGCGGGAGTAGTCATCTATTAGTGTAAGGCTCTTTCGTAAAAAAAGTTCTCCCTGATTAAAGCATCTAATTGTTGCAGCCCCTGATATAGTCTCAGAAAAATGGTGGAGAATTGGAGCCTTTTTAATGCCAACCAACCTCGCTAGTTCTCTCGCTGAACTGATGTAATAGCTCTACATAAATTTACAGATTAGTGTATTACTCATTTATATGCCTCAAATCCGCAAATGCCATCAATAGTACATGAAGATTTACCTGATAACAAGTGGATATGGAAACTATTACTATGAATAAGAATAGTATGGGCCAAGCAATTTGGGACATAATGAAAATGATACTGAGGAGCTGAATTAGTGCAAATATCAGCCCTGCTAGCCTGTAAGGAATGTCTATGTCAACTGTGCTTTGATCTGTTGATGCCTGAAAAACAGAAAAGCTGAACTGTAAGGACTAACTGGAAGGAGAGTATTTGTTATGATGTTACATCCAGGTATGCTGGTGCTCACCCTATTTAGGATTCGACTTGATGGAGTGGAATCAAAGAAATTAATTGGTGCTCGGAATATATTTTTTATCATGCCTAAGAAGAGCTGCTGTGCTGTTTCGATTGCAATTGCTGATAGGACGAAAGCTCTCCCCAGTATAAATACTGAGCTTCCTGCTGACAACAACACAAAAATACCAATCATCTTCTCTCTGCTTACTAGTTCTTTCCTCTCTGATGCCCATGCAATCCAGTAGTTGCTACATATCTGTAATGACTGGAAAAGGACTTGGCATGCAAGAATTACAGGAATGAGGGCTCCCCTGTAGGCTGAGGTAACAAACTTTCGGTAGATACCCCATTTGACCCTTCCAGATTCACGCTCTTCCTCACTTTCCCTTCCAAGCACAGTGTGATCTGGCTCTATCTCTGTGAGCTCCATTTGTTTCTTGTATATTTTGTTGGTGCCCAAGCCCTGAACTTTCGCAGGGTTGACCTGACTAAGGGACTTATTATGCGCATCCATTTGCTTTGAGAACTCACCATCTTTGTCTGCTATTAAATTATCATACTTTCCGGATTGAACAATTCTTCCATCTTTCATGACCTATAAGTAACGAGTCATTAGCATAAATTAGAATTGCCCTTTTCTGTAAATTCATGTCTTACTAATTGTAGACACGCGAGCATGACTAGAAGAATTTTTAATTAAGAAATAAAGTGTATTGAGACTCCAGTATCTCTAAGGGAGGCTTCTTGCCCCCTAAGCAATATACTCCTATATAATCCACCCATGAGGCTGTGCAATACAACCAACAATTCCACCGGATTCTATTCATTCTACAGTGACAATTCCTTTCCTTTTTTTGTAGAACCAAAAAAGACTTGCAACATACTTTTCATAACTAGGAGCTCCTCTGAAATATGGTTTGCTATAAATTTTCTCAGGACTAAGATAGCTGTCTTACCAAAACAAGATCCGCATCTCGCAGAAACTCTAGCTGGTGAGTTACATAGATGACTGTCTTTGAGGACATTTGACTCATTAAACATTCCTGCATATATATAGAACTGATATTATTGTTCAAGTTTATTGGCAAATAGAATACATTTGGAAGGTTATTTTTCGTTCTTCAAACCAGATATGTTTGATTCTAATCATCTAAAGAATCTGAATTGCAGTTAATGATGAGGTTCCCATAATTGATGCAAGTTCTTAATTGCTTATTGATCCAAATACCTGATTTATATTATATATAAGTTAGGGAGTCCCTGACAGAAAGAATGTCTGTAAGCATAATTTATTTTTGGTTATGATTCTTGCTTTGCATGTTAGTGCTACAAAATTTCCTGCCTTGGGGCATGCAATTTTTCCATAAAGTACATGTGAATCTCATGAAAAAATATGCATTGTTGCAGATTACTCATTTGCACCTTGAAGAGGTGTGCTCCAGTGTGTGCGTCAACCGCACTGAAGGGATCATCCAAGAGGTAAACATCAGCATCACTGTACAATGCTCTGGAAAGCTGAATCCTCTGCTTCTGGCCACCACTTAGGTTCATGCCTCTTTCCCCTACCACAGTCATATCTCCACTAGCCCATAGTTCCACATCTTTATTCAAAGCACACCCTTGTAGCACCTCATCATATCGGGCCTTGTCCATGGCCTTCCCAAACAGCACATTGTCCTGAATTGTCCCGGTTTGAATCCATGCACTCTGTGGCACATATGCCCTTGACCCAACAACCATTGTTTTTGCACCACTGACCCTTGGAATCTCACCCATGATGGCACAAAGGAGACTTGATTTTCCTGATCCAACTGGCCCACACACAGCAACTTTATGACCCTTCATGATGTCCACCTTTCTATCAATCTTCAGTGTGAACTTTGTATTCTTCAAGCTGTTGTCAGTGGCTTCCCAACTGTATTCTCCTGCTCCAATCTCCACAATGCCAGCCACAGACTGCTTCTCTGTGCTACTTCTACTGCAATAGATACTTGGCTTTGTGTGGTGGTCTTCTTTGATGAACTCTTCGATTCTATCTAGGGACACCTTGGTTTGTGTGACCATTGACACTAACTCTGGGAGGTTGTAGATTGGATCTTGCAGGATTCTGAAAGTAGCAAGTGCTGATAGTACAGTTCCTGCCGACAATGGAATGTCTACAAGAATGCAAATTCCAAAGGTGACAACTGAGACCAACGTTGGTGATGCCCAGAAGAGGAAGGCTATTGCTGAGCATGTGTACAGATACCTTCTGAGCAACCCTCTCTCCACATCCCTGAGCTTCAAAAGCTTATCCAAGTAGGCTGTCTCCCATGCATGCAGTTTCAAAATCCTCATGCTTTTAAGAGCCTCTGCTGTGGCCTTGATGCGTGAGTCTTTCGCCTCCATGATCTTCATGTTGAGATTCTTCTGTGACTTTGCCAGGGGCGTGTTGCTCACCATGATCAACACTGTTGCAAAAACAGCAGACAGCGATGCTGCCATCCCAAGACTATGGTACAAGATGACAAGTGCCAGTGAGACTTGCAAGGGCAGCAACCAAATTCCATGGATGTACCAGAAAAACTCACCAATCTTCTCTACATCCACATCAAGGAAGTTCACAATTCTTCCTGTCCCTGCAGGTGAGTCCTTTATCAATAGGGATTTCTTGTAGATGGACACCATCAGTGCTGCACGCACCCGGAATCCAATTCTACGAGCGCCAAAGTACCACTGCCGCTGTGACAGTGACTCTACTGTCTTTGATACAAAGAAGAGGCTTGCAAGCATGTATCCATGTCCATGGCCTCTGTCAGGGTTCTTGTCGGAGAGCAGCTTCACTAAGTAAGTGATCAAGAATGGTCCCATATAAGAAGCTAAAGTGTTAAGCCCTGTTAATTAAAACCATGTATTATATTAGTATACTGAGGGGAGAAAAGAACAGCTTTATTTCTGATAAATTTCATGGTAACGATTACCTGCAAAGACTGCATTGATGACCAAAGGTGTCCAAACAGCACAAATGATGCCTTTTTGTAGTGACATCGGCTCTGTTTTTTGCTTATGCATTGTTTCTTGAAGCAATGCATATGACTGGTCTGCCGTCTCTGACTGAGGAACAGCTGGGATGTGTTCAATCTCAAGCCGTACGTGGTGTCCCTTCTCAAAGACCGGGTTCAACCACTGGAATGTAAGCTGACTCCACCATCTGGAACTGGAAAACCTATCCCTTCTGCTATCGCCACTGTCTTCCCTCGTGAGCAATGGTTGGTTCAGTTCATCTTGGTTTGCTTCAGAGGTTCTCATGGCTATTGCAAGTAGACACAGACATATGATGGCGCAGAAGGGCAGCGAAGTGAAATTGACAACAGTTGCAGAGTTGATTAGGTGGAGCAAATGCAATGAAGTGAGGAGTGATTCTAACAGGGAGCTGAAGACCCACCAATAAACAAGAACTGCAGGCCAGTTTGATCCAAGTCCTGCTCCTTTGTGTTTGCAGTAGACTGAGAAGAGAGTCACCAAAATCCATGACAGTGAGGCGAAGATGAAGCCCAAGGAGATGGTTTGGTGCTTCCAGACTCCAAGAACAGCAAAGCCAATATGTATTGACGTGATTAAGGCATTGCAGACTGAAATTATGTGTGATGGGAGGAGGGTCACCCCCTTCCTTTCTGCTGAAATCACGACACCACTTCCTGCCTCATGTTCTCCCTCCTTCAGTGTGAGAAACTCTCCAATGACCCAAAGCAGCAAAACAGCAAATGCTGATAGGCGCACATAATCCAATGCTAGTAATATCTCCATGGGATGCTAAAATCAACAGAATGTGGCAGAGAGCAGTACAACACGTAGATGGATAGCGTTACCCTGTTATATTGAAGCAAGACTGAGTCAGAAACTGAGACAAAAGTAAGCAAAGAGAACCCAAGAGGCCAGAAGAAGATACCAAAATCAGAGCCTGGCAGCACATGGCTGACCAAAAAGTAGGCGATGCAGCTTGTTACTTTCGACCTAATCAAAAGGAGGTCTGCAACCAAAAGGCGCTGATCGGCAAAATGTTTGTGTTGGAACCAAGAATCTTGATTGTATTTGGTAATTGTCAGCTATATACTTTTGGCATAACCACCAAACACGTCTGTAACTGCACATCTGCAGCATCCAAAACACATTCACCGGATCTGGGGCTAATGCAGATGAACCTGGCTCCACTTTCAGATCTACTTCATCGTCTTATCATACGACGTTAAATAAAATTCTCACAATGCATTGATGCCTTTCACCATCTGAAAAACCTGTTCTTTGCCTGATGTTCCTTTTATGTTATGTCTACTATGTGCTCCCTCCTTTTTTGCATGAAATGATCAAACAAGTGAACATTTTTTTTGTGAATAAAACTAGCACTGCTGCACGATCGGGCATTAGCACCGGTCGCGAAGGGCCTGTTGCCCCGGTTCCCGAGCCGGTGCTGCCCCTTCCGGGACTAAAGGCCCACCCTTTAGTCCCGGTTCGGGGAACCGGGGCTAAAGCCCCCCCCCCCACACCGGTTGGTTATACCAACCGATGTTAAAGGGTCCTGCCACGTTGCAGGACCCTTTAACACCGGTTGGTATTACCAACCGGTTTTAAAGGGTTCTTTTTTTTCTTTTTTTTTGGGTTCATTTCTTCGATTCTGTTTATTGTTTATATATAATAATAATTGGTTTGTCAATACATATTTTATGCTGATATAACAATATATATATTACACGCATATTAAGCATATATAAATATTATTATAGGCTTAGCTTTATGTCACACCCGGATGTAAAAGAGCATTCGGATGCCAAATCACATGTGCGCCAGGATCTCAAATTCACACACATGGACCGACATCATCAATGGTACAAAACACAGTGTTCAAACGAATTACATAAATGAGAGTAAATGTACCATTATTACAAGCC
>Ga0182004_10004969_pt1 | contig 10787 bp, 5 predicted proteins | sample Sormic07211540_1_FD_120479 | JGI IMG/M metagenome (GOLD analysis project Ga0182004, IMG submission 120479) | Endophyte microbial communities from Sorghum bicolor roots, Mead, Nebraska, USA - 072115-40_1 MetaG | ecosystem: Host-associated > Plants > Roots > Unclassified | place: USA: Nebraska...
ATCCATCCCAAATTGTAAGTCGTTTGACTTTTTTAATATCAAGTTTGACCACTCGTCTTATTCAAAGTTTTGTACAAAATATCACTTTTTTTTGTTGTGTATTGGTTTATTAATAAAAGTTCTCCAAGAATGACTTAAATTTGACTATATTTGCACAAATTTTTTTGAATAAGACGAGTGGTCAAACTTGGGGTAAAAAAAGTCAAACGACTTACAATTTGGGATGGAGGAATAGTTCTTTACTTCCTAAAATAACAAAAAAAGGAAGAGCATTAAGCTGATCTATACTGCCATGGTTTCAAAATATGAGCGACCAATTGAACACCCTTTGCTCACTATTTATGAGCCCTTCAGCAACTCCATTTTGTCCACCCCTTATATGACTGTTGTGCTTCATTTCATCCCCTCTCTAGGTACTCAGCTATAACTGTAAGCCAACTTGGCCAATGGTCCAGTGCTGTATAGAAGGTAGAACCATAGTATGGAGGATGGTGTTGAGGAGATTTCTTTATTGTTCATTAGTCATTAGTATGAATTTTCATGATGATAGTGGTTTAGAATGGGAGGCACCAGGAATTTAGAAGGCTCAACTATATGGCCGCTGGGACGACAAGGGCGCTGACTATGGGCTCCTCCTCAACCATGCTACCAAAGCCTTGCAGAAAGCATCGCCGTACTTACTCATAATCCTTTTCAAATGTCTAAAGTAGCACCCATTCAGTCATGGTTTGCTCCAATAAGATTTTGTACCGTCCATATATCATTGATCCTTCCTTCTGACTTTATTTTGTACATATCACAAGATATTCATTACCAAAATCAATGAACAAATTTAGGCCTTTTTCATTCATCAGTATATTAACACCGAAGAGGCATCTTATGCTTAAATAGTACAAAATAAATTAAGTTTAACAACTAATTTCACTAAAATTTAAGTGTGTATGCCTCTTATAAGGATAGCAAACATACAAGCTGTCACTCCTAAGATTATTTTGTATTGGTTTCAGCAAGCAAGAAATATGCTCCTGTCACGAAGGTCTTGAGAAATCACGCAAATCAGAATGATGGATCATGCAAATCAGAATAAATATAGGCTGGAGGGAAGATGTCTCCGGCTGACCAAGAGGCAGTTCCGAACACTGCCGTCCCCAATCTATAGGGCAGCTAAGTGGATTGGAAGGAGAGCTACGTGCTGTGGCGCTAATCCTATAGCCCCATGAACCAGAGCAGAGTAGTGACGGCAGACAGCTCTATGGCTCTACGGTGGAGAAAGGAGCGACCCGGGGTTCGATTGGGTTGATCCTGTTGCCCCTCATCCGTATGGGTTCAATCTGCTTCGCCGCTCCCTGGGCCAATTCTAGTAGCGAATCGAGTTCCCAAGAGAACTGATCCGAACCCCATGCAGCCTACTCTGTCCTACTCCTACCCTCGGATGAGTATCATCAACGTACACACACCTCGCCTTCAATTCAATCTGCATTATATATATACACCTCTGCAAAATGCGTGCCTCGTTCGTTACTGCCCTGCTATGCTGCTACTCTATTAATACAAAACTTTGGTCTCTATAATTCTGTTGTCTTCCCCCCATTCAGTGCAGTCCCAGTCATTTTTAAGTGCTGGCACAGTTTGAAGTGTCCACTTCTCTCCGTGTAATAATGCAAGCTGGTTGCTTCTCATCATCTGCTGCTTCTACCCTTCACCAGCTACCTGCTGCTTGTAGAATGTAGATGTATTTTTCAGAACGTGGTGATCCATCAACCACAAAAATACAGAGAAAGCTCTAGCTTGATAGTTGGGCATGAGAGGTATCAGGATATGCAGAGGTGCGGCAGACATTGCACCAACCAAACTTGCCTTTCCATAAGCAGCTAGTTCCTCTCTGATGAAGACTAGAGGTGTGCTTTGTGGTTAGCGTAATCCGCCGCGAAGAGGAAGATTGGACAGCGATCCCGCCTACCATGCCGCAAGCTTGCACTGAACCTGCTACCCCGCATCTCCGGCAGCCACGCACCCACGCCTGCCTTTCTCTGCCTCGCCCGCGACCTGGCAGCCGCTGGCCATGGCTGCGATCAACAGTGGACAACAGCGTGTCTGGATTATGCAACGAAAACGAAACCATGGTCGAAAGACGAAACCTGTTTAATCCAACGGGTCTAAAGTCTAAACTGCCTTTGTGGCTTTATTCCTCTCTACAGGATTTATAGAAGCTTTCCGTGGAGACAGCTGGGAACAGAGATGTCAGCGTGTTTCGGGTCTGATGAAGATTTGGAATGATCATAAACGTTATGTTTACTCCCAAATCGGAGCCACCACCTGTTCTCACAATTCTCAGTTTAACATTATCTTTAATTACTCTCTACTTTATGAGCAACAAAATTCAGGTTAACCGTACCTTGTTACAGGGAAAAAAATAACTCTGCCTTTTGGGTACAAATAACTTTTTAAAAGTGTATGTAAGTAATATGAATATTTTCCATAGTACACCAAACACAAAGATTATTGTTGAATATCCGTCCATAGTTGTCTATAGTGGTCATTGCTCTGTCCTAAGGCACCGGAGAAACAGAAAAAAAAAAATCCTTGGCATGGTTCTCAATGGACGGCAACAGTATCCTTGTTACACTTTACTTAACCGTCGTTTCATGGACTTTAGATGGCAGTGGCACACAAAAAGAAACAAAAAATACTAAGTTGTTTTCACGAGAACTTTGCTAGTGATGTGCCAAGCTTTCTTTCATCATTATGTGGTACATAGGGAATTCTCTCTTAATCTGATTATATATATCATGATTAATATTTAGACTAAATTAACATGACAGTGCTAATTATCCCCACATAATCGATGTGTCCGAAATATTTGAGTTAATTTCCTGTTTTCAATGTACTGATAATGTACTCCTTCTGGTTGGGAGAACAAGATGTCCCGAGTAGCACAATTGCACAAATACATTAACCACAGTTCGGTTTTTTTCCTTACTGGTTTGGGTCCTTTGCTGGTCGATTGACCGATTTGTGTAATAAATGGTCTGATTCTACCTCATGGTAGATGAAGCCGGATATAAACTATCCTTTATCTAAGAAAAAATCCGCGATAATAATTAAACCCTGTTGAGCCGTGGCCAGCTCCGTGCACTGTAGTAAGGAGTTGTGCGAAACAGGACCTCACTACTTATTGGTCTAATTTCATCATCTCCATCCAACCATCCCACATCTATAAGTAGTGACCATCTTCCTTCCCATCTCTTCGCTAGAAGGGATTCTAGGTACTTTCCACAATAGAAATTTGTGTATCTATAGTAGAAGCATAGAAGGGTAGAACCATAGTTTGGAGGATGCCGAGGGGATTCTGTTATTTTTCATTAGGTATGATTTTCTCCGGATAATGGTTTAGAAATGGGAGGTGGCAGGAAATTTGAAGGCGGAAGTTCAATGTGCCAAAGGAGACTCCAGAGGTATACAGATTCTAGCATAGTATACGAATTCCAGCATAGCTGAGGCTATCACAGCACGAGCTCTGTAGTTAGTTCAATGTTTAAGGGGAAGCCTAATGCTGATTCCAACGTCCCTTCCAGTCCTTCTAGTGCGAACATAAATTTGTCAGCTTAGCTCTAATATGAGCTCCTTCTCTGTTTGTTGGTGAAGCTCCAATAGTGCGGTTGTGTGTTCTGATGTCTTTAGAGACATAGCGTAAGGTTGGAGATGGAGTCCCAGTAGTTTGGAGATATTATTTTGTTTTGCAAACATTTGCATATTTAGTCACAAACACAGAACTGATGATCAAAGTAGAAGACAACAAGAGTCATCTATGTGCTGCTGACTTATAGCCAATTTGCAATTTTCTAAGTTACATTCTACTGGATAAGTCGAACTTTTGTGCATCATGGTAAGTGATCACCTCTTAGTTATCATAGGTTCAACCCATCCTAGCATTGATCTTTTTCTCGACATTGATCTTTACTCTCCCTAAAAAATAGCATTGCCATGTATACAGACTGTACTACTATTGTTTCCAAGTTTGAGTGACCTTTTTTTTTAGGAATAGGATATTTATTAACTCTAAACTGAAGGACGGAAATCTGTCCTTGCTTTCTTTGCTACTTTATCTGCAGCCATCTTTGTTTGCTCTCTGAATCTTGGTCGCCTGAAAATGAATGCTGACATTGAGACATGGAATTGATGTAGCATTGGTGGTAAAGTCTAATAATGCCCTTGCTGATCACTGGAGATGCACACTGATGCTGTAGCACCGTGGCGAGTATTTGATTGTCACTGAGGAAGTTAACTTGCTGCAAACCTAATTTTCCAGAGCAGCCAATCTTGCTGCAATGAGCATTGCCTGAGCTCCATTGCTGGAGGATCAGGCTGTCCCTGCAGACCAACTTACAATGAAGATTGGCAAGTTGCTGTGACGTCCATAATAATACTCAGGCATGTTTATTTATTGGAGCTCAGGCCGACCCTGGCTCAACTCCATCCACTATAGCAACAAGATGTTTTTAATCTCTTCTCTCAAAATGAACTAGGAGGTGTTGAAACTTTTTTATTTTTTTTTGGCTTCACGCTCTGGCTCCTCTATATACTGTGACAACCTCACTATTTATCTTCCTTTCAGCGTCTTCACTGGGTTTTGCTATGGTACTCTCAAGCAATTGTGGACCGTCGATTTGGCTAACCATAATCACATATTACCTCTTAAGAGGTAATAGAATAAATGTATTTTATTATTTTGAAAAACAGGAAAGTAAGCGAAATTTTAGGTAAAATATCTATCAAATGGATGTAACATGCATGCAACCATATGAGGCCTGCGTTTGTATGGTCGGTTTCCATTTTTATTATGTATGGTTGTCCCCAACGTGACTTGTGATCTTTTCCAAAAAAAAACATGACTTGTGATCTTGTAATTTATGTCAAGGTTAGTAGTATCTAAACATGAGCTGTATTTTAGTTATTTATTTAAATTAGAACATATGAAAGCGTTAGTAACGACAACATAAATCTTGAACGTATTGGTATTTGATTTGAATAATTTATTCATTTTCATAATCCCAATTTAGTATTTTTATATGACTTAGCATTGGTAATGGAAAATTCTACTATCAATCATTAGTTTTTGACATTAATTTATTTAATTTATACCATTAGATGTGTTCATTACGTGACATGTTCACGTATGTGATGTACCTCTGCGGTGCCAGGTTCGGCACTGGCACAAGGCCGGTACACCAGTATAGGAGTATGCCGCTGCTGCATGAACCCTGTATATGCGTTGTTGCATGCTATATATGGGCACCTGTTTATGGCAAGAAACAAGTTGTTCTTGAATAGCAAATATCTTGTTGGTTTGTTGCCTTTTCTATTTTTTGTTTTATAACCATTTTAATTAGTTAATAATTACTTAATTATTGAATGCACTTCAAAAATCAAGGGCTAAGATTTGTTTGAGATCTTACCTCCGATGAGGTGATGGGTGTACCTTAGCAAGGCCTAAACTATAAGTGCTTCCTTTCCAGCTCTTCGCTACAAGGGATTCTAGATACTTATTAGTTGTAAGCCCAACTTGACCAATACTACTGCCCCAACAGAAATCTGTGTGTCTATATATAGTAGAAGCATAGAAGGCCTAGAACCATAGTTTGGAGATGCTGAGGGGACGATTCTGTTACTTTCCTCTAATCCTTGGTATGATTTTTTTTCCTGATATAATGGTTTAGAAATGGGGGGTGGCAGGAAATTTTAAGGCGGGAGTTCAATGTTCAGGAGGAGATTATTGTTCTTGTATAGCAACCGTAGCATAGATGACCATATCACGCAGCACCAGCTGCAGTGACACAGCATGTAAGCTGTTGTTGGATGTTGAAGGGCAGGCCTAGTGCTGATTCTGACCTTTCAGGTTCTCGAGGCTCCATGCAGGCCACGGCTTTGTTGGACGGCTGAAACAATTGGAACGAGCAGCAGCCGGCTGACTGAAAGCCCCTGGCTGCCGACGCTAGTGCGGCATCAGCAGTTTTTGGGCCCCTGGCCACCCGCGCACCCTTCACAGGCCATAAACTGAAGTTGGCACTTGACAGACCACCATGAACTGACGACGATCACGACGAACCGACTAAAACTAAGATACAGATGGTTAATGACTTGATGATTAACATGAGTGACATGGAGTGCCCCTTGTGCTAAGTCTTGCTGCCTATGCTTGGTGGCAGCCCGGTGCCTGTGCCGCCGTCAAGGCCACACAAAGCAATCAGTGCCTTGACCACCGAATCTGATAGAGGTCCACCGAAGAGCCTGAACCTGAAGTAGCCAAGCAGTGCATCGTCCTCGTCCACCGAACGGCCCTCGTCCTCCGCGAAGCCAAGCTTCTTCATGAGGACTTGACGAGCTTTTGCTTGGGCGTCTCCGCGCCGCCAGGATGTCGCCACGATGCGCACACTTCTGCGCTGTGGGACAGGATCCTAGCGGCCACAGCTCTCTGCGGCGGCCCTTGGAGCATGGCTTTTTAGACTAGTTCTGGAATGTTTGATTACTAGCTACTACAAAAAAAAAGAATTTTCTTTCACAATTGTTGAGTATGTACGATGGGAGTGGCTATACTAATACTACAGGTTCCTGTTTTTTTCTTTTAACTTTTCCAGGTGACAAACATCAACTGTTGGATCAAAATCATATCGTTCCTGATGTTTCTTCCTCCTCTCCTCCATAGTCCATACAGCTGTTCATCTTCTTCTCAGTTTATATTCTCCAAGGCCCCTAACCCCTGCCTACGTACAGCCCGCCTCCTCCTGCCATTGGATGGAAACCCTCAGCCAGAAACAGTTTTTTTTTTTTTTTGAAAGAACTGGCAGGAGCTCTGCCTTTCATTATAGGTAGGAGCAAGAGTTTATATACAAGCAGTCCTGGTAAGAGGAAAAAAACGCATAAGGACAAGCAGTAGCCAAGGTGGCTAGAGAGGAAGTGGGGACAGGATTACAAGGAGGACATCAAATTCAGAAGCGCCAAGATGGGTTAAGAACTTCTCTAATCGTCTGTCAAGAATTCTTGGATCATTTAGTAACACACAAGGAATTCTCTCTTAATCTGATCATGTATATCATAATTAATATTCGGACTAAATTAACATGACAGTGCTAAATATTCCTAGAATCAATATTTCCTAAATGTTTGAGTTAGTTTATTTCTAGTTTTCAATGTACGTACTCCCTCCGGTTGAAAGAACAAGACGTCCCCGAGAAGCACACATACATTAACCACGGTTCAATTTTGTTGTTGAAAACAACTTTTCTTGACCAGAGGGAGAGTATCCTTTCTTTTCTTGCTGCAGTTAGCAGTCTGAGCTCCATTGTTAGAGGATCAGGCTGTCCCTGCAGACCAAATTGAATGAAAGTTGATGACAAGTTACATCCTCAATAATATACCCTATTTGGTTAAGCAGTTACTGGCTCCATACAGTGTAGCAAGGAGCTGTGCCAAACATGACCTCACTACTTATTGGCCTTTCACCATCTCCATCTGACCATCCCACATATATAATAACAGTCGTGCTTCCTTCCCGTCTCTTCGCTACAATGGGTTCTAGGTACTTGCCACAACAAACATCTGTGTATATATAGTAGAAGCATAGAAGGCTCTACAATCATAGTTTGGAGGATGATGAGGGGATTCTGTTATTTTCCATTAGTCCTCTGTATGATTTTTTTCCCTGATAATGGTTTAGAAATGGGAGGTGGTAGGAAATTTGAAGGCAGGAGATCAATGTGTGGGAGGAGACTCTAGAGAAACTACTGTCCTTGTATATCGACTCTAGCGTATATGGCCGTGTCACCCAGCACCAGCGGCTGCTCCATCTGGAAGGGCAGGTCCAGTGCTGATTCTAGCCTTCTTTTGTTGACGAGGCTTCCTGATTATTCCCTGTCCTCCTTTGCGTCCAACCACACGTATCTCAAAGCTAGCTGCACCAATAAGATGGATGTGCGTTCTGATGTCTTCTAAGCACGGATAAAAATGATACGGATATTTTACGATCGTATTCAAAATTAAATTCATTTAGACCTTGTTTGGATGTTGTCGGATTTATCTCAATCCACATGTGTTGGGGTGGATTGGGGTAGAATTTAGTTCAAATTTCACTCCAACTCACCCCAACACATGTGGATTGATGTGAATCCGACTACATCCAAACAAAGCCTTAGAGGAGTTCAAATCTATCCGTATCCAAGTCCGAATGTTCAGTATCCGATACTATATTTGTATCTAAATACTTAAATTGTATATTTATAATTTCGACATCCAATCGTATCTTATCCGACATGGTTGATATTATCCGTATTTGAATCCAAATCCGACCAGAAATATGAAAACAAATATAATATCGGTGATATCCATCCGTATCCGATCCGTTTTCATCCCTACTTCTAAGGCAGAAACTTCATTTTGTTTTGCAGACATTTGCACAGTTTTTAGGCCTTGTTCAGTTTAAAAAAATCAAGATTCTCCGTCATATCGAATTTTAGATACATGCATGAAGTATTTAGCCAAAACCAATTTTTTTCCTCAACTGAACAAGGCCCACATGATTACCAAAGTACAAGGCATGAACAAGAAGATATGTGCTGCGACTTTGTATCCAATATATGCAATTTCTAAATTACATTCTATACTGGATAACTAGAACTTTTGTGCAACATGACAGGAGATCACATCTTAGTTGTTATAGAATCAACCCATCCTAAGTTCCGAATACATGTGCAGCTGAAAACCAGATATCTCAGGAAAGTATATTCTCGAGGGCAGAAGGTGCCGGAAAGTACAAAACTGGAGCTGCTGCTCCAAATATATTGCACAAATATCAAAACATGTGGAAATCAAATTTCAAATGCCATGTTTCATCATAAAAAAATATAAGTGTGCGAAGGAATTACCATCAATGTACACCATACAAGGTATTAACAAAAAGATAAAAGGGTAACTTTCTGGGATCAACAAATTAAAGCATAAATATGCCAAGCTAAAAAAAACAAACGACGTCAGCAATATCTACTGCATACAATTTCCTTTTAGTTTTCCTGTTCATTCAGCACAAGCAGACGACAGCCTTGGTCCGAGTACAGCAAAAGAATTCACAGGTATCAATAATCATGATTAGTAGGCTCTCAAGTGAAAACTACACCTTGGAGAACCAAGAAGCGGTCAGCCAATGGCGGGCCTAGTGTGGTACAGAGTCGATTATATGACGGTGTTAGCAAAAAGTCGTTCATTCATATATTGCTACAAAATGATTAAGACAAGTGTGGCCGTACAGTGAAGAAACCTCGTGAATATATCTAATCTCTATCCGGTGTAGGCATGTGATCTGAACCCCTGCTGCCATCTGTCCTTGCTGGAGAGCCCTTATACCTTGCTATGTTTCGACAGAACCTACAAGTGGAATCAGGCAAAGGTAATTAGACCATCTGTAACGAGATAAGAGATAATTCTGCCACAGAGCTCAAACAGCTGGTAAGTGGCCTTGGAGAGGGAAGGGCACATACATATCCAGCTCTTCTTCCTTTCTCTTGATTTCACAGGACCAAAGTACTGGGTCCACATTCTTAGGCAAGGTTTCTTGAAGTTGGGATCCCTCCCTTAGCCACTGCTCAGCTTTATTGCACTCATTGTCAACCTAACAGTGACAAGCAAGCCATCATCAGAAACACAAGTTAGCCACAGTAGTAATATGGTGGTACCGTGGTATACATGAAAGATAGAAGTAATTAAACTGAAACACTGTTAATCATCAGCCATTGAGTATTTATTCAGCATTTTAAATGATCAGTGTTGTAATTCAGCAAAGAAGAATGATAATCCATATATTCAACTGTGTGGTCTTTCGCAAAATCAAATTGCTGAAACTAGATTAGAACAGTAGACCACATAAATAGTTATGTTAATCTAGATAAAAGCTGAATCCTAAATAACTTACAGCATCTCTTTCAGGTGTGGATAATGACCTGGCAGCCATTCTGTGGTCAACAATGCACTTCAAAAGGTCCCTTGTGGCTTCAGCTCTCACTTCGTCATCTTTACAACGATTTTCAATTGGATCTACAAGCTTCAAATATAAACATAGACATAAACAAAAGTTACATGAAAAGGTGCAAGAGGTGAAGAGGTAAACAGGAGCAGATTCTCCACCATGACTTAGTCTAGAATAGAAAGGCTATTTAGACTAGTTCTGGAATGTTTAATTCCTGACAAGAAAAGAATTTTCTTTCACACTTGCCAAATACTATGGGAGTAGCTATACTACAGGTTCCTGTTTTGTTTGTACTTTTTTCAGGCAACAGAGCTTAACTGTTGGATCAAGATCATGTAGTTCCTGATGTTTCTTCCACCACAAGACAGCAGCTATTCATCTTCTTATCAGTTTGTTCTCCAAGGCCCCTAAGCCCCTAGCTACCTCCAGCCCTGGCAGCGTAACTGTCGCCAGGGCTGAGCACCACTGTCCCCAACCACCGTCACCCCTGGCCCAACCCTTCCCATCCGGATGTCTACCGCCACCCACGGCCAACGGCTATCGCTGCATGACCACTCCTGCCCTCGAAACACCAGCAGCTGCAGTGGGCCTGCGTACTAACCCCCACCCATTTTCAATTCCAGCAGCCATGAAGCTCCTTCCCCAGCACCCCCCCCCCCCCCCCCCCCCCCCCCCCCCCCCCCCACCCCCCCTCCCCCCCCCCCCTTCTTCCCCCCCCAAAATTCCAAAAACACTCCCACCCCCACCCCACCCCACCCAACCCCCCCCCCCCACC
>Ga0182004_10004970_pt1 | contig 10786 bp, 7 predicted proteins | sample Sormic07211540_1_FD_120479 | JGI IMG/M metagenome (GOLD analysis project Ga0182004, IMG submission 120479) | Endophyte microbial communities from Sorghum bicolor roots, Mead, Nebraska, USA - 072115-40_1 MetaG | ecosystem: Host-associated > Plants > Roots > Unclassified | place: USA: Nebraska...
GTACTGAGCAACGTTCAGTATCATCCAGCCGTACACCCAGTACCACGAAATACTGAACAATACTGAAACACGGGTACTGAACAATACTGAATTCTGTTCAGTATAACAGTTTGGTGTAGAATACGCGTTTCAGTATTGTTCAATATTTCATGGTCATGGGTGTAGTCCTGGATGATACTGAACCTAATCATTGCACGACAACCAGAGCGAATAGACCGTGAGCTACTTGCTGGATCCCTTCCCTGTCGTAGGTACCATGCATAGTGGTTAGTATAAGGCAAACGTATATGGAGGCAAAAGGAGACTATATGTGTTACTAGGAAGAGCAATTGTTCGCGGATGAAACCTGCCATTCTGAACTGTTTTAGGGACCACGGCATACCAGTTTATATACTGGCTAGTCGGCCAGACAGATCACTAAAGTGGTATAGTACATGACAATGATATGGGATTCATATCTTTAGAACTGCTTTCCACAGGCTACCAAAACACATCGACATTGATATAAAAGTTACGGCTTTGTTTAGTTCCCAAACATTTTCAAGATTCTCCATCACATCGAATCTTTAGATGCACGCATGAAGTATTAAATATAGATAAAAAAAATAACTAATTGCACAGTTTGCCTATAATTTGCGAGACAAATCTTTTGAGCCTAATTAATCCATAATTGGACAATAATTACCAAATATAAACGAAAGTGCTAGAGTAGCATTTTCGCGAACTAAACAAGGCCTACATGTTCATCCGGTTGTGTAAAGTGAATTAAACTGAAAAGCTGTTTTCAACTCATCATACAACATGCGGTTTAGTTTTAAGTTAGGGCTGTTTAGTTCACAAAAATTTTGCAAAATTTTTCAAGATTCACATCGAATCTTGCGGCACATGAATGAGGCATTAAATATAGATCAAAATAACTAATTACATAGTTTGCCTGTAATTTACGTGACGGATCCTTTGAGCCTAGTTAGTCTGTGATTGGACAATAATTGTCAAATACAAACAAATGCTACAGGAGCACTTTGCAAAATTTTTCACCAATTAAATAGCCCAAGGGGACCACAAGATACAGAAAAGCACAAACAACTCGGATGAGAATGCTTCGCTTACCAAATTCAGCTAAAAGGGAACAACCGTCCGATGCCACAGATGGCACAGATCAAGAATGTGGATAGCTACCGCTGCCCAGTTGTTAGGAAGGGAGGGAGGAGCAGCTGGGAACTGGAAAGGAGGAGAGGAGAGAGAGCTGCAGAACTGCAGCAATGGAGGCGGCTGCTGCAGCTGGATGGGAGAGGTGAGAAGAGTGTGTGTTCTGTTCTGTTGACTTGTGAGTGAGAGGCTGAGAGAGTGAGGGGTAGGAAAGAGGAGACTCTAATGGGCTTGGGCCAAAATATAAGACAGCTAGCTAGGCCCAACTCAGCCCACTCTCTGGCTGGACGACCACATAGCCTGGACGGACGATTAATCGCGACTAGACGATGATTATTTGGACGATCAGGTTTCTGGATGGTCTGGCCGAGTCAGAGGCCCTGATTGAATAGCTAAGACCATCCAGGAGTTATGGCATTTTTAATGGAGTGTTTCCTGTTGTCTCGAGATGAGCTGAGCACCACATTAATGATGATTCCCACTTGTTCAGCTGCTCCATCCTCATCATGGGGTTTGAAAGCCAATGGGGTCTTGACCAACATTGTAAGAACAAGGAAATGATCACAATGATTTAGTCGCACCCCATTCATAGAAGAGATTTTATGGACAGTGAGGAACGAGTTTACCTGGTAATTGAGTTGTTGTGCTTGAACTCGAGTCAAATGGCTGAAAGTACTGTTTGCTGATTTGTTGTGAGAGAAAAACACTGATGAATGGCTGACAGATTCGGCTGATAAGCTCAAGCGAACAGTCAATGGAAGGGTTGTATCTATGGAAGGGATGTCCTCATCAAATCTATCATGTTTTTTCCCATTGGAACAGTTCTCAATCCTTTGGTTTCAACTCTGAGTAGGTTACTCATTATTTACATTGTATTAATGCTATCTTGTCTAACTGTTTGGGTGACGGCATGCTGTTTTTTATTTAATGATATCCAGAGCTTACCCTTGTGATAGCTAGGGTATCACTTACAATTTCTGTTTCATCGTGGAAAAGGAAATTATCTTTCTCAAATCATGTACCATGGCCTAGATTGCTTCCAACAAGCTGCATGCTATGACCTTTAAAATGATAATTTTGGTCAGTAAGCTAGTTTTCAACTGGACTTTAAACTTTGTGAACTACATTTTTATTTCTGATTATAACTGGAAGTAAAGATTGTGGTGTCTCTATGAATGTGTTGCTCCTTATGCTCATTCATTCTAATAGCTTTCTTTGCTTCAAAAAACAGAATGAGTTTGGGGCAACATCTTCTACACACAAGATGTCAAGGGCGTCGAGGTCTAGGGTAGCTGGACCTTGGCTATGTAGTTTGTAGCTTCGATCCGTGGTGTTGGGGCGAGGTTTTACCCTTCGGCGCCCCATTGTTGAAGAAGGGAATTAGGAGATAGGATTGTTATTGCTTGACGATCCCTGTCCATAATACAAGACTAAAGGCTCATAGCCTTAACTGCCAGGATGTAATCTCCTACATCTAAGGCCTCGATTGGCCTTGCCTTCTTCCAGCGCCACATCTAAGACCGTGATTGGCCTTGCCTTCTTCCAGCGCATGCTTCCTGTGCGGTGACCGTGCCTACGGTGTGCCTTCAGCGCTCCTGCGCGTGTCTGGTAGGCACGGCCCCACATGACACAAGACTAATAGAGCAATGAGGAATTCTTGTATCCCACAAAAACCTTGCCCTGGAACCAATGACAGGGTCATGTTGCAGGGACGAAACCATGCTTGTTAGACTATTGCTTTGACAGCTTCAATTTTGATAGATCTCGTGTTAGATAAATTCTGGTATTGCTATTGACCATATTCCTGTCTTGGGCATCCCTTGGAATTCTCACTGTATGAAAACAGGTCACAGAGATGTGAAGAGCCTCAAGCCTCAGCAAGAGGCCTTTTTTTATGCCTTTGTTAGTGGATTAGTGGTATTAAAATAGGAACATAGTCCCTCCATTCCAAAACGAATGATGTTATGAGATGCATGCTTATCAAACTTTCTCAAGTTTGACCAGCTTTATAAAAAATATTAGCAACATTTGTATCACTAAATAAATTTATTATGAAAATATATTCAATGGTTCATCTAATGGTACTAATTATGCATTATAAATATTATGTAATTGGTCAAAGTTAAAAATGTTTGACTCCTCAGGAAGTGAGAATGGCATTCTTTGTGGGACAGAGGGAGTAGATGATAGATGTAGTGGAATGTTTTCTACAATACATTGATAATTGCACCAGCCTAATCATCTGAGGAGAAAAATTGATAGTTCAGTGCAAGCGAAAGGGCCTCTAGGTGAGAAGGTCTTCTTAAGCATAATATCCTGGGGCTGCCTACGCCTTTCAGGTCGAGTTTGTTTGCCTTTTTTTTTCGATGGTTCAATTCAATAACTCCCTCTGTCCCTGAATAAATTAATTCCTTGAGTTGTCGTAAGTCAAACTTTTTAAAACTTGACCAAATTTACAGGGAAGTGTACCAGGACTTATGGCACCAAATTAATATAATTAGATAGACTATGAAATGTATTTTCATATTTTGTTCATTTGGTGTCATAAATACTATTATATTTTTCTATGAATTTGGTCAAACCTGAAAATATTTGACTTAGGGCTCTAGGAATTAATGTATTCACAGATGGAAGGAGTAGTAGCGTGCTTGTAATTATTGAGTTGCATGCACTGACTAATTCAACCCAAAAGCCCTAAGTCACGTGGAGGCTCCCTTAGGCCTCAACGTGGAATAGGAGCGAGCAGCAATTATTTTATTTTAATTGCGCTAACCAGGATTCAAACTCGAGACCTCTGGATCTCATACCATATTGAGTTGCATGCACCGACCAATTTAACCCAAAAGCTTAAGCTGATGGGGAGAGGTGGGCAATTCACTTATATTCAACAGTAATCATGTGTTATATTTGTTTTTCATTTTGAAAGGGAACATGCATTTTGATTGTAACATGATAGCTTTAATCTAGTTTGATGTTAACATGTAAATGAAAATAGAAGATAATTTGTTTCAAGGCGTTCGGTGAACTTCTTTGCTCTTGTTAGACATTGTTTGATATTATGGACTCCTTTGGTTATACCATCACAGAATTCAAACACTGACGGTAAAGTAGCAATTATATTTATGCTTGATGTTTGAGGTCTATAATATGCTTATATGCATTTTAACATGCAATCAGACACTTCATTTTACTATTTCTTTTGTTTTCATAACTAGCATAATAATTGGGAATATTACTGTTAGAAAACTGGCCTTTTTCTAATGAATCGTTCAATTTTGACTTTAATCGCCAAAGTAAATTTTCCACCCTCATCTAAATAGAACCATAAAGTAGATACCAATCCAGATTAATGTGCCATAGACAACATTTTTAGATTGGTGTGGGATCCCACTGTCCCAGGTAGCAGATTAGCTTATGAATTGGAGTGGCTTATGTCGTTTCAAGTTTGTGGGTTTGGAGAGATTTTGATTTTGTGAATGGTTAGTGGCTAACTATCTAAAATTTGAGTGATATCTGATAGCTTGGCAATAGCATCTTGAAATTATTTCCTTCAGTCACAAATATTGATGTTTTGGACACTGACGGTCTCTAAAGTCCAAAATGCAACTTCTTCACTACTATTTGTTGTAATATGTTCACAGAAAACATAACAGAAGTAAAGGTTTTTGATTTTATGAAATTACTCAAGAAAAACCTGCACATCAGTTTTCAAATATCAAACTGAAATGTTTGACTTCATGCAACCACAAAGTTACTTATAAGGGGTGTTAATGGCTTATTTGCTAATCATTTGATACTTAAGGGCTGAATAATGGAAACTCTGCATGTTGGCTCTCGCTGTCCTATGTTTGTGTTTCTAAGCTTCTAGTTGTTGATCTTCCATCACTTAAATATTCAATCTGCCATTTGGAAAACTACTAAAACTGTTGAAAACTATTTCTGTGTTTGGTTTGAGGACGTGGTGGGATGGGACCTTGTTATTTGTTTGGTTGAGGATGGGATGATACCTGTTTTTCGTTTGGTTTGTGGGATTTAGAAATATGGGATGAACGCCGTTTTCTCTCTCGGTTAGCAGCAGGAATAAGTGGGTCCCACACCTCATCTAGGGCCCACATGTCTATCTCGGAGTTATCTTCTTGCTCTGAGATCTCATGGATGAGGAACCCAGGGGGAGCTTGCCCACACGTTCGCTGTTCCTCCTCTGCCAGTGGCGCGCTGCCTAGGGACTCGATTGATGCGCTGGACACAGACCTGCGCCATCACATGCCCTTGCATGGGCTGGCCTGCTGTAGCATTGCTCGCCACTGTGCTGCACAAAGCTGCCGTGCCGCTGCTCTACCATGGATGGGCGTGACCCCAAATCTAGGGAATATTCCCTCCTCGAGGACAGACCCAACCCAGCTTGCCTCACAAGCAAACACCTCTCTAGGTGGGATCAACTCATCCCATCCCTATTCATCCCCTCAACCAAACACATGCCAAGTGATCACACCTAGTTCTGCCCCCCTGATGCCATTGTTTGGGGTCAAAACAGATCCTTAGGAGTTGAGTTGTGATGCAGATTTTTTTTTCGATGGATGATTTAAATGTATCTGGCTATCTATTTGGCTACAGAATGGACTGATGGTTTTCTTTTGACCAGCTACCTTGTCGCAGCAGCCATTTTGCAGTGCTTGTGGAGCCTTTTGCTAGCCTTTGTCGACATTTATGCACTTCTTGTCAAGCGATCTTTGAGAAATGCCCGAGCTGTATGTATATTTACTATCGGAGATGGGGTGAGTAATTTCATTTGGTCATACTCTGTAAAATATCCCCTGTTTTCTAAAAATATAACACTGTTGTATTTTTTTCATTCATTTGACTATTCGTCTGTTCTATGAATATTTGTACAAATAACAGACATACAAGCCACACCCAAAGTACTTTTGATGACAGATCTAGTGGTACTCTTTTCACTTTACTAATGAGTTATTGAATAAATATTGTTGGTCAAGTTTGCGCAAAAAAATGTCATTTTTGAAAACAGAGGGAATAATCATCTATAATTGCTGTACATTGAAGAGTTGTAAACATATCAATAGAAGATCAAAAGTTATGTTATGGTCTTGTATATTTGTTTCTTTGTAAATGGAACAATCTTTCATGAACTACCTTTAATGACCTTTTATGTTTATTCGTAGATCACAGGTACACTAACCTTGGGTGCAGCATGTGCATCGGCAGGAATCACTGTTCTCATTGGTAATGATCTCAACATATGCGCAGAGAATCACTGTGCAAGTTTCGAGACAGCCACAGCAATGGCTTTCATAAGCTGGTTTGCGCTGGCGCCATCCTGTATCTTGAATTTCTGGTCGATGGCCTCCAGATGAGAAATATAGGATGTTAAAACATACTTTTGAACCGTTTCGGCACAAGATCGGTGCTTGTGGTAGCAGCAATGCAGTGTCGTAAAGCTAATTGTAATATGCAGAAATTGGTGAATGGATGTGGAATGTAGTGCGTGGTCGAATTGTCTGTACAAAATACGGAGTGCCTTCTTTGGATCTGAAAAGAATTACAAATATTGTCAGGGTTTTCCCTTTGACGTTAACATGTTCTGCCTATGTGGTTTGTTGTATTGTACGATGGAATACATATATATGACTCAGATGATGGTTTTTATGAGGCTTGTTGTGATGATGGCATATATTGGCTCGAGATTTGTTTCCTTGCCAAGATTTATTATTGGATACTCTGTTTGGTAAAAATGATGATTTATGGAAAAAGTCTATTAAACCTTTGTAACTGGTTGTCCATAATATCCCTTCACTTCTAAAATAGATATTTTATTTTTAAAGTGATGAAAATCATTTGAATAATTTCTTGAGGCAGTTTTGTTGATATGTTTACGTGGATGTTGAAATATTGGTGAGTTAGTAATAGCATTGGAAAAAGTCTTAAAGGCATATTTCATACGTATGGTTAGCTACTAGTTAGGGCTAAAAATTAGTCCAAATTAGCTTTGATGGTCTAATTAGCTCACCTGTTAGCACCCTTGTTGATATACTAGAGCTAATTTAAGATTAATTTTTAGCTAGCTAGCAATTAACCCTTGTATCAAATAAGCTCTAAATATTCTCTGCCTATAGCATGTGTTCCACCGTTGTCATGCCATATCCGTAAGACGGTCGTGTCATTTTTTCGTGTCTTGGGACTCATTTTCATGTTGACTGCGCACGTTGGCCACTAGCTGCGTCCAAATGTTGATTTCGAGCAGCGCCGAGCACCGACGTGTCGCGCCAAATGCTCGTCCTAGCCACCAGGCCTTCTTAACCCCTTCCCCATCTCCTTATGCTTAAGAAGGGCAAGCGCCGAGCTTAGGTCTTGTTTAGTTCGTGAAATTTTTTGACTTTCGCTAATAGCATTTTCGTCTGTATTTAGTTATTATTATCCAATCATGGACTAACTAGGTTCAAAAGATTCATCTCACAAATTATTGACAAATTGTATAATTAGTTTTTATTTTGGTTTATGTTTAATGTTTTATGCATGCGTCCAAAGATTCCATGTAATAGGAATTCTGAAAAATTTTGGAAACTAAACCAGGCCTTAGCACTAAGGATGAAAACGGAACGGAAATATCCCGAACCGAACCGAACCGTTTTCTATATTAGATCCGATCGAATTCGTATTTTCTTGTCTAACTTTACCGTTTTCGCTTTCGTATTTTAGATCTTTCGTATTTTAAATGTAAAAGTAGAAAACGGTTTAGCCATTTTTCGACCGTTTTCTACTTTTCTACTTTTAATTTGAAATATTTCGAATTCAAAATTTGGTTTAAACCGAATTTAGTCAACTGCACGGTCACACAACCCAATTACAGACTACTCATCATGCATCTGTGTTCTTTCTACTCGTGGCTAGCTGTGTTTCTGCTAGGTATTAATTGTTTGTTCTTATTTATGTGTGGGCTATTGTATTAAATACCTAATACCAAGGATCATGTACTTTTTAATTATTATATGCACTTAAACTTCATCGTGTATATACTTAGTTATGCACTTGGTACTACATATCGGTATTTCGTATTGAGTTTTCGTATATCGACCGTGTTCAACATAAATCCGCCCGAATTGGTTCGTTTTCGAAATTCTTGATATTTCGTAAGTTTGCGTTCGTTTTTGTGTCCGACTTTACTGTTTTCGTTTTCGTTTTCGTATTTCAAATGTAAAAATAGAAAACAATTTAGAAGTTTTTCCACCGTTTTCATCCTTAGCACCACCAGTATTGCCGCTGTCGTAGTTCACCACAAATGGCTACCAACACCACCACTTCTCCACCCTATTCGGCCCATGGTAAGCCTCCTCGCAAACCTTTTGACCTTTCCAACCTCCGAATCCAGTTTGCAGGCTTTGGATTAGGACCTTCCCCAAGCCTGACCATCCATCGTTGCCCATAGGCCGCTTGCTGCCCGCTTCGGTGACATTCGGGTCCCAAGCATGGCCAAGAGAGCGTGGATGCCGCACGTCTTTCCCCAGATGCATAGGTGAAGATGTGCCATATGGAACAGAACGGACTATCGGTCGTGAGCCGGGCCAAGCTCTACTCTGCTTCCCATGTTCGTGGTATTTGATGTCCAGATGACGACATCCTTTCCCATATCTATATGTCTACTACTTAAAACGTTTAAATTGAAATCGTCATTCGTCAACAACACTTGGACGTGCCCGTGACTTCCCACGTAGACTTCAAAAATAGCTCCCCACCTCCTATCTAAAACCGAAAAACGACTCCACCGTGACTCCGTAACACTATGTTTTATTTGCATCATAATAAAAACCACTAACAATTTATTTTTTCAAAACTTTACAATAAATCAAAACTTGACTGGTTCAGTTTGTACAAAACCCTTTTGAAAAATCCAAAAGACTTGCATCAAAACTCATCATATGCACTTATGTTTGAAATGTTTGGAACGTTTGGATAGCTAGTTTGAATATTTGTATGAATTGTTTGCCCTAGAATTTATTGGCATCAAATATCCCTCCTTGATTTATCTCTCCAAAACTCCTTGATCAATTACCTTAAAAGCAACCCTTGACAATCCCTAACTTCCCAAACCATCCATCTAGTAAAATCCCTTCAAATCCAAATCCAAATCCAAATCAATTCAAATAAACCATAGTTTATTTCTAGGAAATAGAAAAAGCAAATCCTAAATAGAAAAAGAGACACAGGCTCAATCTCTCCCCTTTCCTTCTTCTGGCCCGTGCTGCAGCCTGCTTGGGCTGTCCCTGGCCTAGCATGCATGTGCTCACTTCTCCCCTCTCTCTCTTGCATGGGCTGGCCTAGCCACTCAGCCTAGTGCCATCGCTCCTGCTTCCTTCTCTTTCCCTCACTGATGCCCTAGCCCCACCTTTCTTGAATTTTAGAATTCAAAAGCTTCAATTCTTCCAATCTTTTATAAGCCTAAGTTGATTGTCATCAATTACCAAAAATGGAGAGTTTCTAAATGCATTCGCCCCCGATGTGGGTTTTAATAATTAATGACAATCAAATTAGGGACTAACATGTTTATCGAGAATAATTTACGGGTTTTAGTCTATTGATGAAATCAAACGAAAACATTTGGTGAATCACAACAGCCTCAAATTTTCAATGAATGAACGACATTTTGACTCAAGTGGCTATAAAGTTTTTATCCTTTGTTGAATTATAGGAAATGCCACACTATCAAGAGGGATGCAGATTAAGTTGGTAAGATGAGGATAAGGGTGCTCAAGTCTAGATATATACAATGCGCTTGAGAGAGACACTCACACTCACGGGCACTTAGAAGAGTTCTTTTCTACCAGGGTGCGCCGGTAGCACTGATGCTCTAGATTAGTGGTACCGGCAAGTCAAAGCCATGCTCAGTGGCCTCTCTAGGATCCGCGAGAATTTGAACTGCCGGCGGTACCGGCCAGCACCGGTAGTATCAGTGAAATGCCGGTAGTACCGGCAAGTCAAATTTGTGCCAACTCTGATTGCGCAGATTTGAACTGCTGGTGGTACCGGCGATGGTCGGTAGTACCGACAGAAGCCCGGTGGTACCGGTAGGGTTATTTCTCACGCATCGTAGAACCTTCTAACGGTCTGTTATGAGGTAGCCGGTGGTACCGGTGGTTTCCACGGTAGTACTGACAATTGTTCTGAACATATGTATAAATAGTTCTTCCCTCATTTCTAACCGTTAACTCTCTCAATCCTTCGACTCCACATCTGAGAGAATAGCCCCCAAGCTTTGACTCACCCACCTCTCTCCCTCTTTGCTCCTAGGGTTCAAGTCTTATAAGATTCAAGCTAAAGAAGTGAGATTAGAGAGTTGGGAGCTTTGATCCTCGACTTGAGCACTTGGTTTCTTCGTCTTGCTGGTTGGTTTGTATTTGTTACTCTTGGGTTCTTAGAACCCTAGCCGGCTAGGCGTTCTTCGTGGTTGCCCGTGTTGATTCATTTGTGAGGGCACCCCGTAGTGTTTGTATCACCCTTTGAGTCTGTAGCACCCGGTTTTAAGAACAAAACCAGATACACACCATATGTGAGCCCAGGAAGTCAAATCTCACATATAGCCACAAATAGGGGTAATATCAATAGACAATGCTTATATATAACGAAC
>Ga0182004_10004971_pt1 | contig 10785 bp, 11 predicted proteins | sample Sormic07211540_1_FD_120479 | JGI IMG/M metagenome (GOLD analysis project Ga0182004, IMG submission 120479) | Endophyte microbial communities from Sorghum bicolor roots, Mead, Nebraska, USA - 072115-40_1 MetaG | ecosystem: Host-associated > Plants > Roots > Unclassified | place: USA: Nebraska...
ATAATAATAATAATAATAATAATAATAATAATAATAATAATAATAATAATAATAATAATAATAATAATAATAATAATAATAATAATAATAATAATAATAATAATAATAATAAAAAATATCTAACGAAATAGCGGTAAAATACCGCTATGTATCTAGTACCGCATTTGTCGGTAACCTTTTCATCCCTATCGGAGGTTGATTTATTGTAAGCCTAAATCGTCGTCCAAGCGTCATCATGCCGATTTGGGAGAAACTATAGGGTTCTGAGCACTGAGAGCAACTCTTCCAACAGTTTTACAAATAGGTTTGACATTCTTGTTTTTTACCAAAATTTTCAAAATCTCCTATCCAACATTTGACAATTGGGTTTGACATTTATAACAAGTTGGCAAATTCTTCTCTTTTCTTGGCATTTATGCACACCTAGAATAGGCTTGGCATTCTGCATGCGCGTGCTTTTTTCTTTTTGATAACCTGGCAAACTTTATTGATCAAGAATGGTTACATCATTTGCTAACAATTGCACAATAAAAGAAGGGGGATCATCGTCCCAAATACAGTTTGTTTTCCTAATCATTGCTTGCCTAACTAACTCATGCGCTACTTGGTTAGCTTCCCCGTTTAAGTGTTGAATAGAGATTTCCTGGAATCCCCCCCCAAACAGTGATGCATTCATCATATATTGCAGCAGCTGAGTTCGCTGTGAAGCCCCCATTCTTCATAACTTCTACTACTTCCATGCAATCAGATTGAAAGATCAGCCGATTACCTCCAATATGTTGAGCTAGCATCAGTCCCTCCTTCAAAGCATATGCCTCTGCCATTTGAGTATCAACTAAATGAGGAATATAGGTGTTAGTTGCTGCAATCATTCCCCCAGAACTATCTCTGATTACCACACCCGTGCTTCCACACCCCTCATTCTCATCATAAGATGCATCAATGTTAATCATAATATAACCCTCTGGTGGTTTCCTCCATCCTTGCCGAATTCTCAGGCCTTTACCTTCTGCCATCTTAAAATTCTTCGTCAATGACACAATCGTAAGATCTGACCTTGCAGGTCGACTCACATTCTCACCATGGGTAATCTTTCTTCTCTCCCACCACAGATACCAGCCTCCAGTTAAAATTAATTCGGCAAGACCTATATCCAACTCCTGGACATGTTCACCTCTTTGAATTACTTCCTGGAGGACCACCGACCCTGAATGATCAGGATCCAGCATTGTATTAATCCTGTTCCACATCCCAATAGACTTCCATACTGCCTTTGCATGATCACATGAAAGAATAATGTGCTTGACATCTTCAGCTCCTCCATTACATACTGGGCATCCACCATTAGGAATAATATGTCTATTGGCCAGTATTGCATTACACGGTACAAGGCCCTTCAACGCCCTCCAGCCAAAGATTTTAATTTTTGCCGGTATCTTGAGCTTCCATAGTTTCTTCCAAACCTGCACATTACTCACACCACTGCTCGGTGCTTCATTTAATCTATGACCGAATCTATGTTTCCATCGTTCATGGTAAGCCGATCTTACTGAGAAAAGACCATTTCTGTTATAGTTCTAGGCCGCGAAATCTTCTCTTCCTATCTGCATAATGCGTCTCACATCGATACCCCAGAAGATCGAGCGTATTAGCGGCTCATCCCACGTGAAATCTACTGGATTAATTAGTTCATTCATTTTTGTAACCAAATTGTTACCTCTTCTAGTCTGAATCTTCAAATTGTGGCTACCTGGTATCCAATTATCCTCCCAAATATTTATTTCAGTACCATCTCCCACACGCCAAATATAACCCAGTTTGAAGCACTCCAATCCTGTTAGTATGCTTTGCCAAGTTTAAGAACTCCCAGGCTTCATTCTTGCATTCAAGAGTTTGCCATCAGGATAATAGCGAGCTCTAAGTACTCGTGCACATAGAGAATCAGGATCACTCAACAATCTCCAAACTTGTTTGGCTAACATTGCCTCATTGAAAGATTGTAAGTCTCTGAACCCCATACCTCCTTCTCCTTTTGGCAAGCATAGTTTCCACCATTCCTGCCAATGAATCCTTTTATGATTATTGTCATCACCCCACCAATACTGCGAGATGGCATTTGTAATTCCTTTGCAAATGTTTTTTGGAATTTTAAACACCATCATAGCATACACCGGTACAGCTTGAGCAATAGATTTGATAAGGATCTCTTTCCCTCCTAGACTTAAAAGCTTCTCCTTCCATCCATTTTATGCGCGTGCTTTTATAGCAAGCTGACAACCTGATGCTTCTTCGTTGATCTTCAGAACCAATAAAATTTTATTTTTGCCAAGTCAAAATTGTCAAATACTTGGAGATGTCCTTTTTGTTCCCTCCCCATATCGTTTTGGAAGTTGGCAAATAACAACATTTGCCAAACAAAATTTGCAAAACTGTTGGAGTTGCTCTAACCGTAGGACGAAGTGACGAGCGAATTGGGGGAGGACCGGAGGAACAAATTGCAGAGTCATCTTCAGAACAGGTGCAATCTAGAACCCTGCCAAAGGTGCCCTGAATTATGGTAGGCTGTTCAGGATTTTGAGTTAAATTCAATAACGTCCCAAAAGGCTTAACTAAGCAAAAACATTGGAAAAAGTCTACATCACCCCCTGAACTATGGGGTGTTGTCTACTTTACCCCCCGAACTATGAAACAGTCTAATTTACTCTCTGAACTATCTAAAACCGTTAAAATCACACCCCTGAGTGGTTTTTGATGACGGTTTTGCTACAGTAACCATGGTTTTGCTACAGTAACTGTGGTTTTGACTTTTTCTTTTTTCCTATTTGTTTTCATATAATATTTGAAAAATCATAGTAAATCACAGAAAAATTATAAAATAGAAAATCTAATTTTGTTGGACTCCGCATGAGTAGATCTACGCAATGAATATATAATATGGTATACTTTAGTACAATTTTTTTGTAGCTTTAAATTAGTTAGAAAAATCAAATTTTATCTGTAATTAATTGGAATAATTCATAGCTGCACCTTCTGTGGTCCAATTGTGGTGAAATTTTTATAGTGAACTAATTATTCTATGCTTGAACTATAGTAAATATTTCATACTCATCGGATCATGTATAACTAAGTTTATTCATGTTTATTCAGGTTTATGCTTGTTAAATATAATTAAATATATAACTAAGTTATACATGATCCGATGGTGGCGTCTTCTTCATCTTCATCAGTAGCGGTGGCAGCGGCCTGCCGCTTGCTCTTGTAAGGCTTCAGGACAAGTTTGGGCACCCGTCTTGACTGCATCTGCATCGCCGCCTTCTTCTTCTTCTTGGTGCCCTTGGTGGTGGTGCCCTGCCCATTTGCCATGGAGGTTTCGTCGACAACGGCGAGGGACCTAAGGTTCTCCATCAGCTGTGCTCGGCTGTAAGAAGGCAGATCGATCTTTGGCGTGCGGCGGGGTGGCATGTTGACGTCGTCGCCGCCGCCCAAGGTGAGCTTGGCGAGGGATCTCAAGTTGTCCATGAGCGTGGCCTTGCTGAAGCCGTCGAGCGGTGTACCACTGCCGACGACGACCTTGGCATCGTCGTCCATGTCGAGCCTGCGGCGCACCAGCAGGGGGTTTCCGCCGACACCGCCATCACCGGCTTCCTCCTCCTCCAGGTCGAGTCTCCGACGCACGGGGTTTTTGATGGCGCCATCGTCACCGGTGGTTTCCGTCGTTTTCTTCCTCCCCACCTTGCACACCGACGCCGCTTTCCTAGCGGTGAGGGGTGGATTCGGCGTTCTGACCTTCCACCATGGGACAGGAAGCTTGAACCTAGATTTTCCCTTCTGGGAAGGCTTCTTCCTCCTCCTCGTCGTGGAGTTTTGTAAGATCTCTGCTGCCATGGTGGTGGGTGTTAGACAATAGGATAGTATTGTCTTGGTACATTTAATGTGTGTGCTAGGCTCAGGATTGTTGAGCACGCCACACAGGTTGTTATAGCACATAGATATCTAGGAGATTTGTTGTAACAAACATCAATCTGTAGAGGCCACGTAGGGGGCTCTTCCCTACCTATATAACATGCACCGAGAGTCCCTAGATGGGCAACTCTCGTTCTCCTAGTTTTTACATGGTATCAGACTAGGTCGATTCAATCCACGCAAGTTCATCGCCATGGCGCAATCCTCTGATGTCGCCAAACTTGCTTTTGGCTTTCTGCCGCCGGTCACCGAGAAGCTGACTCGGGGTAACTATGGCATGTGGCATGCCCAAGTCTCCCACACCCTCAAGGGGGCTCGCCTTGCCACGCACATCCAGGCCGGGGCCATGCCCCCGGCTGCGTTCGTCGAACCGGATCCACCGGTCGATACTGATGGCAAGAAGAAAGCTCCGGTACCCAATCCGGAGTACGAAGAGTGGATTGCGAAAGACAGCCAGGTTCTCAGCTACCTGTTCTCATCGCTATCCAAGGAGATCTTCTCATAGGTTTCCTCCGTGGCATCGGCGGCGGCTCTCTGGGTCGCGATCCAAGAGCTTCATGCGTCGTAGTGCCGTGCTCGGGTCATCACCACGCGCATGGCCCTCACCACGGCGTCCAAGGGGACGTCCACCATGGCAGAATACTTCACCAAGATCAAGAACCTCGCCGATGAGATGGCTTCGGCGGGTCGCAAGCTGGAGGACGAGGAGATTGTCTCCTATGTTCTCACCGGCCTCAGGGAGGACTTCGACTTCGTTGTCTCTGCGGTGACGGCGCGGGTCGAACCGATCTCCGTCCATGAACTCTATGCCCAGCTGCTGAGTCATGAGCAACGCAAGGAGGCGCGCGATGGAGGATCCAACTTCTCTGTCAATACGGCAACCAAGGGCGGTCGCGGCGGTGGCAGTCACAACTTCAATCGCGGTGGCCGTGGCAACCGTGGTGGCTTCAATCGTGGCAAGCCCGGCCGCGGAGGTGGCGGTGGCCGTGGAAGCAACTTTCAGCCTGGTGTCTTTTGCCAGGTCTGCGAGAAGGAGGGACACAGTGCCTTCAGATGCTACAAGAGGTTTGATCAGAACTTCACTCCAGCATCCCAGAAGAGCGCTTCCTCGGCTACCACCTCCTCCTATGGAATTGACACAAATTGGTATGTTGATTCCGGAGCTACAGATCATGTGACTAGTGAACTTGACAAGCTCACCGTACGAGATAAGTATGGTGGCCATGATCAAGTCCACTCAGCAAGCGGTGCAGGTATGGAGATAAATCACATTGGGTCTAGTATTTTGTGTACCCCATCCAGCACCATTCATTTACGAAAAATTCTTCATGTTCCTGAAGCTAGTAAAAATTTACTATCTGTCCACCGCCTTGCACGTGATAATGATGCTTTTCTTGAATTTTATCCATATCGTTTCTTCGTCAAGGAGCAGGGCACGAGGAAGGTCATCTTCCAAGGACCATGTGAGGGTGGTCTTTACCCGCTGAAGCCAAGCTCGTCCCAGTCGCGTCCCAATAAAAGTGTGCTCGCTGCCACCATCAAGCCTACCTCCACTCTATGGCATCATCGTTTGGGTCATGCTTCTACATCTGTGGTTCGGCAGGTCCTTACTTGCCATAGGATCCCGTTTATTTCAGATTTCAATGAGAATTTGGTTTGTGATGCTTGTCAAATGGGCAAGAGCCATCAGCTACCCTACCCTAAATCTACTAGTGTGTCATCTAGGCCTCTAGAACTTGTGTTTTCAGATGTGTGGGGACCTGCTCCCTCATCAGTAGGTCGTCAACAATATTATGTCAGTTTTATTGATGATTTCAGCAAATTTACTTGGATTTATTTCCTTCGTCATAAATCAGAAGTTTTTCAAGTCTTTCGCAATTTTCAACAACTTGTTGAACGCCAGTTTGATCGTAAAATTCTCACCATGCAAACTAACTGGGGAGGGGAATATCAGTCCTTAAATTCCTTTTTCAAACAAATAGGCATAGCTCATCATGTCTCTTGCCCCCATGCTCATCAGCAAAATGGCTCGGCGGAACGAAAACATCGTCACATTGTTGAAGTAGGGCTATCGTTGCTAGCCCATGCATCAATGCCCCTTAAGTTTTGGGATGAAGCCTTTGCTACGGTTGTTTTCTTGATCAATCGGTTGCCTTCCCGTGTCATACACAATGAGACACCCCATGAGCGCCTCCTAGGCCAACCTCCCGACTATTCCTTCCTTCACACCTTTGGCTGCGCTTGTTGGCCTAATCTACGACCCTACAACGACAGAAAACTAGCTTTTCAGTCCAAACAATGTGTCTTTCTCGGCTATAGCTCCTTACATAAAGGTTTCAAGTGCCTTGAACCCTCGGTCGGGCGCGTTTATATCTCCAGGGATGTTGTCTTTGATGAGTCGGTCTTTCCATTTTCTCGGCTCAATCCCAATGCCGGTGCTCGTTTGCGATCTAAGCTTTCTGTTTTACCGGACGTACTTCTTAATCCTACCGCTGATTTTGAGGATGCAATTTTACTAGACTGATGTGAGGATTTTCCTATCTCTACTAACCCTGGCATTAGTCCCAGTTCTCATGATGTTCCAGGAACAAACGTTGCAGGAAATGATGATGGCTCGGGTGCAAACGGCGCTGCCAATGACGCATACTCCTATCGTCATTTTATGTGCCCCACCACCCAGACTGCGACAGGCGGCTCTTACGAGATGGATGCGCCTGCGCAGATCTCACCTACCTCGGTGTTCTCCGGGATCCGCGCCCGCGTAGCACCTAATCGGGCTGGACGCGCCCTCGCCTGACGCGGTGCCGCCCGATCCCGCCGGATCTTCTGCGCCTACGTCGTCGCCACGCGTGACTGTTGCCTCGGTGCCCCAGCCACAGCCTGATCCTAGCGCTGCGGGACACCCTGCAGGAGGTCCCAGCAGATCCGATCCTCCTGGATCGAGTGCGGCGCAAGCTCCTATGCCCCGTGATGTGGCTCCGACTGCTCCTACTCCAACGCCTCCCTCCGAATCAGCGTCAACTCGACCCGTCACAAGGCGTCAACATGGGATACACAAACCAAAGCAGTACACTGATGGTACAGTGCGATGGGGCATGATGGCAACTTCTGAGGTCGGTGAACCCACCACCTTGACTGAGGCTTTGAAGGATTCTAGGTGGATAGAAGATATGAACCATGAATACAATGCCTTGCTCCGAAATAAGACATGGCACCTTGTGACTCCTCCCAAAGGGAAGAACATCATTGATAGTAAATGGGTGTACAAGATCAAAAGAAAGGCTGATGGGACCATTGACAGATACAAGGCACGTCTTGTTGCCAAAGGCTATAAGCAACGGTATGGAATTGATTATGAAGATACATTTAGTCCAGTTGTCAAAGCTGCTACAATTCGACTTGTTCTAGCAGTTGTTGTGTCTCTTGGCTGGTCCTTGCGGCAATTGGATGTACAAAACGCCTTCTTACACGGTGTTTTGGAAGAGGAGGTTTATATGAGACAACCACTAGGTTATAAAGATCCTGATCATCCCTCTCTAGTTTGCAAGCTTGACAAGGCGCTGTATGGGCTTAAACAAGCACCTCGTGCTTGGTATGCCCGTCTATGCAATAAGCTGAAGCAGCTTGGTTTTGTACCGTCCAAAGGAGATACTTCACTCTTCTATTATCACAAGGGTGGCTAGTTTTGGTATATGTTGATGATATAATAGTTGCAAGTTCGTCACAGGCTGCTACCGGTGCACTTTTGAAGGATCTTGAGCAGGAGTTTGCCTTGAAAGATTTGGGAAACTTCATTACTTTCTTGGCATTCAAGTGAAACAGGTTCTAGATGGGCTTGTTACGTCACAAGAAAGGTATGCTACTCAGATCTTGAAGCGAGTCGGGATGAGTTTGTGCAAACCAGTTGATACGCCACTGTCTACAACAGAAAAACTGAGTCTTACTGACGGTGCACCTCTTGGTCCAGATGACTCAGTGCGGTACAGAAGCATTGTAGGGGCACTTCAGTATCTAACCCTCACAAGGCCTGACATATCCTTTGCTGTTAACAAAGTTTGTCAGTTTCTACATGCCCTGACTCTGACACATTGGAGTGCTGTTAAGCGTATCCTGCGCTATGTTAAAGGCATGTTGCACCTAGGGTTGAAGATACGAAGGTCGCAATCTACAATGGTCAGTGGTTATTCCGACGCCGATTGGGCGGGGTGTGTTGATGATCGACGATCTACTGGGGGGTTTGCAGTGTTTTTTGGACCTAATCTTGTGTCCTGGAGTGCTCGTAAACAGCCCACTGTGTCACGCTCCAGCACAGAGGCGGAATACAAGGCTCTTGCTAACACAACGGCAGAGATTATGTGGATTCAAAGACTGTTGGAAGAACTTGGAGTTCGTCACTCTCCAGTTGCGCGTCTGTGGTGTGACAATGTTGGTGCTAGGTATCTTTCAGCAAATCATGTGTTCCATGCGAGAACTAAACACATTGAGATTGACTTTCACTTTGTTCGGGAGAGGGTGGCTCAGAAGCTTCTTGACATAAGGTACATTCATACAGATGATCAACTTGCAGATGGCTTCACAAAACCCTTGACAGCGCTGAAGTCGAAAGATTTTAGGTTCAATCTCAACCTTGTAGATGCCTGAGATTGAGAGGGGATGTTAGACAATAGGATAGTATTGTCTTGGTACATTGAATGTGTGTGCTAGGCTTAGGGTTGTTGAGCACGCCACACAGGTTGTTATCAGGTTGTTATAGCACATAGATATCTAGGAGATTTGTTGTAACAAACATCAATCTGTAGAGGCCACGTAGGGGGCTCTTCCCTACCTATATAACATGCACCGAGAGTTCCTGGATGGGCAACTCTCGTTCTCCTAGTTTTTACAGTGGGAGGGGTTGAAGGTGTTGCCGCTGCCATGCTTGAGGTGTTAGACGTCACGTAGCAGATGCAATAACAACCGGCCAGGTAACTGGTCGAACAGAATCAATCTGTGAGGGTGTGCGGCGTCCGCCTCGCCTATAGGGGGCACGCCACGGACCACGGACACGGCCGACGGTCGATCCCCCACGCTGCTCTCGTGCGGCGGCCGGCGGCTTCGTGTTTGCTCGCTGTGGCTGGGGATGGGTTTGAGTTGGCGCTTGTGCCTTGTGGTGATGTTGCCCCGCTGGCCGCTGGTATCCCTATCCCCGCTACGGTACGGAGGATGAAACGGTCTCCAGCATCGGAAAGTCGGCTTGGACTCAGATTGCGTGTGGACCTTTTTTTTGTTGTTTCTGCGCCCATGGCCCCACGCGCAGGAGTCCACGTTAGGGCATGCATATTGATGTTCTGCGTCACCAACTTGGCTGCATTCGTTCCACATTTCAGGCTGCTCTCTACGTATAATCTCAAGGAATCATGTCGTTTGCATGTGTTTGCCAAGGAGTACAATGTTCATCCTCAGCACAGCGTATGATCCATAACATACATGTCTACCCAATAACCATATGTGTTCTTTAGCATTAGAGCATCGGATTTTTTTTTAGCTATAGTATGAAGATGCAACAGCCTCTAGCCTTCAGCCTCCAGCCTCCAGCTTTCTTCTTGATTCATCCACAAACCACATATTACAAGAAATAATTTTTTTCTATGAAAAGACAAATCATAAATTTTTTTCTAAGAAAGCACAATCACATATTACAAGAAATATTTTTTTTTCTATGCAAGGATAGATCACAAATTTTTTCTATGCAAGTACAGTCACATATCATAGATCAGAAGGAGGAAAGGCCTACCCGGAGGTCCACCACCACCACTGCCATGGCTGGTATGAGCGCAAGAGCGAGAGGGCGCGATTGTGCCATTGGGGGCCGCACTGAGGGAGCTGCATCGGGGAGGGAGGTGCGGGCACAGGGGCGCAAGGGTGCAACGGAGCGTGGGCGCGGCAGGGGGAGGGGGGTGCGCGGGCACGGCGGCGGAGGGCGCGCGTCGGGGGTAGAGGCAGAGGTGAAGAGGAAGAGAGGGAGGGAGGAATGAGGTGTGCGCCCCAAAGTCATAGATACAAAAAAAAATATTCATATGTTAGTGTTGTTTAGCATTTCCTGTAATTATAAGTTTGGTACGCTACTTAGAGACACAAGTTCTGAACTGATGTTGATAGCTGCACATTGCGTTTGTTCAGTAAATGTGGCACTTTATGCAACTATCTGTTGTCCAAGGACTGAGATCATGTCATGCTGATGCATGATATCTTTTTTCTTTTAGATTGGCTAAGATCATGTTATCTACCAACTGAATGTGAATGTGAAACATCTCCTGTTTCACAAAACCATCATCAAATTCTCACATAAACCAAGATCACTGTCCATTTTTTAATGCATAGCATGTGGGCCCCACTATTTTGATAGTTGTGCTGATTAGGGATGCAATGCCCGCTGCTTAGGGATTTTGGTTTAGCAAATGAAATATGAAATGGATGTTTGGATGACCACCTATGCTGTCAAAGTTTTGAAAGTATAACTACTATATAAAACATTTTCACAACAGCTTTCACTAATGGTTCTATAAAATCCATTTATGCTATAATATATCACCGTCAATTCGTAATGAAAGCAGAGGTGAGATTTTTTTAAAAAAAACTAATAAACAAAAATTTTGAAGAAGGAAAGTTGATTACAAAGAGCCTTCGAGAACGAGCGAAGCGTCACGAAGATGTGATTACAAAGAGTGCGTACCAATGGAAAACCCGGACAGACTGGCGTCAGCCCGACACAGTACCATCTGATGACAAAAGACCAAAATGCTCAGGAGTCAATGGAAAAATAAGAAAATCGCTTGTAGGGGC
>Ga0182004_10004972_pt1 | contig 10784 bp, 7 predicted proteins | sample Sormic07211540_1_FD_120479 | JGI IMG/M metagenome (GOLD analysis project Ga0182004, IMG submission 120479) | Endophyte microbial communities from Sorghum bicolor roots, Mead, Nebraska, USA - 072115-40_1 MetaG | ecosystem: Host-associated > Plants > Roots > Unclassified | place: USA: Nebraska...
GCGACCGGCCCGACGAGCCACGCGCGGCGCCCGAGCGTCGTGGTGTAGTGCTCCAAGTAGTCCGGCTCCAGCTCGTGGAAGCTGTTGAACACCTCGCCGTAGCTCCTCTGGTCCGCGGCGTTGCCGCGCTGCATGGAGGCCCAGTGCTCCGGCCGCTTCTTGGGCTCAAACATTTGGCTGCGCCTCAGCACGACGCGGTGCGGCAGCCCCGGAAGCAGCACGAGCGCGTCGGGGTCGTCGGGGGCGGCCTCCACGGGGTTGTTGCGCACCGTGGTGTCGTTGCAGGCCCGCGAGAACAAGCTACTGCCGAGGAACGCTATCCGCGGGACGCCGTGCTCCGCGGCGGCGTCGGCGGACCAGACGAAGAAGCTGTCGCTCACCACGGCGTCGGGGCGATTCTCCGCCAAGAACCGGACGAATGGATCGCGGAGTAACTGCACCGCGTGGAAGAACTTTTCGCGGTCCTCCATGGAATTAAGGGCCGGGCCGCACTCGACGCCAGGGGGCAGCCCGACGTCGGGGAAAGGCACGACGGCGATGTCGATGGCCAGGGCGCCCTCGGTGCCGCGGGAGGCGTCGTTGGCGTGGTCCACCGCCGAGCGGATGACTTGGGCGTTCACCGGGGTGGTGAGGATGGTGCACTTGACGCCTCGGGCGGCGAAGAGCGCGGCCATGTCGGCGACCGGGATGAGGTGCCCCGGTGCAAGGAACGGTAAGAAGAGGATGTGCAGCGGCTGCTGCTCATCTTTGATGGCCATGGCTGGCTGCGTGCCGGCGCCGGCGCAGCTGCGCTCTTGGGAGTAGACCTTGGAAGCAATGGCGTAGCGTAGCTAGAAAACGGAGTAGCAAGAAATCTGATTGGACCGGCTTATAGTTGCAGTTTTCTATTGTACTACCTGACGAATCATCGAGGAAGAACGCTAGTATGATTGGACAGACTTATAGCCGTCTACTACTTGTATGACCCCCAATTGCCTCGTTACTCCGATTCATCTGCGGCGAAGAAATGTTCGAGGACCTTGAACTTGAAAGCGACTCGATCCGTCCGTTTCGTCATTGCTTACCTAACATGTCACCTCGAATTTTGCAGCCGAGCGCTGTAGTTTCCGGCAACGGATAACATGATTACGGGTGTGCTTGGGCTGTTTAGTTAGGGCACTAACAATGCTGACTCTATCATAAAGTCTAAAGTTATTTATTACCTCGAACAATGTGGACTTGGAGTCTAAATAAGGTCAGTCTCAATGCATAGTTTCATGAGACATGTTACCAAGACTATAAACTAGGTAACCGAGCCACAAGAGTTTTATGGGGATGAAACTCCTCTCTCATCTCATGAAACTCCTTCATTTAATGATCTTGCCAAGTCAGCAATTTTGCTTATGTGGCACCCTATTTAATGTGCATGACACTATCATGAAACATGCATTGAGACTAGTCTAAGACTTGGAGTCTTATTTTTTCTACCTCTTTCTTCAATAAATATGCTGCCACATCAGCAAAATACCATAAATATTATGTAATTAATTGTCTTGGACTCTATGATAAAGTCTTGCATTGGGAGTGCCCTTAGTGATTTTTTTTACTATTATAGTACTTTTGTTTGTATTTGATAGTTATTATTTAACTATATACTAACTAGGTTTAAAAAAATCGTCTCAAAATTTACAGACGAACTATGCAATTAGTTATTTTTTTATCTATATTTAATGATTTATACATGTGCCACAAGATTCGATGTGACGGGAAATCTTAAATTTGTTTGCAAAATTTTCCATGAACCCCCTTTGATCCTTAGCTATGTTCGGATGCTAAGGCCCTGTTTGGTTCCTCTTGCTAAATTTTAGCTAGCTAAACTTTAGTCACTTTAGTAGCTAAAGTTTCAAACACATTGACTAAAAGGAACTAAAATAGTTTAGTCCCATTAGTCACCCAAAAATAGCTAAAATAATTTTAGCTAGCTAAAGTTTAGCAAGGAAACCAAACAGGCACTAAGTAGGAAGGCTCAACATGCGTTAATTGTAGAATTAATTGTATAAGTCGTGGCTAATTAGACTTAATAGATTTGTCTCGCGAATTAACTCTCATGTGATTAGTTTTATAATTAACCCTTAGCAGCTATGTTCCTGCTCTCGTCCCCGCACAATGGGAAAGAAAACTTAGGGTGTGATTTTATATTATGGGAACAAGAATATTTATGTTTATGAAACATAGACGTTCCTGAAATATGAGACATACTTTAGCATCAAACATCTGATGTGACGGTGCCAAACTTCATCCCCCTAACATCCAAACGGAGTCTACGTCTCCGTTCAATTGTCTTATAAGCTGCACTTTTTTTCTAGCCAGGAGTGTTTTTTTCTCATAATAAATTAGCAAACAGTACTTTTAATCATAGCTTTTCAGACCAGCGAACAACTCTACATGAGTCATGGACAGTTAGAGCGTACTTAAAAATGTCCCATGTAATATTGTGGTGTTGGTGTGGCCAAGCGTTGTGTGAACTGGAAAGTAGACTCAATTTGACTTGTTCTTCTATTACCGTCTACGTTGTTCGCTTGAGCTTATCAACCAAATCAGCTAATCATTTAACAGTGTTTTTCTCTCACAATAAATCATTTAATAGTACTTTATGTCATGGCTTATCAACAGTAATTTCCTCGCGTGGATGTCTGGGTTCATCTAGGCGCGCAAAATGGAGGAGATGTCACGACTACTGCTTCTCCATCGGCTGCCTCTGAAAGCAGAGCTCAAGTGCCGGACGAGCACGACGAGCTACAGGAAGCGGCGACAACAGGCTCCCAGCATGGAAAACCATCCCGGGCCGTGACCAAGAGTAGTCCCGTCTGGGCCGGAATGGGTGAACGTGTGAGGCCCAGCGGGGGTATCAAACGTCTCTCCCATTGGGAGAGGGGTATCAAACTACTACTGTATGTACAAACTTGCTAAAGTAGGTCTCGTCCGTTCCCCGTCCCTGCTCTGTTTTCCAATTCCTCTGTATCCGATAGCTAACACAACATGCTTCTATATCCTGAGAACTACTGTAGTAGATTCTTGACCGTGCTGTGGCCTTATGCTTCCACCTCTTCTTTAATTTGGAGGCCCTGAAGTCTGAATTTATAAAATATATCAGTAGCGGTCTCTGATCTGATGAACTGAAGCCCCCGATGATGAGAAAAAAGAAAACTGATGACGCGAACGCTCACCTCCACTCGTTGCAACTGCAAGCTAAGCTAGTCTGCTTTTCCTGCACGCGGCCGGTCTAGCTAGGGCAGACGCATGTGCGCCCACTCGTTTGTTCTTGGAGACGGACAGCTCGATCGAGCACGTATACAATCACAGAGCTCCTCAGCCACTCACTCGATCATCTCTAGCTAGTTTCCCCTCGTGCCGAGTTTCCTGTTTCAAGCATCGCTCCCGAAAATGCCGGATGCCCACTTCTACATCTGGCTAAATGTGATGTGCATTCCATCACCTACTGGGAAGAGCTTGGGATAGAAAAAGACTAGCTAGGCACGTGACATTGACACATCATGACGAGGAAAAGAACGATCAGAGAGATGAGCATTCAGCTCGCTGCTCGCCTAACAATCGAATTGAAGCAGCTACTGCCGGCCATAGATTCTTGGGGCAGCTGGCAGCTCTATCTTCAGCCACCACGGTTTGAGACGACAGTGGGCACGAGGGTCCATCTCTCGATCCCTATTGTTGCCGATTTCAGAGAGTGGTCAGAAATTAGAAAGTGACACGTACGTGCATGTGTATTGGTTATTAGATCCCATGTTCAGTTTTTTTTTTCAATCAACAAATGCTAGCAACAAGCCACCAAGAGCATCATTTTATCGTGGTTCCATGAATCGATGACCATGGATATATGATATGGAGTTTCATTCAATGCAAGAACTCAGAAATGCAGAATGCAGAGGAGCTTAACCTCATCCAATGCAAGAACCACAATAATGAAAAATAAAGTGAGATCGTCATATCAAGTATCACACACAAAGTACTCTCTATAGACTATAGTACAAGGTATATACATATATATAACGCTTCTATATAGTTCTATATATTGATCAATACATATGTTCTCTTCCCTTTTGTTGTCCGTTCTAGCTAGTTTCAGAAGTAAGTAGGATGTATAAGTGTATTTCAGAACGCATCAGTAATCGGTTTCGTCTCCCAGAAATCGTCCACACTACCGTTGGTCCAAAAGCTGGCAGTGAAGTGTGACGACAAGAACTGCATCGTCAGAGCGTCCAGACCGGCCGTTGTTTCACCGTGGCCGCCGCCGGCAACCAAACTCAGCTCGGAGCAGTAGTAGGGGTAGGTCGTCGTCTGCTGGTGCTGCGTGTACCAGTCTCCGGCCGCCGTGGAGCTGTCCTGGCTCATCGTCAGCGCCGCCGGCGACGACGCTCCCGCGCCCTCGCTGCTGACGGCGACCGCGTTAACGTTGTTCGTCGTCGCAGCTGCCGCCATGGCGGCTTTCTGGCAGTAGTACGCTTGCTGTTGCTGAAGATCGGGGTCCGCGGGTTTGGTGCACCAGTAGTAGTCCCCGGTGGCGCCGCCGGAGCTGACGGTCGTCGTCGACGGCTCCTGCTCCTGCTGCTGCTGCTGCGTCGACGTCGTCGTCGCCATGGGTGCCTGATGCTGCTTCTTCTTCTTCTGGATCCTGGTCCTCCAGTAGTTCTTGATCTCGTTGTCGGTCCGGCCGGGGAGTTGCTTGGAGATCTTGGACCACTTGTTCCCCCACCTCGCGTGGAGCTCCCGGATCACCGTGTCCTCCCCCGCCGTGATGCTGCCCCGCCTCACCCCTGGCCGAAGGTAGTTGAGCCACCGCAGCCTGCAGCTCTTGCCGTTCCTGTTCAGACCTGTCGTCGAAATCACAAACTATTCAGTTGCGCGCCCATTTGCAAATAAAACCAAGCTTCAAATCATTATGCTCATGAACGAAAGCATGCGTGCATGCAAAGGATTGAAATTGGTGAATGCATCATGGGTCACGATTGGGGCTAGCTAGCTTTACCAGCTGAGCGCGCGAGGTTGTCCCAGGAGCCCTCCCCGTGCTGGGAGATGTAGCTGACGAGGATGAGGTCCTCCTCCAGCGTCCACGGCCCCTTGCGCACCGCCGGCTCATCGTCGCCGCCGCACGACCTGCTGCTGGCCACCCTCGTAGTCGTAGTCGTCATCTAGTATAGGCTCCTTGTTTTGTGCGTGGATTTTGTGATGTCGATCGAAATTGAACAACGCCGCGATTCGTGGATTAGATCGTTCGGCGCCGGTGGTTATATATAGGCGAGCCGGCCGGGCTAGTGTACGTGGCGCGCGTGGGTCGGTACTCGGTACGCGTGTACGTGTTGTCACGCACATGCTCTTGTTTGAACCACTAGCTCTTTGCGGCCTGTGATGTGCGAAGCCTTTGTCTCGATTGGGAAAGGAGAAAGGCTGCTTTCGTTTTGAGGCACTTCCATTTGCGGAAGCACACAAGTCTGATTCTATTTTGGTTTAGCGATGATATATTGAGCCAGTATATATTATGAAAAACGTTGTAAACTATTTGATTGAATAACTATATATAAAATCTATCGTCTTTCTTTACCTCCCTTGAAACAATTGTGAAACATCTATTCCTCCGGCCTCTAAAGAAATATCGCTACAGTATTCATGTTGGTCAAACTTTTTAAGTCTAGCTAGATTTAACAACATCTTAATATTTTTATGAAAATATATTCAAAGATTGATCATCTAATGATATTAATTATATATTATAAATATTAATATTTTCTTATATATGTATTTGGTTAAGTTTTTTTTTTTACTTTTTAGAAAGTGAGAATGACACTTTTTATAGAACTGATGAAGTATTTATTTTCACTCATCTAAAGAAGGTACAAGCTGAAAGCTAGAAATAGAGTCCAAGGCTCTCCACTACATGGTGACGCCAAAAGGAAGAAAATGAGCCCCAACTATAAAAATAGAAACTGCTCTCAGTGCCACAATGGGAAGCATCATTTTGGAGCTCACCACACACGGTTGTTTTTTACCCCCGGTTCTCTCGTGCATGCCACTTCTCTCGTCTGTTCTATTTGTTGTGCGGTACAACAAACAATGATTCTTTATTGAATTGGAAGCGAATCCTCAACTTGCGCCGCTCTTCTTTTCCTGGTTTCTGGCATCACTAGTTGCATAGGGCTATTTCTAGCATAGGTATAAGGAGATGTGAAAAATTATACTACATAAATACATTTTTCGAAAAGCAACATTAGGTTCTATCTATTTTGTTAACGTTACAATATAAAAACACTTTTCAGAAAGTTGAACGTACGAAACATAGCCTAAGTCAACTCGAAACCATGGATCACATAGAGAAAAATTACAAGATCGTCCCAACCCCAGTTTTTTTAGAGTTCAAAAAAAAAATCAGCCAATTCAACATTCAACTGCAGAAAAGCTTGAACTGCTAACTGTGGTAGCTAACTATCAGCTGTGAACTATCCAATTCAATCCTCCAAAAAAAAAAAAAACAGGTCAGCCAATTCAAGTTTTCTATATTAGGACCAAACAAGTCATAATTTTATACTCTCTTTGTCCACGAAAGAATCAATTCTTAGAATCTGTGTCAGTCAAACTATGAAGAATCTAATGATATTAATTTGATACTATAAATCTTAGCATTTTTTCTATAAATTCGGTCAATTTTTTTTTTAAAAAAAAATAACTTAGAACAACTCTAGAAATTGACTCTTTTGTGGATGAAGGGAGTATTGTATAGTGTCCAAATATTTTTGTGCAAACTCAGAACTACTGTAGAGTGTAGATAGCATCGGATTGAGATCAGCACTTCTCCTCGCAGCATGCTAGTGGAATGAAGAGCACATGCACACAGCTGTAAGCCTGTAATCTTAGCTCATGCAAGCGCAGCACATCAGTGATCGTAGCTAAAGATGAGCAACGGGCTGGCACGGCCCGGCAGAGTAGTACAGTAGCACGGCGTAGAGGCTCTCGTATTCGGTGCGCGACGGATCGGCGCGCGCGCGGCGACGACGACTCATCTGCTCCCATGGTCGCCACGTGCATAGCGCCCTATATATCCCATACAATTGCGTATAGGCGTAGCTCTCCCAGTCCCAGCCAGCCAGCCTCGCATCGCATCGCATCGCTCGATTGGATCACGTCTTGGTGCCTGGAATGATGTGGCCACGCACTGTGCATGTTTACTAGCGGGGGCGGGAGGAGCCTCGTGCGATTGCATACCTACGGAAGTGCGTGACGCGCGCCGCCTAGCCTAGCTAATCCTTGGAGCTGGTTAGGCCACCTGCCTGATCCGGATTCAGGAGGCGGAGAGGGGAGACGAGCTCCACAGCTCATCATATATCAGCTCCGGGCGGATCAGCCGCATGCATGGATGAATATATTGTCGACTGAGACGTGCACCTGCAATCCAAAAAAAAAAAGAATCTAATTAAAATTGGTTGGTTACGATGGAACCACTGTTTCACAAAGTTCATCACCACTGAGTCTAAAATCACTTCCACCGTCAGTTTTACCCTTTTTCACGGTGAAAATAAACAGTGATAGGATAAGCTTCATCATGTCCTATTTCACCATCGACGACGAACCGGCGATAAATAATCAGAAAAAAAAAAGAAAGAAAGATAAATGCTGCTTTCGTTTGAGGCGCTGCTCCCGACGCGTACAACTAGTCCAGCTCAGAACTGCTCGGAAGGAACGAATGAGTAAATAATAACTAACTAAGCGATCAAGCTGAATACGTATTTTCCTTTCTCGCAGCTTACCAGCGAAAGTAGAACACTCAACACTAGCTGGAGTCTCATGCATCGATCGATCGCGTAAGCACACCAGTGATCACTGATCACACATCGGCCGAGAGCGTGGTGCGTCGTAGGCCGGCTCTCGCTTTCGATCGGTGCCCGCGCGACGGATCGGCGCGACGACGGCACGAGTCGGTTTCCATCACGTGCACAGCAAGCCTGTAGTACACGCGTAGCTCTCCCAGCCGGGTGTTTACCCTCGCATCGCTTGATCACGTCGCATCATCCTACTCCTGCCTCGTCGTGCCGTAGCTTCCTGAAAATGGAAGTGATTCCACCGAGCCCCACTCATGGAACTGGTAATAATATCGGTTAGGCTACTGGCAACCACCAGCTAGCCCGATCCGTGGTGGAGGGGTTTCCAGTTCCAGAAGGGATGAATGATCCATCGCCGAGAGTGCTGAGATTGTGACTCGAAGAAGAACGTACGTGGCTGCCTGGCGGGCCCCTGCGGTGCTACCGGCGTACGTGTAGTGCACGTTTTGTTGGTGGAAGAAAACCGATTATCATTTTTTCAGAAAAAAAAGGGATGAACGCTACCCCGGCCCTCCGTCCTAAAAATATGGGGATTCTTTAAGTCAAACTATTTTAAATTTAACTAAATATATATTAAAAAAAATTACTATTGTACTCCCTCCGTATCTTAAATTGATGACGTTCTGGAGGTCAGACTGTTTGCGACAAAACATGTCGTTCACAGAATCAAGGTTAACTTTGGACACGATTACCCCTAGCCACGCACACACGCCACATGTTCGCATGGCCGCCCGTTCGCATGAATGGTCTCCTCGATTGAAGAGATTGCCGCCGCTGCTCTCCGTCATGCAGGATTCGGACGAGGTGGTGCGTAGTGCCGAAGTCGCCATGCAAAAATTGTGGCAACAAAAAATACCGTGGCTGCTAGAGATGGAACCATGGAGCTCATGCCTCAGGAATGGATTGTTGTATAATTGGCACCTTCACTGTAATTAATAAGGGCAAAATAGGAAAACTAACCCTTAATTAATTAATCATCTCTTAGTAATCGTACTTATATCCTAAACGTCATCTAATTATGATATGGAGGGAGTACACATGTTATACGGTCATCTTGTCGACTTATAGCTTCGATTTATTAATAATCACGTCATGTGTTCGAATTCATCTTCGAACTGGACTCTTTGCTATGCATCGACTATTCTAGCCACTCTAACTTGTATGAGCATAAGAGGATTAATGATTTATCTAACAATCATATTCGTTTTGGGATAGTACTTTGCACTGTCATGCTATATCTAGATACATTGCTCTAACTTATATAGGCATGTGAGTGAGTAACATACTAATAAAATGCTCTATGTGCTTAATAGATAATAAATATATAAATATAATATAGACTAATTCATTTATGAACTGATCGAAAGTTTGAAACTATCGTCAAGTGTTCTAAATGGACTGTAGATGAACATGTCATAAATTTAATTAAACCCATATAGCTTCGGTGTAAGTGTAACCGTTGACTTGTCTCCATAACCATACGAACTTGCTTACGTCGACACATATATAGCTAGTCTTCCTTCCTGTTTGCCTATGATAGTGAGTCAACTCCATATGTCATGGTAGATTGGAGTTCGATACAGATAGTAGGTCAACTTCACATGTCGAGATAGATTAGAGCGGTACGGAGTAGCTTTATGTGCATGGAGTTTTTTTATAAAAAAATTACTTGAGGTGCAAAAAAAGTCTTTTTAGTCCCAACACGTGTTACGGGCCGGGACTAAAGGTCTTTTTAACCCGGGGCGTAAAAAAGCCGAGACAATTGTAGATTCCGAGCATCGTCCAAAGCTCTATTCTGCAATAATGTGATGTGAATTAATGGGTGTGAAATTGGCCGCAAAACACTTAGCGACAGACGGATGGACGACGACGAAGGCCTTGTTTAGTTTATAATAAGGGGGTGTTTGGGACCGCTCCACAAACTCTGCTCCACAAACTCTACTGTAGAGCAGCTCCACAAAAAAATGGAGTTTGTGTAGTACCTTTTTAGACTGACTCCAACAGCGAAAAGGCAAAATGGCGACCCATTCCAGGATTTAGGTCCTGCACAGCGAATGGGTTACGGACCCAAAAACTTTATTTTCCAACAGCCGGAAGGCAAAGAGAGCCCTGTCCACTCGTCTTCCTCCCTGGTCCGCAAAACTCCCTTCCTGCTTCTCGCCTCTCTGCATGCGCCGCCCACCCCCTCCTCGCCCACGAGCTTGCTGGAGAAGAGGAAGCGACTGCATGCGCCGCCCACCCCCTCCTCGCCCACGAGCTTGCTGGAGAAGAGGAAGCGACTGCGACCAAGCTCGCCGAGAAAGAAGGTGTGGGCCAGATTTGGCCTGAGCGCACGAGCAAGTGCATGGGAGAGCTTCGCTGTGACCACACGGAGGAGCTTCGGCCCGCCGCCACGCGGGTGACCTCCGGCCGGCCGCCGCGCGGGCGGGCGCGTGGGGAGCTTCGGGCGGCCGGCGTAGGCGAGCGCGTGGGGAGCTTCGCCGAGATGCACGGAGGAGCTTCGCCGAGACGAACGGAGACGCACGGAGGAGCACCGGCACCGCTGCAGCGCGGCCAACCTCCGGCGTGTTGTCATCGTTGTCTCCATCTCGACGTCTGGGCCCACCACTACTGGCGCAACAGGATTGCATCCGCGGGAGAGAGAGGACGCATATTTGCGTTCTTGCTCAGCTGCTACCCAAAATGGGTGTTCTATTTGCATATGTTGTTGGAGACTATTTTTTGATACCCAAAACACTATGCACTACCTAAAATGCGTTTGGGTCATGCTTTGGCTGCTCTGTTGGAGACAGCCTCAGGTGCTCTCACAACTCCACCCTTTTTCCTCGAACTGAGTGCGTGGAGCTGAAACCGTTTGGCTAAAAAACGTGGAGCGGAGCTGAAAAACGTGGAGCAGAGCAGTCCCAAACACCCCCTAAA